>Ga0302120_10000383_pt1 | contig 19777 bp, 15 predicted proteins | sample AG5_Bottom_MG_FD_203118 | JGI IMG/M metagenome (GOLD analysis project Ga0302120, IMG submission 203118) | Marine microbial communities from Western Arctic Ocean, Canada - AG5_Bottom | ecosystem: Environmental > Aquatic > Marine > Oceanic | place: Canada: Western Arctic Ocean | collected 2017-10-01 | reverse complement strand
AATATCGCTGGCCAGAGCGCTGGCCGCGTCCAGGATGTGCTGGCTCTCGGAAGATGGGATGCCGGCGGCCGGCTCGTCAAGCAATAAAACGCTTGGTCGTTGTCCCAATGCAATAACGATTTCAACCAGACGTTGCCGGCCATAGGGCAGCTCATCAATCCGTCGCAGAGCATCGTCACTCAGCTCAAAATTACCCAATAATTCCATTGCCTCATCTGTTATTTCAGAATAAAACGACAACGGCCGAAACATTGAGGATGCAATTCCCTGACGTTCGGCGATCGCCAAAGCCACGTTTTCAAGAACAGTTAGGCCCCGAAACAACTGGTTGATCTGAAAGGTCCGGGCTATACCTCGTCGACTTCTCTCTGCCTGACCTAACCCCGTAATATCCTGGCCGTTTAATAGGATTTGGCCACCCGATGGTGCTAAAACACCAGTAATCAGATTGATGAATGTCGTCTTTCCTGCACCATTAGGCCCTATCAACGCATGACGGGCACCCCGCTGCAGTGTGAAGTCAATGTTATGGGCCACTTCCAGAGCGCCGAAATTCTTGTACAACCCAATGACCTCAAGCACCGGATCACTCATGGTGTTGCCCTGCTAAATAGCTTTCTTAATCGGTCAAAGATTCCGAGTAACCCTCCTCTGGCAAACATCACTGTGAGGACAAGAAGTAATCCGACACCGAATTCCCAAAACTCCGGACTCATTTTGGCCAGTTCATCCTCTAGAACCAAATAGGCCACCGCGCCGACAAAGGCTCCGTACAATCGACCGACGCCACCTAGAATCAGAATTATCAGGATCGTACCAGAACGAGCAAAACTCAAAACATCTAGGGTTACATAGGCGTTGGACTCCGCAAACAGACCACCAGCCAGTCCTGCGATACCCGCGGAAACACCGTAGACAGTAACCAGGCGACGGTAAACAGGCGTACCGATTGCATGCATCCGTGCAGCGTTTTCGCGAATGCCGACCAACGACAACCCAAAGGGAGAATTCACCATGATCCTCACCACAACAAATACCAGAAAAAGCACAACCATCGAATACCAGTAATAGGTATGACCCCAAAGATCGTACTCAAACAGACCCAGCAATGGCGCAAAACTGACTCCAGTCAGTCCATCAAAACCGCCTGTGACATCTTCGTTAACATTCGCAAATTCCTGCAGGCAGATTGCTGTTGCCAGCGTCAACATCAGTAACGTCAGACCGTGATAGCGCAGCAGCACAGCACCCGTAATGAATCCGACAATTGCCGCAACAAACCCTGCCAGCAGTAACGCCGAAATTGGCTCAGTCCAGCCCAGATGGGCCGACACCATACCTGCCGTGTAGGCGCCCACGCCGAAGTAGGCAGCATGACCCAAAGTTACTATGCCGGCAAAACCAACCACGAGATCGAGAGAAAGTGCAAAAATAATAGTGATGAGTACTTGCGTGCCAAATGCCATGTAATCCGGCAATACAAAAAATGTTGCAACGGCCAGTATCCACGGTAAACCTTCCCACCACTTAAGGCGACTACGCCGGGAAAAGTAACTTCTAGCTTCCGCGTCCGGGGTCATGGTTTTTATCCCTGTCGACCATACAGTCCTGCCGGCTTTAACAGCAGAATCACAATAGTCACGGCATATATAAAGAAAGCGCCACCTTCAGGCCAAAGATACTTTCCACCATTGTCGATCACGCCCAGTACCAAAGCTGCGACGAACGTGCCCTTAATCGTGCCCAAGCCACCTACCGCGACCACAATCAGGAAAAGTACCAAGTACTGGATGGCGAAACTAGGGCTCAGCCCAAGAATATCAACAGCAAGACCCCCGCCCAGCGCCGCCAGGCCGCTACCCAGTGCGAAGGTAAAACGAAACAGCCTATCGACATCGATACCCACCGATTGAGCCATCATACGGTTATCTACAGCAGCACGGACTCTTGCACCTATCAGAGTCTTTTCAAATCCGTACCAGATTCCGGCAGCCATACTCAGCCCAACAGCAACCATAAACAGACGGTAGGCTGGAAAGCTCCGAAATCCCAGATCGACCTGACCACGAAGGCTGTCAGGTACTTTGATGGGGACAGGGTCAGGACCGAATACGTAAGTAAAGCTGGCCGATGCCATAAATACCAGACCGATACACATTAGCACCTGATCAAGCTCCCCGGCCTTGTACAGCGGCGCATAAAGAAAGCGTTCAAAAGGAAGACTGACGACAGCCACACCCGCAGCAGCGATGAGCAGAGCAGGAATAAACGGAACCCCGGCAACTGACATCAGGCTGGTAACAAAATACCCGCCAGCCATCGCAAATACGCCATGGGCAAGATTTACAAAACCCATAAGCCCCATCGTGACCGACAAACCGACGGAGATGATGAACAAAATCATCGCGTAGGCCAGGCCATCAAATATGATGCTGATAATGATGTTGCTAAGCTGACTCACGTAGGCACCAGCAAATCGGAACTATGTCAGAAATGACTGCGACCGGATGTCGCCAGCGTACCTACACTTGCTGGAACAATCCGATGACCCCGCCGAGTCTCTCACCCGACGGGGATCGAAATCAGTTACTGGCGCACTTGCCCAGCTGATTCGCCTTGCAGGGATCTTTCACCTGAGAGATAGAACTCAGTACTTTGATCTTCAGTCGGCCACCGGACTTCACTACCTCATGAACATGTTGATCCTGAATAATATCGCGAGTTTCCGGATCAATCATGATGGGTCCACGAGGGCTGTCGAACTTCCAACCTTTCAAAATATCCATGGTTGCATCAGCTGAAATGTTCCCGTCCAGTTCACGGATAACCTGCACGATTGCGGCCATACCGTCGTAACCGGCCACACCCATGAAATCGGGCGTAGTATCAGCACCATAAGCCGCCTTCCAGGCCGCAACAAAGACTTGGTTTTCTGGTGTTTCATAATCGGCTGAATAGTGGTGCACCGTCACCATACCCACAGCTGAGTCACCCATTCCCTGGAGTTTTGTATCTTGGGTGATATCGCCAGGACCGATCAGTCGTATACCTGCACCTGCCATGCCCAGATCAGAAAACGTCTTGACTACGGCACTGGCGTGATTACCCGCCGGAACAAAAACATAAAAACAATCAGGTTTGGCATCTTTAACACGCTGGAAAAACGGTGTGAAGTCTGGGACCTCTCGCGGTCCGCCCATGGGGATGGCATCTACGACTTTACCGCCCGCACCTTCAAAACCGAACTTAAAAGCAGCAACGCTGTCTTTGCCTGGTGGGTAGTCGGTATAGCCACTCGCGGCGCTAGCACAGTTCAGAGTGTTTTTGGCATATTCGCCCATCGGCACACCGGCCTGCCACATAGTGAACGAAACCCGCGCAATGTAGGGAGACAGACTGGGGATCCATGCGGTACCTGCATTCATAATCACCATCGGCACTTTACCCTGCGTCACTAACGGGGCACTGGCCATGGCATTGGGTGAAAATACAAACCCCGTCAGCAGGTCCACCTTTTCGCGCGTGATCAACTCCTGTACTGCGGTCTTCGCGATATCGCCACCGGGCCGTTTGGAGTCCCGCTTAATTAGTTCGATCTGGTGGCCACCCAACTGGTCACCATGCAAACTCAAATACAGACTCATGCCCCGGTCGATCTGCTGTCCAAATTGGGCAGCCCCACCGGTATAGGGCAATACGACTCCAACCCGAACGTTCTTTGCTTCAGCAACTGCTGACATTGCAACGACTGCCGCCGCAACGATAACCAGTAATTCCTTTTTGTATTTCATGTACATTCCTCCTTTTTTAGTTCGGAAAGTTGCTCTATCTGGCCTCAATTCGATATTGCCTCAAGAATACCAAGAGAACTTGGTGAATACTAAACCATAGCCACCTACCCTGTAAAAAGCCAGATCGGTGATCGAGTCCACACCGATATCGCTCTTGCATCGCAAACAGGAACCTAGGTGATTTTGATGTTGGAAGATTAGAGTCCTACCGGAGCGCGCAATGCAGCACTATTGCTCAGTCCGGACTGATCGTTTAATTCGGCGCTGGTCCACTCATCTGAAGAGCCGGGCTTACCCCGTCGCACAACCACAAATTGACCATACCCTATTCAGGCTTGTAGGCCGTGGCTTTAATTTCGATCACCAGATGTGGATGGGGCAACTGATGGACTGCCACGGTGGTACGGGCAGGTCGACTCTCACTGAAGTACTCCGCGTACACTTCATTGTAGCCTCCAAAATCATTCATATTGACCAGAAAAGTCGTCACATCCACGATATCGGACAATGTGCAATCCATGCTTTTAAGAATATCCTCTATATTGTCAATGACTGCTCGAGTCTGCATCTGAATATCCAGCCGAGTGGTACCCTGGTCGTCTACCTGCGCACCGGCGATAGAATTGTCTGTTCGCCGCGCACTGATGCCCGATACGAACAAATAATCCCCGGCTCGACGAATATGAGGGTATGTGCCGCGAGGTGTCGCTTTTTCACGCAGTGTTTTTGAAGACATGCTGTGTTCTCATTGAATAAGACCGGCCCATAGTCTACCGGTCAGCATTACCCAACAGAACCGCGATCTGGGCCGCATCGGGTATCAACCGGTTGCGTGGTGTTGGCGTTTAGAGTCCTATAAAGTATAAATGGGCCATACAGCGTGTAACTCATTGCCGCGCTGCCCCAAAAACTGCATACCCACTGCCCTGGAGAACACCATGACTGCTTCCGACCCCTATTCGAAAATCTATGAAGACCTCATTGGCTTTGTGCCGCCCAAGATTCAGCATCGCATCCGCTTGGGGCTCGAAACTGACCCAGAGCTACTGGAAGTGGTCGAAAATGTTCGCGAAAAAGCAATGTATCCGGATTGTTTTGATGTCAAAACAGCTCAGATGATTTTGTTTGCGGTGTTAATCTCGCATGTGTCACCGGCATCGGAATTTCACGCCAGAGGGGCTGTACGCGCTGGCGCTACTAAAGAGGAACTCCATGCCGTTGCAGGACTTGCTTTCCTGTTTCGAGGGCTGCCAGCATTTAATCTAGCTGCTGAAGTAATCAACAAGATCTTCGACGAATAGAGCCCTATAAAAGATGCCACTAGAATTCCTGGTGGAAACGCCCCGGGCGGTTTGCTCGGCAACGCGCTCGGCAATTCACGGATAACTCACATGTCGATTCTGAATCAGAACCCGCTGCCTTTCTTTATCAATGGGCAATATGTGTCGCCAACTGGGCGCCAAACCTTCGAAAACATTAACCCGGTAAACGGAACACTGAACTTCGACGTGCTCGAGAGTAACGCTGACGACGTTGATCACGCAGTAAACTCAGCGCGGTCTGCGCTTGCCGGCCCTTGGGCTGGCATCGATGTTGATAAACGTGCTCGCCTACTCCACAAGGTTGCCGACTTGATCGACAGCCGTCGCGATGAATTTCTCGCTGCCGAAATTTCAGACACCGGCAAACCGGTACAACTGGCCGGACATATCGACATTCCACGCGGAGCAGCTAATTTCCGAGTATTTGCCGATATCATCAAAAGCCAGTCTGACGAGACGTTCCGTATGTCGACGCCCGATGGGGGTGAAGCCATCAATCTCACCGTGCGCAAGCCTAAAGGCGTTATTGCCGTTATCTGCCCCTGGAACTTACCGCTTCTGTTGATGACCTGGAAAGTCGCGCCTGCACTCGCCTGCGGCAACACCGTGGTAGTGAAACCCTCTGAAGAAACCCCAGCAACAGCTACTTTGCTAGGCGAGATTATGAATGAGGCCGGAATCCCACCGGGGGTCTACAACGTCGTTCATGGTTTCGGACCCAACTCGACGGGTGAGCATTTGGCTCGCCACCCTGATGTTGATGCGGTGACTTTCACAGGTGAGACCAGCTCTGGCGCCGCGATAATGAAGTCTGTGGCAGACGATATCAAGGACGTATCTTTTGAACTGGGTGGCAAAAATCCCGGCGTGATATTTGCTGATGCCGATTTTGAACAGGCCGTAGAGGGAACGAGTCGCTCTATATTTGCAAACTGTGGTCAGGTTTGCCTAAGCACTGAACGGATCTACGTTGAGCGTCCCATCTTCGACCGTTTCACTGAAGCGTTGGCAGAACGTGCATCCAGTCTCGTCCGCGGTGACCCCTTTGCTGAAAAAACGTCAATGGGCCCATTAATCAGCAGCGTCCACCGGGACAAAGTTCTTAGCTACTACCGCCACGCGACAGAACTCGGCGCCAATGTGATCGTGGGTGGGGGCGCTCCCGAAATGCCAGCACCGTGGCAACACGGCTACTGGATAGAACCCACTCTATGGACCGGACTGGACGAAACCAGCCAGATTGTCAAAGAGGAGATCTTCGGGCCGTGCTGTCACGTAAGACCATTTGACGACATTGATGAAGTAGTCAGCCTCGCCAACGATACAGAATACGGCCTTGCTGCCACGCTGTGGACTCAGGACGTCAAGAAAGCAAACCAGGTTGCGACAAGGATCGACTGTGGAATTACCTGGGTGAACTGTTGGTTTTTGCGCGACCTCAGGACCCCGTTTGGTGGCGCCAAAAAATCGGGTATCGGCCGTGAAGGTGGAGAGTACTCTCTGGAGTTCTATACTGAACTGCAGAATATCTGCCTTAAAGTTTAGTTCGGGCTGTCCAACAATCATGAGCAATACCCCAAAAGGGCGTGCACCTTGGTACAGAACACCTGTAGATCACACAACGTTGAAGCGCCTGGTGCAGACCAATGATCGGATCGGACTTGTTTACCTCGGTGGGTTTGTCGTAGCGCTTGGCTTTTCCGGCTATCTCGCTTTCCTGAGCATCAATACTCTGTGGTCCATCCCAGCGTTTCTTACCTACGGCGGAGTCTGGGTTTTCGCGACGTCAATTGTGCATGAAACCTGTCATGGTACCGCCTTTCGCAGTCACTGGCTGAATGAAACTGTACTGTTCCTCTCCGGAGCATTAGTACAACAAACTCCAACCGGCCTGCGCTGGACCCACGCCAGGCATCACAATCACACGGGCATGGCGGATAAAGATGTAGAACTGGTACTGACCAATCCATTGTCATGGCGCGGTTTCCTTTGGGGTCAGTTATGTGATGTGAACAGTATCTTCTATTACGCTAAATTGGTTGTATTGCTTTCTATTGGGCAACCTGATCAAGAACACCGAGATTGCCTCAGTAAAATCGCGCTCAGACGAACTTGCTGGGAGGCACGGGCATTTTTGCTGGTATATACCCTGGTTATTCTCTGGTCGATTCTGCTACACACTTGGTGGCCCGTCCTGATCTTTCTTTTTCCCCGGATCACCGGTGCGCCAGTACACGGCGTAATCCTTGCCACTCAGCATATCGGACTGGCGCAGAATGCACGCGACTATCGGATGACTACCCGTACGATGTTGGTAAACCCGCTACTGCGCTTTGTTTACTGGAACATGAACTATCACATCGAACATCATATGTACCGGATGGTGCCATTTCATGCCCTACCGGCCCTGCACAACGAGATTAAACATGATTGCCCGCCACCAACGCGAGGGGTGCATGCGGCCTTAAAAGAAATGTTTGATACAGTTGCCCGACAGCAATTCGCTCCGGATTATTCGTTACCGAGAGTTATAAATTCGTCCTAACCAGTCAAACCCACGCCGAAGACGACCTAAAAGAGCGACTACTCAGTCGATTCCGTCAATAAAATGCTGGCGTTACCGCTACCGGATGATTGGCCATAACTACCGTACTGACGACCGTGATACTGCGTATCATTATCAAATGTTCCCAGGAAGGTCGCCAGATTGCGCCCTCCCATCTCAGCCGTAACAGCCCGGGCATAATCCGAAAACTGCCGCTGAGCCTGTTGGACATGACCGGAACACAATAGATTAATGAATGCATGGTCCTGCTTTTGTTCGTCGTCCGATGGCCAGTGGTCTGGTCCACGTACAAGTCGGTGTGACAACGCCGTGCTCGCCAGAAATGCAATTCGCCGGCCACTTTCCTTCGCCGCTTGTGCAACAGCAGCGCCCACAGCCATACACTCACCGAGATCTGCCATCACACAGCATCCCAGTAGCACAACCGGAAGACTGAACTCCGGATCGAGGTAGACCAGTGGTACGTAGGAACCGTAGTCAAATCGGTGATTTGATGTTCGGCTTTGCCCACCAGGAAATCCAGCCGCCTCGATTGCTGTAGACAGCGCCGCAGAAAATTCTGGGTGACCCTGAATAGAATAATCGATACCCGGTATGAGGTCAGGACACTCCTCTCCGACACACATCCCGTCATGCCGAGCTTGATGGGTGACGTACCAATTAAAGGTAGTGACCCAGTGTGTCGAGTGAACAACCCAAAGATCGGGTTCGAGTGAACGGATGACCTCACCCATCTCTCTCGCACCGTCCATTACCCCAGCGAGGAAATCTGGCGCGCCGTCGGGGTTGGCCATACGCGGAGTATGGGGACTCACTGCATGTGCCACGATTCGTCCTTGATTCATCGTCACTTGCCTATCGATCAAGCCAAAGGAGGCAGATTAACCGGACCTGCCGCATTGCGAAAGGCCCACGGGATGGTGATAAGAACAATCCTACTCGTTGGCAGTCTTTTCTGCCAATAGACACGCGATAAATGCGCTGATTTGCTCTTCGGTCTGTGCATCGACATCACATTTTAATTGTTCCAAATATTGAACCAAGCCACTTTCAATTAGCCGCTTCTGATCTGAAACTGGAACTACCGAAGCAGTTTCATCATAACTCAAAGTTGCCAGAGCATTCAGTTCCAGATGTTCGGCCTCCAACTCCAGTGCTTTAAGTTTCTCACGAAACGCAAAAACTGTTTCTTGTACGATACCTTTTGAGTCTCTTTTTAGATCTCGCCGGAGGCCACGCAAGGGAGCCACGACATCCCGGTGCCAGACACTGACCATTTGTTCAATCTGTGCCAGCAGTTGATGATCTACAGGTACGCCCCGAATCGAACACCAACAGATAAACAGGATAATAGGAACATCACCGCGGCAGTGATCCTGAAACCAAAGGCACGACTCAGGTATGCCTGGTCGACTGTAAACCGCGGTTGCGTAATCCCAGAGAGAGCGAGCCGCCTCCGACGATGGTTCTGACACAGAGGAATTCTCGACCTTAGTCTAAATCAGCACAAAATTTTGGCTATTGAAACCGATGGGCCACAAAACAGACGAGGGTCACCAGATCTAGCTGTCCCGGAGGTGCTCGACGACCCAGCCATCTTCATCATAATCACTTAGACAAGCATCCACCATCTGGCGGTAGCGTTCACTGTCTCCGCGCCCGTCAGACCAACTCAGCGCATCTAGTCTTTGCTGTTCATGATTTCCCGCATAATTCCGTTCATAGAGCGCATGCCGGCCCGCGAATTCCGAGTAGAGCGCATCCCAGATCAGCTTGAACAGCTTGATTCTGTCCACCGCCGCCATTCCTGTTCCTCGGAAGTAACGTTCGATGATCGGATCCAGTTCAGGTTGCCTGAGATCCTGGACCGAAGACACCGTCACAATGGGAGCCCCAGCAAGCACTTTCTCAAAAATCTCCCGTACGCGCTGCCAGGCGGAAGTCATATAAACCCGCGCAGCCGCTGCGGTCTGCAGTTTGGGCACAACTGATTCACCGACGCCCGGCTCGGGGTCCATCGCCATTGCCGTGGTCAATGCCCATACGAGATTAGCCATTGAAATCAACTCACCGACCTCTGTCTGCACGCCGCGGAAGGTATTGGTCCCAGTAGCCTCTGTGCCTTTCATCAGCAAACCGCAAGCAAATTCCAGCTTGACCGCCAACCGGGTCGCGGATTGCAGGTTGAAGCGATTGAAAAATCCAGACGAAGCGTAAAACCCCTTGGCCTTTTCAACGTCCCGATAGACCAGCACATTTTCCCAAGGAATAAAGGCTTCATGAAACACTAGTACAGAATCATTTTCATCAAAGCGGCTCGCAAGAGGTGCTTCGAAGGGACAATCTGCTTTTAGCTCGTACGATGGCCGAGCGACAAGCTTAAGACCCGGGGTGTCCATGTCGACGATAAAGACCAGCGCAAAAGCCTCATCTTTGCCGACTTGCATGCGCGCCGCGGTACCACTGTTCGGCGCCACAAAAGTTGCATGGGTCAACACCGACCCTGTCGCGACCATCTTAGCGCCGCTGACATAAATTCCCCGATCATCATCTCGGGTGACATTCACGAACACGTCGGTGGCTTCATGGTGAGGCCGGTTTCGATCTACCGGCGGGTCGACCAGTACATGGTTCAGAAACAGACCTTGCGCGGCATACTTTCGATACCAGTTCAAGGCATTTTCACCAAAGGGGTCATAGAAATTAAACCCCTCTGCCAGTTGGGCCATAAATGCAGCCTTATAGTCTGGTGTACGCCCCATCCAGCCATAAGTCATACGCTGCCACAGCGCAATGGCATCCCGTGCTTCCAGAAGTTCTTCCGCGGTGTAACTGGGCGCAAAAAACTTATGAGTCAAAATACCGTATTTATCCGTTCTCGTCAGTTGTTCGCGATATGCAGGGTCGTGGAGTGAATCGTAAAGACGCGCGATATTTCGGGCACTGGTTTTGAAAGCCGGATGAGTCGTGACATCTTTGACTCTTTCACCATCGTACCAGACCTCACGCCCGTCACGAATACTGTCAAGAAAGGCTTGCCCTGTTAAGAGATTATTCTTGATTTTAGCCACTTGACTTGATGATCCTTTAGCAGACATAACTCGTTTCAAAAACTAGGTCGAATGCTGGTAGCAAAATAATTAAGTCTAACCAACTCGACGACGCGATGTCGTTTGCACCCGATATAGTGCGTCACCAATGGTTTTGGCATGACTCAGATCAATGGTCCACTATAAGCCATTCCCGACGCAATGCTGTCGATGCCTACCTAAGACAACTGCGCAAAGCTATACGCGACACCAACAGTGAACATTTTCTGACAATCTAGTCAGCCACCTCCACGCGATTGCGGCCATTGTCTTTAGCCAGATAGCATGCTTTATCCGCTCGCTGATATAGCTTATCAAGACTTTCTCCAACGACCGCTTCGGCCACGCCGATAGAACCTGTAACCGAAACCGACACATCGACGGTTTCTATGTGTGTACTTTCAATCGTCTGGCGTAACCTCTCGGCAACTGAAACAGCATCATCAATATTATCTGCAGATATCAATATACCGAACTCCTCGCCTCCAAGCCGGCCAACGATATCCGGTAGACGATTGCCACTGGTCCGCATCGATCCTTGCAATAATCCTCCAACCTTTTCTAACACGACATCCCCCACAGCATGCCCATAGGTGTCGTTGATGGTCTTGAAATGATCAAGATCTATCAGCAGAAAATAAACGCCTTGTGGGTGAGATTTTATTAACTCTTCCCCATGCGCAAAAAACGTTCGCCGATTAAATATGCCTGTCAATCCATCGGTGTTTGCCAGTCGAACCAGTTCCGCCTGGTACGTCCGGATACGCTGCAGTAACCCATTCAACGCATCGGTCAGTTCACCGATTTCATCCTCGGTGAGCTTCCGGATTGACTCCTGCTTGGTGAGATCTTGTGAAATGTTACGAAGACTTCCGATCAGGTAACCAATCGGATGCCCGACTATTCGTTGAAACAACAGTCCGCTTCCCACTACAAATAACAACAGAAAGACTGCCAACGCGATAAAGCCAATGTATAACTCCCGATCGACCTGCTCCTGTACCCATTCACTGCTGATATGGAAGAGCAGTCCACTACCGTCAGACAGTATGTTTCCATAGTGAAGGGGATATTTTTGTTCTTTGATAATCTCGCAAGGTAACGGCGGCCAGCGAAGATTCGGCCCCTCACTCGACTCAACCTCGACACACAATACAAATGGAAACATTGAAAATAGCGACAGTGCTTCTCTCGCTTCTTTTTCACCCTTGGCGATCGCCTGGTCCAAAACAGTCGCGCTGCCCACAACAGCAGTCGCCAATTGCGCAGAGGCGACACCTTCGTAATGATCAGCGCGGTAATTCTTATACACCAACAACCCAGCGGCGCCCAAGACAACGGCCAGCAAGACAAAACACAGTACAAACTTAAGGAAGATTCCTAGACGCATAAGAATAACGATAGAAGAAGAACCGCGGCCGGATATTGGTTGTTGGCCGGCCAGGACACTCAAACAAATTACATACCCATCATTTTCTTGACACTGTCCCGATTATTCATAATGACTTCAACAATCTTAAAATCATCGCCGACTTTGACAGTGAGAAAGTCCGCCGTCACTCGGTCACCGTTATCCGTGACAATCTCCGAACACACAAACACGGCGCCATCCTTGTAAGGCACAATCATCGGGTGGACATTGGCACTGTAGCCCCCCATTAAGTCATTAGTCTGCCGATCGACGAAGAGAAACCGGCCGTTATCGTCCGATCGCGCCTTCATCCATTTTGCGAGCGTCAATTGGGCTTTTGCTTTGTCTTCGGTTGAAATATCGTCGGCAATCGCCACAATCGAAAACACCGCCAGCATCAGTACTGCCAAAATTCTTGACATCAATTTTCTCCTTTTTCAACCGCCAATTTAGCTTAAGCCGTGCGGGGGATTTCTATCAATCTCGCACTCGAACTCGAACTCGAAACAGATTATATCGAATCTAACCTTTGCCATAACAACGAAGTGCTAACGGCTACAGACTGCCAGTACTTGTTTGAGATCAGTGTGACCCTGCAAGCACTTAGCTACCCCGTCCTGAAGCAGCGTTTGCATGCCCGCTTGCTGAGCTAAGTCTCGGATCTCTCCTGTTGTGGCCTTTCTTTGAATCGCAGCACGAATCTCATCATTATTCACCAGCAGTTCATGCAAAGCCAGACGGCCTCGGTAGCCGGTTTTCTCACACTCCACGCAGCCGTCTGCTCGCCACAACTTAAAGACACCGCCAGTCGTTGCCCGTTCTACCGCGTCTGCCCCGATATAACGACTAAACTCATCGGTCTCATCGGGTGTTGCGTCATACTGTACTTTGCATTTTCCGCACAGCTGCCGAGCCAATCGCTGTGAAAGAATGCCCAACAACGCATCCGAGAAAGAAAACGGCTCCATACCCATATCGATCAGCCGAGTCACCGTTTCTGGCGCCGTGTTGGTGTGTAATGTAGAGAGCACCATATGTCCCGTCAAAGAAGCTTCGATCCCCATATTGGCAGTTTCTTGATCTCGCATTTCGCCGACCATAATGACATCTGGATCTGCTCGCAGAAACGAACGCATAGCCGACGCAAACGTCAACCCAATCTGCGGTTGTACCTGCAACTGCCGCAGGCCAGGTTGGGTAATCTCTACCGGATCCTCTACGGTCCATATCTTTTTCTTAACGTCGTTGATTTGGGCCAGCATAGAATGAAGTGTCGTCGTTTTACCTGAGCCTGTCGGACCTACTGCCAACATCAGTCCATAAGGACGTCGCACCAATGCTTCTACCGCTTGTAGGTTTTCTGGACTGAGCCCCATCTCACTCAACGGCAAAGCCCCGAACCCCGCTAGGATCCGCAGCACCACATCCTCATTTTCCCCGGCTGTCGGCAGGGTAACCATACGCAGTTCAATCTCGCGTTCTCCGAGTTTAAATCGGATCTTGCCGTCTTGTGGCAATCGCCGCTCTGCGATATTGAGCCTCGCCATGATTTTCATCCTGGCCACGATACGTTCCCGATACTCCGAGGGGATACGGCGGTAATTGCGAAGTTGTCCATCTACCCGAAACCGAACTGTGAGATCCTGCTTTTCACCATACGGTTCGATATGTATGTCTGATGCGCGGTCGCGGACCGCATCGACGATAAATCGGTTCACCAGTTTGATGACATCGTCATCGTCTTCAGCATCGCCGTCAGTGTCACTGCCGCCGAGTGACCGCAAGTAGGTCTCAAAATCCTCACTGCTTTCTTGGGTAGATAGCCGATCGGCGATATACGTTTTCAATTGAGTAGGTGTTGCAACCACCTCGACCACTCGTTTCTTACAGGTAAAACGAACGGCATCTATGGCCTCACTAGACAGTGGATCTCCCATTGCCACTGTAAGAGTTTCAATGTCTGCCCTAATCGGAAATACCTGCTGTTCGCGGATCACTCTGGCCGGAATCTCGGCAAGCGCGTCAGACTCTATGTCGGTGCTGTCTAGATCAATGAATGGCAACCCCAGTCGGTTAGCCAGGACTCTGGCGATGGCGCTCTCGTCAACCATACCCAGTTCAACCAGCACCTCACCGAGGCGTTTGCCTTTCTGTTTTTTTTGCTGACTCAGTGCAACATGAATCTCAGCCTCACTGGTGAGGCCCTCACTCACTAAGACTTCGCCCAGGCGCAAGCGACGGCGTAGTTGCCGCACATCCTGGGTCTCCGTTACACCGCGGGTAACCTGACTCATCTTGTTTATCTTGTTTATCTAGTTAAGACTTCGCTGTAGAGGCGCTCAATCGAGAGTCTGACCAATTTCCGGAAGGATATTCTAGGTCCTGATCTCTAACTTGCCTATTTATCACTTAATACGAACTATTTTATCTCTTTCAGTGATAAAATAATCTAGTAAATCAGCAACACTCATTCCCGCACCCAACCGACCGGAGATTTCCGTGAATAACAGTCCCTACCAGGGCTTCTCTGAAAGACTGATCGATGCCATGGTCGAATCCGGCTACACAGCCCGTGCCGGCAGCTGGTCGCGGTTACCAGTTGAAATCGAACCACTTCGCCGCGAGGCCGGTGCCAAGAGCCTCACGACCGCCCGTAAATATCTGGAAGGATCTGCTTTTCCACGACGGTATCGCCTTGAGCTAATCGCAGACTGGTTGCGCGTCAACATAGAATGGCTCGCGAGTGGAAATGGTCCCCGCTATGCCGGTACTGCCGCCTATAGCGGTCCTGATCTACCCGAAGAAGCACTCGCACTGGCTAAAGCCTGGGCTGCTCTCCCACGTTATTACCGAGAGCCCATCCGTAGTTGGGTGATTATGGCTTCAATCCACGACAACCTTCCTGATGAAGCAAAACAACTGCCGCCGAGTGCTGAGCCAATGGAGCGACGAAAAAGTCCGCGACGAAAGGATGCCTAGAACGAGTCCTCCAGACCCATTCGTCTCATCATTTGGGATGTGTTCTCGCAAATACGAGCAGATGCAATTCGATGAACTACCAGAAGATCACAAAACCGACCCTAATTTCGATCTCTTGCCAGTGATTCCGAAAGCCAGTCATTTATGAGATCTACCTCATCCCCCGACTGACCTTTATCGGTTGTGTAGAGCCCAATCGTTATGTTTCTAAGAGCTGGAAAGCCTTGGTCAGCATCTAGAATCCTCATTCTCTCATCGAGAGTAACTCGCGTCAGCGCACTCACACCCATTCCGTTTACTACGGCTTGTTGAAGACTAGCTAAATCTGGACTCTGATAAGAAACGTACCAGTCACGCTCGGCCGCATTAAGGCATTCAACCATGCGCTTGCGATATTCACAACCTTCCGGATGCACGATCAACGGTACGGCCTCACCATCATTTAAAGTCAAATCTAATGAAGCCACCCAGATTGGCTTTACTTCCCATGTCGCTGACAGTTGGTCTTCGTTAGCCTCCTGGGCGATAGCTACCACAGTATCGAGCTCTCCGAGCACCAAGCTTTCTACAAGTTGCTCACTGAGGTCACATCGGACCCTGAGTGGGACATCGGTGTGGGCCTGACGAAACTCTGCCAGCCTGCTGTTCAGGTACGACAACCCATAATCAGTGGGTAACCCGACCCGAAATATCTTTCTGCTTTCCGTCGATGCGCTGCTCGGGTGCTGATTCTGGTTTTCCTCGAGGTATTCAACGAATTCAGTTGCGGGTACAGGCCGGCTGAAATAATAGCCTTGCCCGATATGACAACCTAAGTCGCGAAGCTGGTGCATGCTTTCCATCGTTTCTATGCCTTCTGCGACGATCTTGAGCTCGAGACTGCGTGCTAACTGCACCACAGCCCGAACAATGGCCCAATTCTGGCGGTCAGTGTTACGCACGAATGACTGGTCAATCTTCAACTTATCGAAAGGCAGTCGGGTCAGATAGGAAAGGCTCGAATAGCCGGTACCGAAGTCGTCAATCGCGACACGGATTCCAAGAGCCTTGAGCTCATCAAGCACCTTCGTAATCCGCTCGATGTCATCGGCGACAATTGATTCGGTGACCTCGAGCTCCAACCACTCGGCAGCCAGCCCAGTCTCATCGAGGACTTTTTGAATGCGTTCAACCAGATCCTGCTGTCGAAACTCCACTACGGAGATATTCACCGACATCGTCACTGGCGGATATCCCGCCTCCTGCCAGAGCTTAGCCTGGCGACACGCCTCCTTAACCACCCAGTGCCCGATCGGAATGATCAACCCAGTGTCTTCTGCAACTGGGATGAAGTCGTCTGGAGAAACCACATGCGAATCCAAGCCATTACCGCTGCCGGGACGCCGCCACCGAATCAGTGCCTCGGTGCCGGTTAACCGGCCTGTCTCAAGATCGATCTGTGGTTGGTAATGCAACTCGAACTGATCCTTTTCAAGGGCTACCCGTAGATCGGCTTCTAGCCGGATGACTTCTCGATTTACTTTACGGCGCGCTGCACGCCAGTCAAAATATCGGTACGAGTTACCCTGTTGCGCAGCATACTGCAGAGCCAACTGGGACTTGGTCAATAGCTCGCTGAGTTCGGATCCATCCTTCGGATACAACACAACACCAGCGCTCGTGGTAAAGGACATCTCTTCTACAGTCTCACCGTGGTTCAGTTCAAGCGGGAAAGAGTCCCTCATGGCGTCTTGGAGAATTAGCACTGACGACTCAGCTGCGGCCTGTGATTTATTGCAAGCCTCAGCCAGGAAAAACTCGTTGCCCTGACCTCGAGTGAGTATCGCCCCGTCTGGTATAACATCTTTTAAACGAATAGCTATTTGCCGGAGCAACCGGTCCCCGGTCTCTATGCTATACATCTCGTTAATTGCCTGAAAGCGGTCGACTTTTATGCGTATACCGTAAAACTCACTGCTGCGTTTTTTCGCATCTTCCAAAATCTCTGCGAGTTGCTGTTCAAGATATTCAAAAGTCGGAAGATTGGTCACCTTATCAGTGATTTCTATAAGTCGTTGCGCCCGCCTCTCTTTCGTAACGTCGGTATGGATATAGGCCAACCCACCGCCCGAAAGCTTGTGTGTTCTTACATCGACGACCTTCCCACCCGGCAACTCAAGATCATCCCGCCACTCCGTCCATGAGCCCGAAAACGACTTTATGAGATCGGAGACCAATCCTTCAGGATCACCTTCGCCATAGACACCCCGTTCGGCTAATGTAAGTAGAATGTCCTTGAACGGCTGACCAGCCTGCGTTATCGATTCCGGGAACCCGTACATCGCTCTGGCCGCCGAATTAGTGTGAACAACGTTAAGATCAGCATCAATAATCGAAATGCCCACGTCTACGTGTTCGAGAGTTTCAAGGCTCATCTGATTTTCGAGTTCCTCAATCCGTTCTTCCTGCTCCAGGAGAGATTCAATCCAGTTTTCTCGTTTGTGCTGCTCAGCACCCCGTTTTTCTGTTACGTCTGTGTAAATACCCCAAACACCCCCGGTACTCAGCCCCCGTCTCTGAATTTCGATAATTCGGCCATCCGGCAAGTCCTGATCTCTTACTTCTGGTTTTTCGCCGTGGGGAAGAGAGGAAATAGCGTGTAAACGCGAGTCCACGAACGCGTCCACATCATCGATCTCACCATACATGGCATGTGCTATGTCATAACGCATCACCGCTTCGAGTTGACTACCCGGCTCAGTTAGTTCCGATGGATATTGATAAAGTTCTCTGTAGGCCTGATTCGTTCGTACCAACTTGTTCTCATTATCGTAGAAAGCCATCCCTATAGTGAGCTGGTCCATTATCTCCAGATTTACTTCGTGCTCGAGTTGTGCAACCTTCCGCCGAACTCGACTTCGGCTTACAAACAGGATGAACAATCCGACGCCAATCAATACAGATAAGGCCGTAGCGATCTGAATATATCGTGATAGCTTCAGTATTCGATCTGCACGTTCCCTCTCCTGATCCAGTTGCCCCTGACTAGCAACAGCTGCTACTAAACTCAGTTTTCGTACGAACGGCTTCAAGCGAATATCTAAATCGCGGTAAACACGATCACGGGCCAAAACTCGACCACCCACATCTGTCAAGCCAAATATTGCTGGCTGAAGAGCACGCAACTCGTTAAAGAGATACCGAAGGACGACAGGATACCCAGGCATCTCCCTAAATATGTAGGCGTGGTATAGGCGGTTAAAGTTGACCGCCTTTTCTAGCTCGCTCATCAGCACATTGAATTGTTTTTTTAATTCCATCCCCAACGTCTGCATCAACTCCAACTTTCTCAAATACTTTTCACTTTGCGGTAATAATTCCTCGACCCGCTGGTGCTGTTCTATAACACTCATAAACTGTTGGAATTCATTAAACACCCGTTCCGCATTCCATTGGGAAACGGGGGGCAAGTCACTCTCAAATTTTCCGATATCTTGAAAAATATAGACCAATGAGACAACGACCAGACCGCACAATAGAAGCCCGACGACGATCGAACGTCGGGACCAGTTAGTTAACTGTTTAAGCAGGTTTAGATGAGGCATTAGATCTATGCCAAAGACCCTATCGGGGCATACGGCATAGGGAAAATAGCGGTATCGCTCAAATGTGTCAATTAAATCTTTTTCGGTGATATTTTGGACCAAAAACCACCATCCATTTTTCTTTTAGGTTGATCTTAGCCCTGAGAGTCTGTCTATTTGTTATTTGTTTACAAATAGATACATCGCTACCATCGAATTTTCGAACCACCGGTTTTCCTAGGACGTGAATACGGGTGACAATCTAAAAGTGAAATTCCTTGTAATAGAAAACCCGGAATTACCAGTTTTACACAGGCGGTACCTGGACTCGATTACGACCACTACCTTTTGCGGCATATAGACCATCGTCAGCCGACTTGATCAGATCACCCACTGATCTCCGAGTACCGTAATCTATTCTGGCCACGCCAATGCTCGCCGTAACAAATTCGTTTACCGGCGAGGCCTGATGTTCAATTGCGTCCTCTAGCAACGCACCTCGCAAACGCTCAGCAATTTGCATCGCTTGATCTTGCGAGACATCGAGCACTAACACAGCAAATTCTTCACCCCCATATCGCGCCAATAAATCACTAGAGCGCTCAAGACTGCTCTTGAACACCGACGCTGCCCTTTTCAAGCAAGCATCGCCCGCCAGATGTCCATAATGATCGTTGTAGGGTTTGAAATGATCCAGATCAATCAGCAACAAGGAAATCGACCCATCCTGACGGTCTAGGACTCGTTGCCATTCTTGCTCCAAACGAAACTGAAATTCTCTTCGGTTGGCAATTTGGGTCATCCCGTCGACTCTGGCGTCTCTCTCCATAGAAACGAATCGCCTGCGGTCACTGACCAGCTTGTCAATTCTGGCTCTGTGCAAAGACGAACTGCTGTCCAGCGACATATACTGTTCGGCGCCATGATTCAAGGCGCGCAATTCAACTTCTTCGCTCGATGTTTCTGACGCCAGCACCCAAGACAAGCCTCGAGATCTTGCAAGCGTCGTCAGGTTTTTCAATTTATCGTCATCAACAAATTCGTGCTCGATAAATA
>Ga0302120_10000379_pt1 | contig 19860 bp, 12 predicted proteins | sample AG5_Bottom_MG_FD_203118 | JGI IMG/M metagenome (GOLD analysis project Ga0302120, IMG submission 203118) | Marine microbial communities from Western Arctic Ocean, Canada - AG5_Bottom | ecosystem: Environmental > Aquatic > Marine > Oceanic | place: Canada: Western Arctic Ocean | collected 2017-10-01 | reverse complement strand
CTAATGGATGGCAAATGCATTGGCCGATTGTTGATGTAAGTGACTCAAGTGTATCTGAAGTCAAAGCATACATGGATATTCTACACAACTACGCAGATTACTACGGTGACCGATATGACTTCGTATTCCGTGGTGGAAGCGACATCAATGATTTGATGGATGCAAACTGGGGCAGAGAATTTGGAACTGCTTCATTAGCAAACGGTGTGATTGATGGTGCCGATACAGGTATCCACATTGCTGGCAACTATGCTGCAGGTGGTCTTAGCACTATTACAGTCAATGACCCTGTGGATGAAGGTGTATTGGTTGACGGCACATCTAGTGTTGAATTAGATGGCTTAACAGTCAACAATGGTCGCTACGGTGTCCGTACAACAAGTGCGGCCGGTGGCACACTGGAATTGACTAACTCAGTTCTAGACAACCAATCGCAAGATGGTATTGTTCTAGCAAGTGGTCTCAAGATGGACCTAAGTGGTGCAATCACCAATGCTGCAGGTGCAGCAATCAATGTTCTTTCATCAAGTTCCGCTGACTGGGACTTCGATAGCCTATCATTGACGAGTAACAATATTGCTCTCAATAACGATGGTTCAGGAGAAGTTACCTGTACTGATTGTACTACAGGTAGTAATACAATCGATGTTGCGACTTCAGGTTTGGTTACGTGGGTCGAAGGAGATATTGATCTAGCCACGGTGAGCGCAACCGGTTCTGGAATTTTACAGAGAGCCAGATTAGTGGATGTGACCGTCACAGCAGATGGTAGCGGTGTCGATTCAACAGGAGTAATCTTGATTGATGTAGATAGTAAACGAGTGGGCTCAGGTGAAACTGATAGCACAGGCACGGTTAACGACATGATGTTCTTCACCAATTATGTTGATTCTTCGGGATTAACGGTTGTTAATTTAGCAGGATATCGGGTGATGAGTGTAGCGAAGGTCGCATACAGCACTACTGTTGCTGACTTCAGATACGCTGTCGTGGGGGTGACCTTGGTTGATGGACCAGGTAACTCTGAAACGGTAGCACTGACGGATAGCTTTGACGCACGTGTGTGTTATAGTTGGACTTACACAGCCTACAAAGTTCTACAAGCTTGTGCGGGTACTCACTATATTGGCACAGGAAGTTCAAGAACCAAGAGTAATGGTCAAGGTGGTTCGATCACCGAATATGGTTACTATGGTGCGATGCCGACTGACATGAAGAACAAAGCGATTCTGATAGACTCGCCTTGGGCATACACAAGTTCGTCTGGAGCATCATTCAATGGCTCAACAGTCATTGTCAGTGGATTCTACAACGATGAATGGTCTGACTTGTATGTGAGTGGGTATTCAGGTGATGTATACTTAGATGATACGACGTGGGCAGCAATTAGTCCGAAGGATACAGCAAACTTCAACCTCGGATATTACGGTGGTTACAATTACGGTAACTTCTTCGTTAATGATTCGACGCTGATTAACATTGGTGCAATTGGAAGTGGTGCCGGTTATTACAACCGTAACCCGGAGATGCATGTTACTAACAGCGTGTTAGTATCATACTCTCAATTGACTGATGTACAGTCTGTCTATCCCCAAGAAATCTGTATCCAGTCAGCTGGTACAGATTATGGTGACTGGATTGTTGATAACAACACAATGTACGACTGTACTGTTGGAATCATGATTTACTCTAACTACTACGCAACCAGCCCATATTATGGTGGAACTGGAACCGATGGTGCACGCTGGAGTAACAACACAATGTATGACAGCACATACCTACCAATGTGGATTTATCTTAATTCTGATGCAGATGACTTGTTTATTGATAACAACACAGTAACGGGCTCTAAGAGAGTACAATACGGTGTCTACGCACAAGACAATCGTCTGAACAGTGTAGAGATTCGCAATAACACTCTGGTGACAGCTGACGAACCTATCTACATGCGTAATGCTAAGAAGTGGGATATCAACAACAACACGATCTATGGTGATTCATACTCAGCCCACTCTGGTATTTATGTCAGAAACGGTCATGGTTCAATTGCAGATAACACACTGATTGATGCAGATGGTGGAATCAACCTTTACGGTGTCCGCTCTGGATTTGATGTGGATATCTCAAGAAACACTATTGGTGCATCTGGTGGACGTGTTTCACCAACTGCAACAGGTATCTACCTAGAGAACTGTGGACTTGCAGAAGTCACAATGGCAGGAAACCATGTCAGCACAACATCTAACGCTCTATTGTCAGATGGTTGTGATGTATCTGATGTTGGCAGCACATTCGCCAGCGCAGGTGGTTCAGCATCACAGATTCATTCTGTGAACATTGAGGCAGCTCAGTTTAGTCCAACAATAAAGAACATCAGCACAGGTGATACTGTACGATGGTTATTGACTCAATACAACAGCGACCCTAACAACTACCAGCACTCAACAACCAGTAACACATCTGGAATTTGGGACAGTGGACCAATGAACTTGGGCTCAACATTTGCTCATACGTTCACAACTGCAGGTACTTACGAGTACCATTGTAGTATCCACAGTTTCATGAGTGGTGTAGTCAATGTAGCCGCTAGTACAGGTGGTAGCAACTTACAGACATACGGAATTGACATCCTTGACGGAAGCGAAGAGATCTCCCTTGATGGTACGACCATCGGCGGATTTAGCCTAGCATACCGACAAGATGGTGGTTCTCTGAATGTAGAGGGTGGAGCAGTTGTCACTGGTGACAACGGCTTTGACTTGACCAATGTTGACGTAACTGTTGACGGTCTAAGCGTCTCTGCAGACAGTGGATTTGGTATCGGTTTGGATGTTTCATCTGACACTGGTCGCCACACACTAGATGTTGCAAACATGGATACAACTGGTGGCATTGGTATGCTAGCAGATGGTCACGATGATTTCCGCTGGAATGGTGGAGACTCAACTGCAACTACAACTCTGAAGACACTTAGTGGTGCATCAGGTACTATTGAGAACATGACTGTAACAACAAATGGTCCATGGAGATCCAACCACGGTGCAAGTTTGACCCAGATTAATGCTGGAGCATACTCAACCATTACCAGTGTTGGTAACACACTCAACGAGAGTATGTTGACCATTGGAACTAGTGCGGTCATTCACGAGGGTAACCTCCTTGACCTAACTGTTACACACATGGGTGGAGCAGCAAGCAACGTTGGATTAATGATTAAGTCAACCGATCTTGGTCGCTCAGAATATGTCAGCCCTTCGTGGCGCTCTAACATCATCTCCGTAGGAGAAGGTGCAGGTGGTGCAGCGGCAGTTACTGACTGGTTCGTAAGCCATCCACTTGGAGGCTACAACATTGCAGACGATGCAATGCCTGGTCCAGTTGCGGTCAATCCTGACCCAACTAGCCAAGCAATGGGATACATGACTTGGGATAACTCAAATCTGTACATCATGCTGACTGGAGTGACCTTCTTGGTCACAGACGGTATGTGGTATCTTGATACCCAGCAAGGTGGTTCAAACGTTGGTGACAATTGGTATGTCAGTCACAATCTGCCATTCGAGGCAGATTATATGCTATGGGCAGAAGACCGTGCAAACTGGGGTATCCGCAAGGTTATGCCTGGTGGCAACTGGGTCGATGTTACAGCAGCATGTACTGGTATGCAAGCAGCACCAGGATTTGGTTACCCAGGAGTTACTCCAACATGGAGTGGTATCTCTGAGTTCGCAATCCCATGGGACTGTATTGGAAGCCCAACAGGTCGAATCAAGACTCTAGCAATCATCCAGAACGAAAACTCTGGTCACGTGCTTGGTGTTTATCCACCACAGCTATACAACCAGACTAGCGGCGCTGCTCAGACATTCGGTGACTTCGGTACACTGCAATTGACTGGCGGCGATTTGGCTGATGGTACTCTAGACGATTACCTGCTAATCCACCGAACCTTTACTCAGACTGGTGCAACAACACCTCGCGCATATGATGTGACTGTTAAGGTAAGAGATGCAGATAACATCTATTGGGACTGGGGAACACATAGTTCTCTGGCAATGGATCAGAATCAGGATATCACGATAGATATCTTACGTGCAAAGCCAGCTATTGCTGACTTAGTTGATGTATCATACGATGAAGATACAGGCTCACATACTGTGTCTTTGACCGATAAGGCTTCGGATTATCAGCAGCCAGCGAGTACGCTGTCATGGACTGTAACGAATGATGCTACAAACCCAAGCAATGCAACATCGCCATACGCATATGATTTGACAGGTCAAACAATGACCATCACTCCAGATGCGAATGAGTTTGGTAACCAGAGACTATACCTGGTTGTCACAGATGGACACGGCTTGTACAGCAGTCAGTCAATGCTTGTTGGTGTTGAGAACGTCAATGACGCTCCAGTAATCAACAACCCACGACACCCAGCAGGTCTACCAGTATTTACTGAAGGCATTGATGCTAACGGTAACGCGGTCTACAACTCCTATGACGAACCTCAGAGGCCACATCCAGTGACCGGTGAAGAGCGAGGCTGGGATTTGCTAACCAAGTTCTTGGGAGGCGCATCTGGTGAAGGATTTGTTCAAGATTTGGGAATCGGTGACGGTCTAGCTAATGAGCAAGACAGGAATGCTGACAACAATACTGAGCAAGCACCTCAAACCTACACATGGACAGTAGTTACTGACCCAGTAGATTGTACACCATTCGATGTAAGCATTAACGGCGGAACCACTCTAGAAATTGACCTCAATGAGGCAAGTGAAGATGGCGGAACCTGTAACATCGTATTGGATCTTTCAGACGGTGCATCAATCAATGATGCTGCGGCAACAATCAGCGTACCATTTACAGTACAACCAACTAACGATAATACTCGTATTATCCTATGGGATGTAAATAACGGCTCAGTCATCCAGACTCTAGCCCAAGATGGTACAGCAGATACAATCCGTTCAACTGCCAATGCTCCAAATAGTGAGGGCGATGCATGGTGGTGGTCTGTAGATGAGGACACAGAAGATTCTGACCTACTAACAATTGATCTGACCGACATGATGAGCGATAACGATAACACCAATGAGCAACTATATTGGACAATCGATAACTCTCAGTACTACACTGACAAGTGTCAATACACTAACTACTTCTCAGTAGATATTGACAATGCAGCGCACACAATGGAAATTGATTTGATTCCTGATGCTACCACAGATGCAACTAGCAGCGAGTGGGATATGCTACAGGATGCAGATGGTGATGGAATACCAGATGATGGAATTCACCAGAAGGCACCAAGATCTGGTGACTACTGTTTGATGAACTTGATTCTTTGGGATTCTCCTGAAGATGCAATACCAGCACAGTACGATTACGTACAGTCAGATGCATGTAATGTTCTTGCAACTGATGGTGATGCAACTACTAACTGTTACTCGCAGACCAGCAGCGAACATCAGATACTCATCAATGTTCACAACCTAGTGGAATTGCGACCAGACTACAACTTCGACGAAGTACGACCTAACCCTGATCCATTTGACTTCAAGGGAATTAACGGTATTCTAGCCGGAACTATGGTACCGGTGTCAGTTAACCTTCAGCACACTGATGGAGATGCTCCAATCAACTCAGATGGGACATACAAGTATCTCTACGATTTGCAAGTGTCATTCTATATCGTTGACGCTGAATGTACTGGCTGTGATGGTATATACCAGAGCAGTGTAAGACTTGGAAGCAATGGTCCAGGAAACGGTGTACTAGCACTACCTGACTACGGTGGAACAGTTGAGGTTGGAAATTACGTCCGAATGAACAAGACATCTGAGGATGTTCGTGTGTTCGTAGACATAATGACAGTGAATCCATTCACTGGTCAATACACTGACAACTCGAAGTACGAGAGGCCAGCTCTAGAAGAGAAGAACTGGGCAGACAACAACATGACTGCTTCAGGTACCAACAGCGAGTTACCACTCATTGTGGAGACCAAGGCAGCACAGGCTGTTGCTTCGTTCGCTCCAACATTGATGGCAGTCGGCTTAGTCGGCGTATTCGTTGGTGCTCTACTTAGCCGCTCTCGAGCGGAAGAAGACGAGGAAGATTTCGAGGAGGAATCAATGATTGACGATGACCGTGCAGTTAGCCCAGTTATCGCAACCATCCTTCTTGTTGCAATCACAGTCGTCTTGGCTGGTGTAATCTACGTGTGGGCAGGCTCACTCGCAGACACCAGCACTAAGGGTACACCAAGATTGACCTTCTCAGCAGAAGCAATTACTGTACAAGAGATCAGTGGACTACAACAGGACCAATGGCACTGGAGAGTTACCACATCATATGCAGCTACAGACTTAGCCACTCAGGCAGTGACAGTCTCTGTATTGTGGACCAATGCTAGTGGAACGCAAGTGTACAAGACTGCACTTGCACCTGGTGGTGGAGATGCAGAGAATGTGTACGGGTTCGCTCCTCGTAACAGCGAGAATATGGTAACCTTCTGGGATGACATATCTCACTGTGAGCGTGGTGGTGCACCTTGTATCACAACCTTCGGACCTGGTGACAGAATCTTCATCAGAATGACTGACAATGACGGTCTCATCGACTCAGCATTGATTGACATTCAGTACGAATTGCCTGGCGGCGGTGCGTACATGTTGAAGCAGTACACTGCATCACCAACCAGCATCCGCTGAAGTGTGTAATACGAAGCGCCTTCGGGCGCTGAAATGCAGGGATGCTTGGGGGCTTTGGCCCCTGAGCACCCGACCTTCCGTTGCAGAGCGTGAGCTCTGTTTTCGGTAAGGCTGATTTGGCCCCGCCTCTGTTCGGCATCTGCTGAGCGGTGGTGGGGCCTTTTCTCATTTTGAACCCTTGAATGTTAATATTAAGATATAAATTACACTTTTTCACTATGAAAAGTCTGAACAGGAATAGATCTAGTTCAGCAGTTTAATCATTCCATTCATAAGAGACCATTACAACCGCAACATGAGTTGTGAGCATGGAGTTACGAGCGGTAGTATTCGATTGTGATGGGGTACTCATAGACACCATCTCTTCGTGGCGCATTATTCACGAACATTTTGGCACAAATAGTGGACCTATGTTAGATCAATTCCTAAAGGGGGGGATTTCTGATGAAGAGTTCATGGCTGATGATATCCAACATTGGAAGCGGGTTAATCCCAAAATCCATCGCGACGAATTAATTCGTTGTTACCAAGGTGTAAACCTAAATCCTGGTGCTAGAGATTTGGTGGATGCTCTCAAAGAGAGGGGGGTGGCAGTGGCCATCGTAAGTGCAGGTGTTGATTTGCTAATAGGCTCAATTGCTCAAATGTTGAAAGTTGATGACTGGATAGCAAATGGCTTCCAGTATGATGAACAAGGATTCCTTCAAGATGAGGGTGTAGTGAGAGTTCCGGCTCACTACAAAGGAGACATGGTTGAGAAGTTGTGCCGTATCAACGACCTCGAGCCAAAGCAGATATGTTCGGTGGGTGACAATCATACCGACCTTTCCATGATGATTCCTGGAAGTAGATTCATTGGATTTAATCCAAGTAAAGAAATGGCCTTTGAGGGATTCAAAGAAGCTGGAGTGCCTATTGTTGAGGGCAAAGATTGCCGCGACCTTTGGCCACATCTTTTTCCAGGGGAATCCTTCCCGTCGGAACTCTAGATTGTCCCGGCTTATGCAAATGGTATGGAAGCAGTCTTGTGTGTATTCAAATTGACAACTGTTAGAATACACGGTTTTGGCTGGAATCCAAGCATTCGCATGTATCCTGTCTGGTCCTGCCAAGTGCTACTTTGAATCAGAGTGCTCCCCTTGTAATCTCCACAGTGATGTCCATGTACGTGTCCTGTGACAAATATATCTGGAATCTCCTCAATCACCATGTGGTCCTCTGGTTCTGGGGACAGTGGCGTTTTGCCACCCCAAGATGGTGCTAAATGACGCCTTTCCAGCATTTCAGCCATGGCAGCCTCTGGCTTACTGAATGTTACGTGTTTTATTGATGAAACAAAGTCCATGATGCTCACTCCGTGATAAGCAAGAGTACGCACCCCGTGTAGGCTGAAATCACAAGGGTTACCAACAAATGTGGCGCTGTTGAAATATTGCTGAATCATTGGGTCTAGAGATGGTTGTGGTTCAGCAGGGCGCACCGCATCGTGGTTACCTGGCAGGATGATGATCTCCACCCAATCGGGTAATAACTCGGTTAGACGAGCCACTTCTTCGTACTGTTTGTAGATGTCAACAATCTCTAATTCTTTGTCTTGGTCCTTGTAAATCCCTACTCCATCAACAGCATCACCTGAGAGAACTAGATATTTGATGGTCTTCGCAAGTGGGTCTTCGTGAAACCATTTCACCAATTTATCCCACTGGTTGTGAAGGAATGTTTTGGACCCAACATGAATATCTGATACAAAAGCAGCAGATACCGCTTGGTTCTCCTCAGCACATCGTTTTGTGTGCCTTGTCATCGGTGCAAGATGGATATCTTCGACTATCAGCATGTCCCTGCTATTTGGATTGATGAAGCCTGTCACTCCTACAACATCGTCTTCCATTAGACCTGCAACTGCAATGGTGTGTCGCCGCTTTGCAGCGGGTGAACTATCCATAGCGCGCGGTGGTCGGAGAACACAAAATATCTCGCCACTAATATCTTCTACTTTGAAATGGAGATTTTCACCTTTATGCCTGACATCATTGACCAGTCCAACGATTGTAGCAGTATTGTTGCTGTCTGAATAACGTGATTTGTTGCGGGCAAGTTGATTGGTTTCTATCGGTCTATTTGGTAATCTACCTGAAGTAATTAGCATCCTTTTTATTTTTTCCAGACGGCTATTGAAGTGGGAAATAATATCACTTAGTTTGCCTTCAGTAGTACTTTTTCCTGTAATGTCAAAGTGGACGTCTAACTCAATATCAACATCAGTTGCTAGCATTGGGAATCCTTCTAGAGAGTAATGTGGAAGTCCGTGAGGACGGTCCGCTGGTTTTGGTTCAGGTGGACTAATCGGGGCGAGGACTCGCCCCTGTGTCGGCTTGTTGTTCAAATCTTGTTTTGCTGCATCAAGAACCGGAACCATCTCGTTGAAGTCTTCAGATTCAGATCGCGAATCAGATTCATCATCTTTCCCAGGCTCGCTCGTTGCAGAGCGAGATTTTTGTTCAAGGTTTGATAATACTTCATTGGTCAATAATCCAGTAATTCCTTCATCAACTGCAATAGAAATTAATTGGTCTAGATTATCAATCGCTAACAATCTTTCACTGATGTCTGCCGCTGGAAACAACCGCGCCGCGAGTAAATCCAATGAGATTTTACGCCAGCCCCCGTCCGCCATATCTTCAAGGCGGACGAGGATGTTCTAAGCAATTGCGCTTGAAAAATAATCCACAGTTTGAATGGGTTAGAATTAGAGTACCTACTCTTCACCCCAAACGATATCGGAATCAGGTATGGCTGGGTCTTCACCTGAATCAGGTTTAGGCTCATCATCACCTTCTGACCAAGCCACGTCTCCATGCCAGTCTCCTGTTTGGGGCCCCTCGTCAAGTAAATTTAGGGCTGCAGGGACGCTTGTAGGCGTTTTTGAACCCTCTTCATCTGAAGATTCACTCTCTGCGTTCTGTTGTTCATGGTGTTCCCCCCATACTTCCAAAGCAACTCTAAGGGCAAAAGTGGTGAAAGCCTCCTTGTTGCTGTGACGGTCACCATGGCCAAATTCTGCGCACTTCGTTGTAACTTTGTCATCAAGATAAATTCCTACCCAAACGAGGCCAACTTCTTTTGATTCGGTAGAACCAGTTGGCCCTGCAATTCCTGTTACAGCTATTGTCATATCAGCGCCTGATTCCTTAGCGGCTCCAATTGCCATTGCCTCAGCAACTTCTGAACTGACGGCACCAGCCGTTCCTTCATCAGGAACGAAAATACTTTCATCAACTCCAAGTTGTTTGATTTTTGATTCATTTGAATAAGTAATCCAGCCTTGAGTAAACCAACGGCTAGCGCCTTGGATGTCAGTCAAAGCAGAAGCAATCATGCCTCCTGTACAGGATTCTGCCGTGGCGATGAACATTTCTGCTCGTTTGATACGGCGGGCTAGTAAACCTGCTAGCACCGAGGCGTCTTGTGCCATGTTTTAGGCGCCGGAGCGGAGCCTTTTGACTATATGGGCGGACAAAAATGATGGAATCTTCAAATAATGCGTTATTTCGCCATTTTTGAAAGATTATATCAGACTATTAGTGGTGATACAATCTTTAGGTCCGGATTAAATCAATTTCGAAAAATTTGTAATTTATTACATCCTAGTTAATTTTATTATGGGCCCGGGCGGATTTGAACCGCCGATATTCGCCTTGTAAAGGCGACGTCATAACCGCTAGACCACGAGCCCGACTAATAGGCCGAAGAACCACTCCATTATGAACCACGCGACCCCGTAGCCTTTTGTGTGAGGACTGTAGTGGCTTAGTTCGTGAGTGAGATATCAGACTTGTTGGCGCGGCTTGAAGCCGCTGATGTACCAATGTCTCCCGCGATTCGTGATGCTATGCTTTCAGTTGATATTGAATCCTTTAGCGACTATGACCCTACTCCATTTTACCACGATAGGCCACTAGTTTTTACTGAAACTGATGAAGGCGGAGTCAAAACAATTTCAGCACCACATATGATATGCACACTTTTACATCACTTGGAATTAGATGAAGGCGATGAAGTTCTGCTTTTAGGTGCTAAAGGTGGGTACTTGGCTGCGTTAATTGGCCATATTGTAGGTCCTGATGGTGGGGTTACTGTTGTAGACCCAAATAGGCAGGTAATTGAACATGTTCGAAACCATCTCAAGGATTTTGATAGTGACACAACTTTCCATACTCGTAAAATGAGGGAAATTAACCACACCCCCCCTAACCTACCTTCTCCATTGAACCGTGTATTAGTGACAGGGTCCCTTAAAGAATTACCAACGTGGGTTGAGGACAGAGTTGCTGATGGTGGATTTGTAATAGCCCCCCTTGGAGGAAGAATAGCTCAAAGACTAATCAAGAGGGAGAAGCAAGGTAATTTGTTTGATACAGACTTAGGTGGCGTACTTTTCGGACCAGTGGATATATGTGAGACTGAGGCCGAATCCACAGATTCTAGATCACTTGCAGGCCTGTTTGAGGATGCTTTGGAAATCGGAACTGAGTTGGGTGCTTTTGACACTGATGAGGCAGAATGTCTGCGGACATTGGCCGCAGAGTTACGGCAACTGCCCGAGAATTTACCACCAGTTGCACTAGTTGCTAATGCTGAAGACGATTTATGGGATGTTGGTGATGAAGATCAGAATGATATATTCATTCACTTCGATGAACTAACTGACGAATTGTCTGAACACCCACTCTTTGACTTGTTGGCGAATGCATCAGAATGGTTGACGCCATTATGGCCCACCATGATGGCATTACTAGAGACAAAGATGCAACACCCAGGTGCTCCGGATGCGACATTTGAAGACTTTGGATTTGGCCACCACGAAGATTTAGTCCCATGAGATATATTATCTTGAACAGATAATTTGGCCATGTTTAGGCTGTTTTCAATCATTCAATTTGGCTAAACGTTCCAGAGATTCTGCGATCGGGGGGCTGTTCCAACTTGCAGTATGACGGCTAGTTTTTGCAGGGTATAATTCGTCAGAAATAGACATGTCAATGATATCTTGTTTCGATAGAGTTTCAAGACCGCAATTCGGCCAAGGTTCCACGGTGATGGAATCATCTTCCATATAATCAAAAAGAACCACAGGTAATCGAACTAGATTTAGAATGTTGCCAACAGCATGGCGGTGGTGTCCATCAAGTATAGCGCCACTCTCTCTATCAACTAGCAAAGGTTTGGTGTAACAACCCCATTTTTTTGTAATTCTGGCCAATTCTTTAACCTTTTTTGGGCGAGTCTCTTCGTGGGCTCTTAGCCACTCAATCGCAACTAGGTCCACCTTCATAGCCTCGACTCGCCATTCCCCTTGAAAGCAATTGCCGCCCCCCGTTACTTTGTGGAGCCGTTCGCGAGAGTCAAGTCGTTGCCCAAAGGGGCGCTTGCAGACCTCAGTGGTAGAGGCTTGCCTATGCAGTTGGAATCTTGGGTTCAGTCTCTACCGGAAGACCTTCTAAAAATCGTCTCAGTTTTTGCTGAAAATGGTGCTGGAATATGGGTCGTAGGAGGTAGTATTCGGCAAGGTTTGAGCGGAGTAAAACCTAACGATTATGATTTGGCAACGGATATTGAACCAAATCAGATATTGGAGTACTTTCCTAACTCAATCAAGACCGGAGTAGAGTACGGTACGGTTACAGTGCGTCTAAACGCTGGGTCTAACTTGTTTGAGGTGACAACTCTGAGGTGCGACCAAGAATATCTTGATGGGAGGAGACCGGAATCAGTTGACTTTGGCACATCACTTGCAGTGGATTTAGAAAGACGTGATTTGACTATCAATGCCATGGCTATTGACTTGGCTAGAAAAGAGTTGTATGACCCGTATAATGGGCTTGAGGACCTACAAAAAGGGGTCCTTAGGGCGGTAGGGGATGCCTCACTTCGGTTGGAGGAAGATGGCCTTCGTGTAATGCGTGCTTATCGATTCATGGACCAAGGGGTTGGTGGATTGTGGCAGCCTGATGAGATGCTTTCAGCGGCACTTCTTGAGTGCTGCGAAATGTTGAAAAATGTCAGTGTAGAGCGAATTTGGAGGGAATTACGCCGGATTTTGTCAGGTGTGCACGCGGCAGATGTATTGGCAAGGATGGAATCTGATGGCGTTCTTAATATCATTTTCAATGGCCATTCATTTGATTTGAATGGCCAATCTTCTCTGCAGATGAGTTCAGATAATTCAGTGATTGAAGCCCGATTGGCAATCATGTTTCGGGCTGATAATCCAGCCGACCTGTTGAGAGATTTGACCATGCCCAAAGCGATAATAAAGCGGGTTAGTGAATTGAGAAGATTCATGGGTAATTTACCGAATAAAAATGATGTCACACAACTTCGTCTTTACCGAGCTGTTCTTGGTGAAGGGCTTGATACTCAACTAGCCTGTGAATTTGCAATTGATACTGAAGGTGTTGGAAATGTTCGAACTGTACTTGACCAACTTCAAGAAAATAAGGCTAATGATGTTGCCTTGGCCGATGGCCACTGGATTGCAGATAATACTGGTTTGCCGCCAGGGATTAGGCTTGGACGACTGAAGGAATATCTTCACCGCTTACAAGTTGAACATGATGTATCGTCTAAGGATGAACTACAATCGATGCTCAATGACATTGATTGGCAAGATAGCGAGCCAAATGATTGGCCACAGTTACGGTGGCCATAATCCTAATAATTCTAAGGTTAGAATATTTTTGAACGTAAATCTATTCATTTTAGATTTCGAGCAATTACTAATCTCTGAACTTCTTGAGTCCCTTCATAAATCTGAGTGATTTTTGCGTCTCGGAAGAATCTCTCTACAGGGAACTCGGTGATATATCCGTATCCTCCGTGAATTTGTACAGCCCGTTCAGATACCCACATTGCGGTATCCCCGGCGAACAGTTTTGCCATGCTCGCTTCATTGGTGTGCCGCGGTGTTCCTTCTTCGTAATGCAATTGTTTTGCATGTGCGGCACGGTATACTAGGAGGCGGGAAGCATCGATGCGTGTAGCCATATCTGCGAGGTATGAGGTGATCATCTGGTGGGCTGCCAGCGGCTTTCCAAAAGTCTCTCTTTCGTGAGCATATTTCAGTGATGCCTCAAATGCTCCTTGCGATATTCCTAGTGCTTGTGCGGCAATACCAATGCGTGAATTATCTAAAGCATTCATGGCAATTGAGAAACCTTTTCCAACCTCTCCAAGTACATTTTCTACTGGTACTTTACAATCTTCAAGCACTAGGCTACATGTGTCACTGCTACGGATTCCCAGTTTGTCTTCCTTCTTACCAACGGTAAACCCATCAAACGTTTTTTCAACAATAAAAGCAGTGGTTCCACCATGCTTCTTAACACCATATTCTGGATGCTCAACTACCTTTGCAAAAAGAACATAAATGTCTGCCGATGCACCATTTGTGACCCACATTTTCATTCCGTTCAGAACGTAATGAGAACCGTCTGATGACAACTCTGCTTTGCATGAAAGGGCGCCTGCATCAGTACCGGCTCCGGCTTCTGATAGTGAATATGCACCCACCTTATTAGTCGCTAGTTGAGTCAAATATTTCTGCTTCTGTTCATCAGTCCCGTGAAGTGAAATTGTCTTGGCACAAAGTCCAACATGGACGCAATAAAATACTGAGAACGAGGCATCAACGCGAGCTAATTCTTCAATGATAATCGCTTCACTAATATCATCTACTGGCATACCTCCGTATTCCTCTGCAATAGTAATTCCCTGTAGGCCTGTTTCTTGACAAAATGTCTGCCATTCTTCAGTAGGAGGGATCTGTTCTTTGTCCCTAATATCAATGGTTGGTGGGAGTACTGATTCGGCAAAATCTCTAACCATGGCTCGAATCATGCTTTGTTCGTCAGTTTCTCTGAAGTCCACCTGTCTCACCTGTGGTTAGGCCAGCCGCATCTTATTCATAACGGGTCGCTATGAGGTGGTTGTTGCTAAAATTTCGGCATTGTAACTCAAATCGTTAAATATGAGGCCAAAGTCGGCGCAGCAAAAGGAGGAGCATCAATGACAGAAGAAGACAATTATATTGAATTTAAGATTTTAGATGACAGAAAATATTCCAAAGGCCACCTTTGGTATCAGAAGTTAGATTCTGACGAAGAAACAGGTGATTTATTCAAAATTGGTGTTACCGATTTTCTGCAGGAAGAACTTGGGGATATGATTAGAGTAGTTCTTGCTCAGCAGTCAAATGTTGATGAGTATGATGAGTTTAATGATGATGACGAGTCAGATCAAATAGGGACTGGTGCTAGAGATGCTGGTGCTAGTGGTCACGAAGTTTTGGAAGAGGAAACCCTAGCAACTCTTAGAACATCAAGTGGCAGACATGTAATATATGCTCCAGTTGCTTGTCATGTTGTGGAATTGAATGGCGAAGTAGAGGATAGTCCTGAATTAGTTAATGAAGACCCGTATATTGATGGTTGGTTGATGAATATCCGGCCAGATGAGTTAGATGAAGAAGACCTTCTTACTCCAGAGGAGTATATGGACTATGTAGACCAGCTTGCCCAAGATGAACTCTGATTCCACTTAGTGAAATTAGTTTTGTTGGCGTTAATTGACTTAAGCGACCCAACGATATGTTCTGGCACCTTCATAGGCGCCTTCGGATTGAATTTCAACAAGGGCAAACTCGCCTTTCGGCTCAACAACAGAAATTTCCCGAAGCCCTTTGTGTAGTTCTTCGTAAGTAGATTGGTCAATGGCGATTCGGCCGGCCATTCTCTCAAACATGTTCCAGCGGGATACAACCTCTCTCCATTTTGGTGAAACTTTTCCTTCAAACACCTTTGCTTTTGCTCCTGAACCATACCCACACAATCCGAAATAATTATTCTCAATATTTGCATTATCCTCATAATCAGACTCAAAAGTTGACATTATGGCTAGGAAAATAGAACCGGTGTATTGATTTCCAATAAGGCTTGAAGCGCGTTGAGCCTTCTCAATTCTAGTATTTTGGAATTCTTGGTATAGTGTAGTCTTTGCAATTGCTCTGCGGTACAAATCTTGTGCCCTATCCCACTCCTTCTCTCCTTCTGGGGTGTCTTCAAAATCTGCTCGGTCTGGTTCTTCACCAATCTCAGTAATGACATCCTGCCACATTGGTTCATTTCTGCGGTCGTGGCGGAACACATCTGGGAACATTCTCTTTGCTTGGAAAGCATAAGGTAGATGCATTATGATCCGGATCCATTGTTCTGTAAGAATTTCATCAGTTTCAGCATTATAGCGGCCATTCTTCACGGCTTTGCGCTGGAAGTCTAAGAAAGCGGTTTTCACAGCTTCTTGGTAACAGCGGTTTGAAAATTGTCCATCAAAAACAGGTTCATCACGGTGAACCTGTATTTTTTCTTCGCCGTGGGCAAAAATTCCGAGTCGGCGAACGGTAGATTCTGGTAGATGTTTAATCATCCTCTCGGCTACTCCATCTTTGAGTGTCTCGCCTGTTTCACGTGCAAGTTGGACTACATGGGTGATAATTGAGGTGAGAGATACTTCACGCCGTGGCTTGAAGAAGTCGTGGACAGGAGTTGTCGAGATCCCCCAGGTATCTGGGATGGATATGAGGCGAGGATTGTGACGCACAAGAATAGCGCCTCCACCTGCTCCTTGTGTATACTCTCCACTAGATTCAAGGTCATACTTTGCATTGTCAGAGAAGACTACCACACCTACTCTTCTTTCCTCTGAGCCGCCTCGGGCGACCCAATCAAGTGTGTTGTGAAGAGCATCAACCGCGCCGATGCAAGCGAATGTCATGTCAACAACATCGCAGTTACGGAAGCAATCTTCACCGTATTGTTTTGAATATCGTTGGGTTAGCATATCCAAGATGTATGTCGCAGTTGGTTTTGCACCATCTAAAGCAGATTCTGTACCTAGATACATTCTTCCAATGTCATTTGGGTCCAACCCGTTACGGTCTATTAGTCGGGTTACAGCATTTGCACCCATTGTTGCAGTATCTTCGTGAATGTCTGGAACAGACATCGCTGAGAGGCCTAATCCTCGATTGAGTTTACCATAGTCAGCACCTCTCATTTTTGCAAAGTCTTTCATATCAAAGTAAATTTTTGGGAAATGGATTGCGATATCATCGATTCCGACATTTACCATGTTAACCACTAATCCAAATCCGCTAGCCCATTGCATTAGAACCCTCCCCGACATTAATATGCCTCATGGCATAATAGGCAGTCAATTTGAAATCCTATAAGGTGAAAATTCAATTCCCAGTAATCTCATTGATTTCATCAAGAAGTTCTGGTTTATTATCGAAATGGGCTGTTAGGGGCGCTAAAGTCTCTGCAACAGCGTCAGCGACCCCGAATTTGAGGTCTAAGGGGTGAACCTCCCCGCTTGCTAGGGCGGCCCTTAGGGAGTCTAGGTTGTCCCATGTGCTAGGCTCTCCGTACTCTGGTTTTGGTGTGACTGTCAAGGTCCCTAACTCAGGGAGAACAATGTGTTCCACTAACTCGTAAACAGGTGATTTCTCGTCTTGCGGGTCAAGGTATGCCTTACGCATCTTCTTGCGCATCTTCTTGGCATCGTCATGTAGCAAGATTGCTCCGGATGGGTCGGATTTACTCATCTTGTGGTCAAAAGACTCCATTCGTGCTCCAGATGCTTTGAGTCCTGACAGAATTGGTGTGTGAACGCAGGTTGCTTTCAGCCAATTATGGCGGTCGGCAACCTGTCGCATGTACATGTGTGCTTTGCGTTGGTCCATGCCCCCTATGGCGATGTCAATCTGTAACTCAAATATGTCAGCTGCTTGCATTGCTGGATAGAAGAATTTTGACAGGTCACCATCAGAAGAATCCTCGGCTCTTCCCATTATGCTGAAAGTGCGACGTACCCTGTCTAAACTCATATTCTTTGAACACTTCAACACCCGCGCCCAATAATCTCCAGAGTCCATTAGTTCACTAGCGTAGAGAAACCGCAGTTGGCCTGCCCCATCGCCTTCTTCTGGGTGTTCGAGAAGGGCTCTGAACACCTCTTCCATGTAGCGACCTGTAGTCTGTATTTTGTCCATATCTCCGCCAAATTTGTCATTGACCCACGCGTGCCAATCGGCTAAGAAGACTAGTACGTTTACATCAGCATCGAGTAAGCGTCTGAGAGTTTGTGCAATTATTTTCCAGCCGATATGGGCTTTTCCTGATGGTTCAAATCCAACATAGGCTCTGATGATGCCATCTCCTGCATGTGATGTGGAATTACTAAGGCAGTCAACTAGGTGATTTACCCCAACCACCTCGTCAGCATCGGTGAACATGGACAAGACTTTCTCTTTGTGCTCTGCTGAAAGCGGAGAGAGGTCTTCGACTTCCATCATTTTCACCATCAGAATAATTTTCCTAGTTTTTCGCCACGGCTTGCGGCACGGGTGAAATCTCCCCTGCCTAGGCATTCCTGAATTTCAGTGATTAATTCTTCAGCCAAAGCCGACTTTTCTTCACTCACATCTGATAGTTTCATGAAATGACGTGCTTGTGAAACCGCAGATTTTGCCTTGGATGCTTTCTTGGCTGATTCTTTCGCTTTGTCTCCCCGCTGTTTTGGTGAATATCCAGTTGCAGAATCAAGGAATTCAGACCAGCGCCGGCGAGAATCCATTGCTTTTTCTCGACCACCATCGGCCGAAAGGAATTCTTCTAGGTCACCACCTTTCATCTGTTCAACATCAGTTACTAACTGGCCCTTAGCATTGTAATGACCTGCGACTTTCAACAAGATTCCAAATCTTCCTTCAAAACCGTCGTCACTAGAGGTTTCTACATTGTCAAAATATTTGCCTGCAAGAGCCTCCAGCCCTCCATCTCCTAATACATTCTTAGCTATCCCGCGCTTAACCTCAAAGGTCTCCATGAACATGTCCGAGAGGCTCATGTGGTTCAAACTTACTATCTCAAACCCCCCTCGCAATCATCCGTGAAGGATAAATCACCGGTGCCGGTGGGGTTGTTCATGCGGCGGGTCACCTTACCTCTAGTATTGCTCCTTCTACTAATCCCAAACGCATTGGCTCAAGAGATTAATTCGGTTGTTACGGTATCGACAGAATTTTTCATTGGTGAATCGGATATGGGTATTGATGCCCTAGCAGTTTCACCATCAGGTGACGATGTACTTTTGATTGGGACACTCGGTTATGCTCATTTTATTGCAGCAGGAAAACCATTCACTCAGGTACAATTGAATGCTAATGATCAAGATGGCCTAAATGATGTTGATTGGCATCCTCAAGGCCTCACCGCCTTAATCGCTGGAGATAATGGTACACTCCTGCGTTATACAAGAGATGACCATTCAGTAACTCATGTACCTGGATCAGCCGGAAATTTGATGGCTCAAAGCCTGAATGCTGTTACTTGGGATTCATCAGGTAACTGGGCTTACATTGGAGCCACTAGTGGTGTCATTACTAGATTCCGTGAGGATGCTAACGGTAATACCGAATATTTCCCACTGAATAATAGTAAGAGTTCACCAATACTAGACATTAGTTGTCTTCACAAGATGCATGCAATGTGTCTCGTAGCAACTGAATCAAATGGCATGGCTGTTATTGACCAACAGCATGAACTTCACTGGCTTCCAGGCAGTGAAGGAACGAGATGGTTCTCAGTAGAATGCCCTCATATTGAGAGAGATAGGTGTTTTGGAGTTGGTCAAGGGCATTCGGTCGGCATTGTTGAACTAGATTTGAATAATCCCGCAAGTTCATTTGTGTCAGTGAAGAATGTAGAAATTTCTGGAGAGTTCACTGGAATACATGTCCGTGACAAGGACCACTTACTATTCCAAACAGCACCTTTTGGCTGGGTTGACTGGGATATAAAAGGGGGCACTGACGAGATGGGCTTGGCCTATCCATGGTTGGATAATTCAGATGCAACAGGAGATGATGTAGCACTCAGCGGAGAAACACTTGTGGGTGGATGGTCAATCAATTCTGACGAAGGATATGCTGTTACTTCTTACGGTCGAGTGGTGTATTATTATCCACCTCAAAATACAATTTCAGAAAATTTAGTAGCAGTCCTTGCGCCAATGCTCGTAATTATCG
>Ga0302120_10000376_pt1 | contig 19896 bp, 16 predicted proteins | sample AG5_Bottom_MG_FD_203118 | JGI IMG/M metagenome (GOLD analysis project Ga0302120, IMG submission 203118) | Marine microbial communities from Western Arctic Ocean, Canada - AG5_Bottom | ecosystem: Environmental > Aquatic > Marine > Oceanic | place: Canada: Western Arctic Ocean | collected 2017-10-01 | reverse complement strand
CCCACTTAAAGGACTAGCATCACCCTCTTCCGCCTCAGCACCAGTAATCGTAACTCGAATACGATTACCCTTATCAAACAAATTGGCTATAGGCTTCAAATCTAATTCAATTATTGACGGCATTCTAGTCAGCATTTTGGCATCGGCTTTGAAGTGGCCCAACCAAGGAAGTCCCAAATTGTTAAAGGGCGCTTTATTAACCGTTCTATGTGATGCTCGAACTGCATTAGTCGTTACAAAGTGAGAAGTACCGTCTGGCTCAACCTCCTCCAAAACGATAAAAAAATCGGCATCATCTGTATTTGCAGTTACCCACAAACGTACCACAGGGTGACCCGCAATAACCATATCTTTTACCAGTTTTCCGCTGGTATATGTAAGACCTTTCGCATCATAGCGTTCAGACAAATCTGGATAGCCAGAATTTAGATAACAGGATTTATCAACTTTGAATTTTTCGCCACATTCTCTCATTACGCCATTATTTCGTGCTAAAAATGACCCCAAGGATACGCCACGGTCAACCAGATAAAGGTCTTTGCCTACATCGCTAAAAATAGGGATAACAGATAGAGAACCATCATTAACTGATTGAACAGTGCCCGTCTTGCCTTGAGTAAAAAAGTATTCCTCGCGCACTTCTTGAGGCAAAGGCCACTGAGTAGCCGACTTCCAGCCAAATTCCGGCTCTTCACCCACTACAAAATAGCGAATTGGCGGTTCGTTCATCATTCCGGTATCAATTTTCTTTAGCCAGTGATCGAACCATCGTCGCGTCTCCTCCTGAATATCTATCCCAAAACTATCCGTATGAAAATAAGGCCCAACATGGAGTTTTTGTGGATTTCTTAAGTTGGCAAAGTAGAGTAATTGATCCTTTCCATAGGCATCAAACCATCCTGTAAAGTGGTAAATAGCAATACCGGATTCTTCTATTTCTCCCAATTTCCCCCAAGGACTAGCGTCCAAATGATGCTGATCGCCGCTGATAAGATCGACACTGTCACGAAACTCTAAGCCACGTAGTTGATCAGGAAGGTCGCGATTCCCATAATGGTCTCGCGTCGCTTGGTGGAGTAACACGCCATCGGTATCTGCATCCACTCTAGCGCCTTGGCCCATATCTAGGTTTGCTCTGATTAACCTCCAATAAGCTGGTAAGTCTGCCCTAGGGACTCCATTTGAACTAAAAGTGTCAAAGTGATCAAATTGACCCATGGCCGCAAATGTCGCTTTTAGATGCGGTGGCTTTTCTGCCATCGCAAAATATTGCACCGATGCTAGGTAAGAAAGGCCCAGCATACCTATGTTACCGTTACTCCACGATTGCTCGGCTAACCATTCGGTTATGTCATGAGCATCCCTGCCTTCCTGAGGCCCTAGCCATAGCTGATTGGTTCCGTAAGACGCGGCATAGCCTCGGACGTCCGCTTCTGCAACGATATAACCATTCCGCAATAAATTCTCAAAAACTGCAGGTCCATTAAAAGTACCTAAACTACGTTGACTGATCTGGTTTTTATTCTTCGGATCATCATTGACGTAACGACCATAAGGACTAAACCGCCAAACCACAGGCAAAGGCGCAGTGTGGAGTGCTCCATTTATCGTAGGTTGATAGTAATCAACGGCAAGTTGAATGCCATCACGCATTGGAATATAGAGAGATTTTCGCTGCCAATCGTCATATAGAGCTGTATCTTTTTGAGACGACAATCGATCTGCTGTAACCATCGAACCAAAGGTGATTAACATCAATACCCATGCACCTGCCCACACAAAAGTAACCGCAAAACCCACCTGGCTAAAAAGCTGCTTGATAAGTGCCGTCATGCTAAACCCTATTTCACAAATTCAGTATCCTTAATAGTAAAACAAAAAAAAGAGGTGGCGCATGTCACCTCTTTTAAAAAGCACTCAAACCTTATAATTGAAACTATTACCCACCAAACCGATAACGGGCTTGCAGGTAGATTCTTCGTGGAGGCTCTAGATAACCCAAATAAGTTGGTCGAAGAAAGTTGTCGAAAAAGGCTTGGGATTGTGACAATACCGGTTCATCGCCTAAGTTTCGGCCAATTAATGCTAGGCTCCACTTGCCATCAGAGGATTCAACTCCGATTCTGGCATCAATCTTAGTCCAACTATCCTGCAAACCAGCAGGTTCAAGTGAACCATCCGTGTAGTGTTCATCGCTTAGTGAAACACTCAGATTAGCCACAAAGTTTATATTGTCTGAAATAGCTGAAGTAATGTCTGCGTATATGACACCCGCCCAGTCTGGAGCGTTTGGCAATGGTCGACCTGACAGGTCACAAGGTGACGCTAAGCCGCTTTCGACGCTGCAAGTTCCGTTAGCAAAGTAACCATATTCAACATTTTGGAAGGACCAAGCGCCACCCAATTGTAGCCACTCATTTGCAGCATAACGAAAATCAACCTCTAAACCCGACGAACTCGCTTTCGCAGCATTAGTAACATTTTGAACAATGACGCCACCAACTGGGGTAAAGGTATTTACCTGCAGGTCGTCAAATTCAGTGTCAAATATTGCGGCATTTACCTCTAGACGATCATCCATCCAGCGAGACTTGATGCCCAATTCAATACCGGTTGCGTTTTCATCTTGGTATTCTTGGTCAGCGGGGGACCAGTCAGAGGCAGGATTACGCTGTGATGAGGTAAAACCACCACCTTTCACGCTCTCACCATATTTACCGTAAATCATAGCGTTATCATTAGCATCCCACTGAAAAGCAATCTCAGGAAGAACATTGTCGCTACTGCGTTCAACAGAAAGTCCCAATGAGGCTGGATTGGTGTTACACAGATTCAATGGACCAGGCAATGCCTGTGGTAGAACACTGTCTAATGGAATAAGGGCTAGATCACAGCGAGAGTTATAAGTTGAGCTTTTCTCCTCATTAATCCAACGTAGTCCACCGGTTATACGAACATCGTCGCTGGCTTGCCATGTACCCTGAGCAAACAGACTAGTGACTTTTGAAGTTTGCTCGAATTGCGAGTCTGTAAAAATCGCAACGTCTACTGGAAAGTATGGACCAACCCCAGCTAACAATCCGCCATAAAGTGCAGGTCCATATACGCCTGGCTGCTGGTTATAGAGCTCCCAATTATGGTAGTAAGCGCCAACCATGTAATCAAAAGTTTCACCTTTATTTGAGGTGAGACGAATTTCGACAGCGTCTTGTTCAAAATTTTCGTCAATCGATGCATCTACGAAAGAGTCTGCAGTGGTATCAAGATCAACCAACACGTCATATTCAAATTCAGAACGGCCCGCCATGATCGCTACAACATGGTTTTTTAGATTAATTTCAAGATTGGCAACCGTGGTTTGTAAATCGGTTTTTTGCCCAGAACAAGGTAGCTCATAAAAGCCAGTGACGTCCATTGTTGATGAAAATCCACTTCGATCGGGCAAGCAGCCGTTGGTTGAACGCTGCCAATTCAATTTATTGTCATTTGGCTCTAATCCATCGCCGGCAGCGAAAGAAAATATTTCACCCTGATCACCAAAAGATTCTCTTTCTGCTGACTCATGTTTAAGCGTCAAGCTAGTGGAATCGGTAACTTGCCATACAGCGGTCACTCGAATAAGTGAGTCTTCAGTGTCGCCTTCATCTTCTCCAGTAAATGTATTTTTGTAATAACCATCACGATCAGAAAATTTACCCGCAACGCGCAAACCAAAATTATCACTTATACCACCACCTAAAACAATTGACGTAGATTCACCGCCATGCTCAAGCTCAGTATCAAGCATAATATCTGCAGAAAATGGGTCACCAGGCATACTCCTGTTACTCACCACACTAATCGCACCGGCAGTAGAATTGAGGCCATGCACCACCGACTGTGGCCCTCTGGCGACCTCCACCTGTGATACATCAAAGAATGGTGATTGATACTGTCTGCTTCGTGGCATATAGAACCCATCGATAAACATACCAACGGATTGTTCAAACGAACGCTCGGCACCGGAGCCAAGCCCTCGAATGACAACAGTCTCAGTAGTGATACCATATCCAACTCTTAGACTGGGAATGGTGCTTTGTAACTCCGAAAAGTCAGTAATCATCATTTTATCCATAGTATCACCGCTAACTGTCTGCAGTGACAAAGGAATATCCTGAGTGCTCTGAGCGCGCTTTGTAGCGATAACTATTATTTCTTCAAGCTGCAGGTTGTCTTGGCCATAAGTAAGCGATGACACCGATACTATTGCAGGCATCATTAAAACAATTGCAAGTTTACTTTTAAGGAACTTTTTCATGATCATTAACTCCATCGTCTCTGTTTGTCATTGTAATTATCGCGAGAATAATCAAGTATCGATGCAACAAGCAATCTCCCTGATTGGGATGAAGTGTTGCACAACTTATTTTTAATATCTTGTCATATATCTCGGAATACCAGTCACATTTAATTAGTGGGGGAGCTTAATTTGATTAGCGTATTTAGCGTCAAATACACACGAGAAGTGGCATAAGACAATGATTAGCACCATTCGGTTCGCCCATGTCAATATGGAGTTAAATAAATTTTCCCCAAGAAAATTGATTCATTTTATTATTCCTCCAATACACTTTTATCTAGTAAAGCCAAATATAGGCTTCCCTTATATTTATATTTTGGTGGCATAATGTGAATATCAATCTAGGCAATAGATTTGTCATTCCCTTTAGTATCAGAAATTCTACGCCAAGAAAAAGTGCATATAATAATGGTCAATGTTCTTAACAAAACATATAACCCTTTGATTTTAATATGCCATAACTATAATCTATACATACAAAATTGCTTAGTATTGCAACGCAACAGGCAGCTAAGCCAAATTCTGACAGTTTAAAAGAGCATTAATTTGATAAATCTTCAGACTATTGGCTCCGTAGCGATAGTAATCCATCAAACGCTAATGGCTGAGGGTATTGATGCCGACAAGCTGATGACTCAAGCAGGGATCGACGCTGATTTGATTCATGACCCTAACTTCCGCCTTTCCTTTGATAAAATGGATCATTTAGCAAGGCTGGCGCAAGACGCAAGCAATGATCCATGCTTGGGGCTCAAATTACACGATTATGTCCATCCAACGACCTTTAACTCTCTTGGCTTTGCCATGCTGGCAAGCGAAACACTGCAAGATCTAATTAACCACTATATTCGTTACTATCGGTTGATTAGTAATAAAGATATTCTCACATTAAAGTCGGATGGTGACACCCTGAGCCTTGTGTCATCTTTATCAACCGACCTCGATATTGCGCCTTTAAGAGTCGATGGCTGGGCCTCCATAACAATGAAAATTCTACACATGGGTTATGCGGCTGACTACAAACCATTAAGGGTCGAGCTAAGCAGACCTGAACCTATGGGGCACGTCGCAAGATACGAGCAATTTTTTGGATGTAAGGTCATCTTTGACACCCCTGAAAGCACATTGGTATTGGCTTTGGAGGACATGAAAAAGCCACTGCCAGCGGCTAACCCTGCGCTGGCAAAGCTCTATGAAGGGCTAACAATAGAGTATCTGCGTAAGCTGGATCGTTCCGATTTCCCTTCAAGTGTGGCAACAGCTCTGACAGAACTCTTACCTCAATGTAAAGCAGGCAAGGAGGTTGTAGCTAGTGCACTGAATGTCAGTCCGCGGACGCTATATAACAAATTAGAAAGCGCTGGCACTAGCTATAAAGAAATCCTTAACCAGACTCGCTTCGACATGACCAAAGAATATCTCAGAAAAGGGATCCCTATGCCAGAAATTGCTTATTTATTAGGTTTTTCTGATTACGGCAACTTCTCAAGAGCATTTAAGAGCTGGACTGGAGTTTCTCCACGAGATTACCGCGCATCGCTTAACACCACGTAAGGAAAACAATCAAAGTTCTCTGTGATCAGTCATTACTTTGTAGGCAGAGGCCGGCCTCTAAATGTTTTTTAATTTCCACGTCAGTTAACCCTAGCTCAGTCATGATCGCCCTGGTATTAGCGCCACGCGGGGAAATATTCCCAATACTAGACTTTTGCGTGACGGAGAAACGTGGAGATGGAGCGGCCTGCAAAATGCCATCACGCTCAAAATAAAAGCCACGTGCCTGATTGTGAGAGTGTTCCATGGCCTGTCGAGGGTCAAGCACTGGAGCAAAACAAGCATCTGACTCGCCAAACACCTCCACCCACTGCGCTTGCGTCCGACTCAGAAAAACCTCGGTCAATCGCTCTTTCTGCCCTGGCCAAAGAACCGAGTTATACTGCTCTTGAAACACGGGGTCTTGCTCCAAACCTAGGGCCACCAATAGGGTTTTATAGAACTTTATCTCTAACGAACCCACAGTGATAAATTGGCCGTCACTACAACGATAGCTATCAAACCAATGAGGTCCGTCGATCAAACTTTGACCGCGGCTAAAACTGCCCTGCCCACTAGCTATTAGACTCAACACTAGGTTCATCATATTCGCTGAACCGTCAACCACATTGGCATCTACAACCTGACCACAGTGTGTCTTCTTCGCATTAAGTGCGGCTGCCAATAAACCGACAACCAAATGCAACGCACCACCACCAACATCACCTATCAATGTAGGTGGTGCAAACGGGGGTTCACCTGGTCTGCCTGAATACCATAGAGCGCCTGAAAGCGCGATGTAGTTTATGTCATGAGCAGCCCTCAGGGCCATAGGGCCATCCTGCCCCCAGCCGGTAACGCGGCCATATACCAATTCAGGATTACGTTGCAGGCAAACCTCCGGGCCCAGACCTAACCGTTCCATAACACCGGGCCGCATACCCTCGATCAAGCCGTTGGCGGACTCGATCAACTTTAATACTAATTCTCTCCCAGCCTCCGACTTCAAATCTACCGCAATTGACCGTTTTCCGCGTTTAAGAATATCTGCCGAACCAAAGTCAGTAGTGGCATCAGCCTTTCCGTCGGTTCGCTCGACAACAATAACGTCAGCACCCATATCGGCCAACATCATGCCAGCAAAAGGTGCAGGACCAATACCTTCAATCTCTATAAATCGAAATCCAGACAAAGGTCCCTTGTTTGTTAAATCATTCATATTCGATCAGTCCAGAAGGATATGTTGGTTTCTTACCGTGTCTCTGAAGTTTACTGATTTGTCAGAGTATCGACAGGTAAATCGATACGCCATATCATTTTGGGCATAACAACAAGCTCTATAATTAATAGTATTACGGCACGTAGTAAACCCAACAGCCACTAACAACAATGATCGCGATGTTAACAAGATTTTCGCCCGAGGGCCTTCAGTCACAACCTAGAGCTTTTAATTAGCCCACTAGACCCTTGAATTGCCTCATTTGATAGTAACATCCACGCCGACATTGCTTATAGTTTTTCCTCAATTTACGGGGGTTTCGCGACCACCAATAAAAATAACTCAGATTAAAGGAGCCTAGCATGAGCAGCACCCAACAGGCCATACAACTAGATGGCGAAGCCGCTGAGAAAGCATTGCTGGAACGCATTAATAGCGGGCAGTTAATCGAAGATCTGGCCGACATGACGCCACGTTATCGCGCTGTTCTAGAGCGCACACTTGCGATTGCAGCACAAGGAGAAGTGACGGTATTGACCTGGGCGCAAACCGCATTCCGCACCTGCCCCGATCTTGGCGCCAAAATAGCAGTGGCAGGCAGCATTCAGGATGAGGTTGGGCATGCTCACCAACAGGGTATGTTGTGGGAGCGTTTTGGTTTCAGCATGCAGGAGCAGTCTTTTGAAGTAGACCCAAACAGCTATTGGTCGCTACCAATTATGGAGTTCCCGATTAGTAATTATGTCGAGTTTGTTGTTGCTCAGGCATTTTTGGACCGGGCAGGACGCTTCACCACATGGGATATCGAGCTACATTGCAGCTTCGCGCCCTATCGGCGGACATTGCGCAAGGTGAACTTTGAAGAAGCATTTCATTTTCGTCATGGCGCTATGTGGACGGAATATTTTATGAGTTTTTCGGAAGAGACGAAGCAAATGGTCAATGATGCAGTTAAATGGATTTTCCCGTGGGGCTATCATTGGTATGGCCGACCAGATCATCTTAAAGGACATCCAGATCAGCTAACTTACGGCATCCGTAAATGGACTAATGACACTATGCGTGGCAAATGGCTTAAATCGGCCTGCCTTTTTGCGCAGCGAGTTGGACTTGAAGTGCCTGCGCACTTTAACGATGAAACTCAAGAATGGGTTTTTGATGAACCATTTCCCATGTTATTTGATCGTGACAAAAAAGAATGGATTCGTGAAGAAAGCGACTGGGATACTTTTATCAATGAATTTAAGATCGGCGGCCCCATGCGTCCTGCGGTTTATGAGCGTTTACAGCGTGAAGAATGGGGGAGCTTTTTATGGCAATCGTAAAGCAAGACGTAATAGATTCTATGGAAAATGTGATGGATCCCCATATGAATGTCAATCTAAATGATATGGGCATGATTGGGCGAGTAGCTATTAACGCCGATGGTGATATCGAAGTCGGACTAGTTTTTCCGTGCATCGGTTGCCCTGCTATGGATCTAATTAAGAATGATGCAGAAAAGGCGGTCCGTAAAATAGTCGGCGCAGGCAATGTAAAGGTGAAAGCTGAATGGGGAAAACAATGGGATCGTACTAAGTTATCCCAGGAAGCTCGCGATAACGCGAAAAGTCACGGTTACATCATTTAGGTCCTCAGTCTTAATTTGGAGAGTGCAAATGCAAAAAAGAAAAAAAAGTATTTCTTATGATACCTACTATGAGGTCTTTGCTCGACTTAAGCCCGCAGATAGCTTGTCTCATATCGGCTGTCTGACAGCGCCTAATGAAGAAATGGCAACCGCACAAGCACGACTGATGTATTCAGAAAAACCCTGGGTTGAACTCTGCGTAATGCCACGTTCCGCAATTATCACGATTATTTCGGGCTCTGGCGGCGGTATTGGCGCGGTATAGATATGACTGAATTCAAGCCTAACCCCAAACAAGCGATGAAAGATAAAAGTGAAAGTCCAGTTTCAGTTTTTCGTGACAGTTATGATCAAGAAGTTAAGTGTGCTTGGTGTGATTCTTTTGAGACCGAAGTGATAAGCCCCTTTGGCGGCACGGTTTCTGAAGTCTTATTCAAGTGTAACAACTGCAAAAATACTTTTGGCTGGATGAAATGGGAACAGAAACAGCCGAGCTAAATATACACATTTTTTTATCCAAGAAATAAGGTAAAGAAATTAACGAGGTTTATTAATGATCACTAAAGATGACTTACAACACTATTTATTAGCTGAATTGCTCTGTGCTGCCGACACCAACTGGGTTTTGGGGCACTGGTTTTTAAAGGTCATAATGAATGGTCGCAGTCTGACTGACTGCACCGCATTTGCCGGAATGGCGCAAGACACACTTGGACACACTCGCGCTCTATTTCAGATTCTAGAGGACTGGAATGATATGCCAGATCAGCAACTTGAATTTGGTCGCGGTATTGAGAAAATTCATAGTATGCAGGTATTGGATAAGCCCCCATCCAACTGGGGTGATTTTGTGGTGACCTCACTTTTAGTCGGCGACGCGACCTGGCGGTTTTTATGCACATTCAAAAGCGGGACCAACAAATCACTTGAAGGCATGGTCGAACATATCGGCTCTGAATCATACTTTCACCGCATGAATATCACCGGTTGGCTAAAAGAACTGACAAATGAAGAGCGACAGGATCTTGAATTGGCATTGCCTGCACGACTTTCAATGATATTAGCCTGGTTTGGTAGTCAAGAATATTCTACTTCCGATCCGCTACTGGCTGCAGGCGTCCGTAGCGCCTCGTTATGGGAGGCTCGTCACAGTTTTGTCGAGGAGGTAAACAATAAGTTAGTCACCATGCTGGGGATTAATGAATCGCTCATTTCAAATATTCTAACAGCGCCTGTCAGGACCAATTGCGACAATAGCCGCAGACGTACAGAGGGAAGTAATATGCCAGCTGAGCTGTGGGAGTTTTTGGTGCCAACGTGCCCCGAAGCCGTCGCGGCTAGGAGATCTATAGATGTTAGCATTACAGATAATATAGATTTGTTCGTGTGACTATTAATACGGCATCGCTCTTATCTATCTTACAACGGAACCTGAATTAATGGCTACTAAAGTCCTAATAAATTGCCTAGATGATTTTAGCCTTTTAACTGGGCAGGAGTTATTCACCTCCGAACCTATCTTGGTCACCAAGGAAAAGATTCAGCAGTTTTGTGCATCCGTCAATCAGATGGATTGGTTTCACTGGGACGAAGAAGCAAGTAAAGAATCGTCTTTTGGCAATATTGTTGCGCCAGGAATGTATACGATGTCACTGCTACATTCGGTATATTTTGACAACGTAGAAATAAATAACATCACGGCATTATTCCTTGGCAGCGACCGATTTCGTATTTTAAAGCCAGTAACCGCAGGTTCTAAACTAACACTTAAGTTCATTATAGAGCGTATCGAAAAACGGGAATTAGGCATAGCTATTCATTACGATTTCACCTGGACTATTGTTGGTGAGAATCAGCCAGTAACACTAGGGAATTTTATTGTTCGATATTGGTGAATTTAGTTTTCAGACAATCTTTTTAAAAACTTTTGATTAGGGAGTTTCCATGAGTAAAGGTCTAGCCATTATTGGCATCGCTGAAGTGCCAACCAAACGCGACCCAGAGCGCACACGATGGGATATTTTACTAGAAGTATGCATGGGTGCTGTGCGCGATGCTGGAATCGATAAAAACGAAATTAACGCCGTTATTTCCCCTAATCCAATGGCACAACCAGAAATGCAGAACGACATGGCACTGGGAAAGATACCCGAAGTGCTAGGTTTAAAAGGATGTCGAGATATCTGTATAACCAATGCTGGCGGTGCGTCGAATACAAATTGTCTGCGATTGGCCCAAGAGTTAATCGACTGCGGTCAGGCCAACTTCGTATTAATCCCCCACACCACTGTTCAATCCGATATCCCCCCAGCGGATCTAATTAATTTTTTTGCGACAGCGCCTCTAGATAAACAATGGGAATATCCTTTCGGAGTGTCCTTTAATGGTTCGATGGGTTTGATCACCAATCGTTATATGCATGAAACTGGGGCGACAGAGGCTCAAATGGCTGCCGTTACCGTTGCCCTTCGGGCCTGGGCTGCAAAAGATCCTAACTCAATTTTTTATGGTAAACCCACCACCTTGGCGGACGTACTTGAATCTCGCATGATTAGTACGCCATTAAAGGCCAAAGAATGTAACCTTCTCGCCGATGGGGGTGGTGCGATGGTCGTGACTTCTCATGAAATTGCAAAAACTTTAGGTAGCGGTCGCCATGCCTATAAATTAGGTCACGGCACCCGCTTTATGAGTGCAACCCCATTTGTAAGAGAGGACCTTTTCCACCGAAAAGCCTATCGAGAGTCAAGCCAAGATGCACTAAAGCAGGCTGGCTTGCATATCGACGACATGAATCTTAGACAAATTTATGGAGCCTATCCCTATACGCAATGTTCCGCACTGGAAGGTTACGGTGTTTGCAAAGAAGGTGAAGGAGCAAGAGTATGGGCCGACGGACGTTGCGGCCCCGGCGGCGATCTGCCCTGCACTACTATGGGTGATGCAACCGGCAGGGGTCACACAGGTTCCGGGGTTAGTATGGCTTTCTACATAGACACAGTTCGGCAGATTCGAGGAGAAGCCGGTGAACGTCAGATTAACAACTGCGACAACGTTATTGTAACTACCTCAGGTGGGTCGGTAATGAATACCTGCACAACTATATTTGGGAGTGAAGCGCGATGAGTGGCTATAAAAAACCGTTACCAGTCATCCAACCGCATAGTGCGGAGTTTTGGAAAGGCACCAAGCAAGGCAAACTGTTAATACAGAACTGTGATGACTGCCATTCTCCTATGACGTACCCTAGAAAATTTTGCTCGGAATGCTGGTCAACCAATTTGGGCTGGAAAGAATCCAGCGGTAAAGGAACGATTTATTCCTTCTCTGTAACCTATGAAGGTGTTGAACCTATATTTCATGACGATCTTCCCATTATATTGGCATGGATAGACCTGCCGGAAGGCGTCCGAATGACCACTAATATCATCAACTGCGAGCCCGAAAATGTCAAAATTGGAATGAATGTTGAAGTTGTTTTTAAACCAGTTACTGACGAGGTAACCCTGCATTATTTTCAGCCCACAGATTAACAAAGTAGAGCTCTCATTCAGGAAATTAGCCTACAACAAAACAACAAGGTACTAAGAATGACGACAGAATGGGGTAAATGGGGTGAATGGGAAGAAACCAAAACCTTTGTTAATAAAGTTGTTGGTGTAAGTATAGGTGCCGACGCTGTAGAGAAAGGCGCTATTCGGCGGTGGCTGGAATCTAAACAATTTGACTGTCCGATCTATCGTGATGAGGAAGCCGCCAAATCTGCCGGCTATAAAGGTATTGTGGCCCCCGTTACTATGGCTCAAACGTTCGGTATCGGCCCGTATTGGAAGCCGAGCGATCCATTAGCAAAAGCAGGGGATGAACCCAAGCAAATCAATATTCCGGTTATTTTTGACGTGCCGGCGCCATGCACATTGAGTTTTGCTACTGACATTGAGGTTGAGTATTTCACTCCGATGCTATTGGGTGATGAAATTAAGATCACAAGTAAACTTCTTGATATCACTCACAAGGAAATGCGTGTCGGTAAAGGTGCATTTTTGAGGCAAGAAGATACCTATACCAACCAGAATGGAGAAGTGGTGGCAATTTCGGTATTAACTATTTTTCGTTTTAATCCCCCAGAAAATGTGACTGAACTAAAGAAGAGGGAGCACTAATGGACTGGGACCATCAAATTTATTTTGAAGATGTGCATATAGACAGCATCATCAAACCTATTTCCATCCCAATAACCTTACAGCGACTGGTAATGGAAGCGGGTTCAAATCGAGATTTCTCACTAATGCACCACGACAATGACGTGGCGAAGATAACTGGCGCCCCGGACGCATTTGCTAATACATTCTTTATTATGGGAATGTTTGAGCGTTTAGTTCGAGAGTGGATGGGGCTTAAAGGTTCTTTAAAAAAAATAAAATCATTGCGCATGACAAATTTTAATTGCCCCGGCAGTGTGGTCACTATTTCCGGCACTATTGTAGAGTTACTAGAAGAGCAAAGCGCTGTCGTTATCAATTTGGCGATGGCCAATCAGGACATTACAACCGTTACCGCTGAAGTAACTGTTATTCTTCCTAGAAGGATTTAGTCACCTACATAATCGTCTTTAAATTTTTTACTCAGCGCCTATACTTAACGTATTAAATGAATAATATAGTTATCAAAATGGTTAAAGGGTGAATCCTACTTCATGAAACAACATATAGATAAGACAACCGGACTAGTCAATGACGGATCCAGCGCGCACATTGGCACCGTACTTGGTTTAGCTCGCACATTAGAATCCTTTAACCTAGATTCAGTCGCTATCTTCGCTCAGGCAGGGCTAGATCTAAAGCTGATCGAACAGACCCACGAACGAATATCCACTGATATTGTCAATTCCATCCTAAAATTGACATTAGACCAACATATTATCCCTTGCTTTGGCCTACGGTATGCCAATAACGTATTCCCTCTGTCCTATGAAGAATTTGGTGCCGCACTGCTTGCTAGCGCTAACTTGCGGGAATTTTGTCTGCGATTAGCAAGAGATTACTCCTTCATAAATAGTAATGAAGTCGTGGGGTTCGAGGAAGATGAAAAAGGTGGCGTTTTGTATTTTCAAGCTGAAGCCAAAACAACTAATTCACAACAGCTCAATTTACAGTGCAGCGGCACTTTAGCTACATGGTTGTGCATGATACGCATGATGTATAACCCTGATTATCACCCAGAAAAAGTAGCCCTTCAGTCGGCCGATCCGGGTACATTTCGCGACGAATACGAGTCATTTTTTGGTTGTCCGCTTAGTTTTTTGTCTGACCGCAGCTATATCCGTTTCAACAACCATGATCTAGATTTTCAATTGCCGGGAAGTAACCCCTCCCTAGCGCGGTTCAATGACAATATGGTAATGAAGTATCTTGCTGAGCAGGGCCAAACCAGCATCTGTACTCAGATAAAAATATGCTTACTGGAACAACTCCCCAAAGGGGCTTATAACATTGATGAAATAGCTCAATTACTCAATATCAGCGTGTCTGACTTGGCCCAGGCATTACAACTAGAACACACCAGCCTAACCGCTATTGTACTTACTATCCGTCAAGAGTTAGTGATGGAGTACATTCACCGCAAGGATCTTTCAATTAGCGCCATAGCGCATCTACTGGGCTTCTCTGACTGCAGTAATTTTTCCCGCAGCTTCAAACTGTGGCATGGGATTTCGCCCAGTGAATATCGGGAACACGCGCCTAGTATTAAACAGCAACACTGACCATTAACTTGTGCCTTTGATAACAGCACCAACGTTGCGAGCTATAACGTCATAACTAACCTCAGCTAAACGCTGAATTCTGGTTTGCCCAAATTGATAACGGCATAAGCGTCCACAATTGATACTGTTAGAGCTTAATAATATACAGTTTGGAACGGTGAAATGGCAAAGTACAAGGTAAGTTTGAAGGATAGGTTTACCAAACACGAAGGAAGTATTCATCTTCGTGGCAGCCAAGCTATGGTGCGGTTGATGTTAGTGCAGCGCCTCCGAGATCTGGCAGCTGGTCTTAATACCGCTGGGTTTGTGTCAGGCTATCGTGGCTCACCCATGACCGCTATCGACCAAGAATTATGGCGCGTAGAAGATCTTCTTAAGGAACATCACACTCGATTTTGGCCTGGTATCAATGAAAACCTTGCCATGACATCTGTATGGGGCACCCAGCAAGCCAACTATTATAACGACAGCAACTACGATGGTGTATATGCATTCTGGTATGGAAAGGGTCCGGGACTCGATCAATCCATGGATGCGTTACGACAGGGTAACTGGCACGGATCGTCTAAGCACGGTGGTGTACTTATCGCTGTAGGTGACGATCACAATATGACCTCCACCATAAATGGATACTCTTCCGAGTTGCTGTTTGAAGACCTTTTCATGCCGATACTTTATCCAGCAGATATTCAGGAAGTATTGGATATGGGGGTTTATGGTATTGCACTCTCTCGGTTTTGTGGCGCCTGGGTTGGTTATAAGCTATTGCCGGAAACCATCGAGACTTCCGCATCTGTCGATGCTGATATCAATCGCATACAAATCGTTACCCCTGACTTTAATTTTCCACCAGAAGGCGTCAATGCTTTCTTGAATGATTCGGTCTATCTCCAAGAGGCTCGCATTCGTAATTATCGCCTGCCGGCTGCATTGGTATTTTCTCGCGCTAACAATCTGAACTACATCAGCCACACATCAAAAAAGTCGCGCTTCGGAATAGTAACTATGGGCAAAAGCTGGCGTGATGTTCGGCAGGCCTTGGTAGATTTAGGCATCAGTGAACAAAAGGCCGCCAATCTGGGTATTACCATATTAAAAGTCGGTATGCCCTTTCCCGCAGATACTGAACTCTACGCTAATTTCGCGCGCGGCTTGGAAGAAGTGCTAGTCATCGAAGAGAAACGAGATCTACTTGAAACTGGATTGCTCAATGCCTGTTATGCGCTACCTTCGGATCAGCGGCCTCGGCTCGTCGGCCGAAGGGATGAGCAGGGGGCCGTTCTGCTAGATAATGCCAAACCGATTACCGCAGATGAAATTACTTTGGTGATCGCACAACGTATTAAATCTTTTTACGACTCAGATTTGACTCAGTCACGTGTCAAACAACTGAAAGCAAGTGTTGGGGTTTTGGCGGATCTACCAAGTCTAACCATGCAACGTATCCCCTACTTTTGCTCAGGCTGCCCACACAATACCTCAACTAAAATACCAGAAGGTAGCCGCGGTCTTGGCGGGGTTGGATGTCACTATATGGTGACTTGGATGGATCGAGAAACCTATACGTTCTGCCAAATGGGTGGCGAAGGCATTACCTGGGTGGGCCAAGCGCCCTTTGTAAAAACTAATCATATTTTTCAAAACCTTGGAGACGGCACCTACTTTCACTCTGGCTCTACCGCGATCAGAGCCGCCGTTTCCAGTAATACCAATATCACCTACAAAATTTTATTTAACGATGCCGTCGCCATGACCGGCGGTCAGCCGGTCGATGGATCCTTAACCGTTGACCAGATAAGTCGTCAGGTATACAACGAAGGCGTAGCACGTATTGCTATCGTTACCGACGAACCAGATAAATATAAATCGGACATGCATTTCGCCGACGGTACTACTATTCATGATCGCAAAGAATTGGATAAGGTACAGCGAGAGTTTCGTGAGATAAAAGGTGTCTCTGTACTGATTTATGATCAAACGTGTGCCTCGGAAAAACGCCGACGCCGCAAGCGCGGAAATTTTCCAGATCCAGCCAAGCGTTACTTTATCAACAATAGGGTCTGCGAAGGTTGTGGTGACTGTGGCGTCCAATCAAACTGCATATCCATTCAACCATTGGAAACCGATTTTGGTCGTAAACGCAAAATTGACCAGTCTTCCTGTAATAAGGATTTCTCCTGCGCAAATGGATTTTGCCCTAGCTTCGTCACAGTGTTAGGAGGAAAAATTCGCAAAGCCTCGGTAATGCGCTCTAAAAATATGTCCCCCAAATCGGAAGAAATCCCCGAACCTATTTTCCCAATCCTGCCCGAAAGTGGCAGTTATGGTCTTATTGTGACAGGGGTCGGTGGCACCGGGGTAGTAACCATTGGCGCAATGCTTGGTATGGCGGCTCATATTCAAAAGCTCGGCGTAAGTATTGTAGATCAACTTGGTTTTGCACAAAAAGGGGGGGCTGTAGTGACTCATGTCCGCTTATCAAAAGATCAGGATCAGATCCATGCTTCACGCGTAAATAACGGAATGGCAGATGCTATCTTAGCCTGTGATATGTTGGTGGCAGGCAGTAATAAAGTACTCGATTCATTGAATCCGGGAAAAACACGGGCCGTTATAAATACTGCGAAAAATTATACGGGAGATTTTACTCTCAATAGCGATTTAGACTATCCCACAGACACACTGATCAGTCGATTGAAAGCCTGCACGAGAAGTAACGATACTAAGATGTTCAATGCATCACAAATCGCGATAAAACTATTAGGAGACACACTGGGCGCAAACTTATTATTGACCGGATTCGCTTGGCAAAGTGGGCTTATCCCAATTAAGGAAGCTCCCATCCTTGAGGCGATCGAATTAAATGGTGTAGCCGTGGACTGGAATAAGGAAGCATTCGCGTGGGGTCGGCGACTAGCCCATCAGCCGGAATTAATCGAGCAGATTATGAACCCTGACAACACTACCAAACCGCTTCTTTTTACTCCAAATAGCACCGCAGACTGGGTCGCCAAGTATAGTAAAGAATTAACTCTCTATCAGAACCAAGCTTATGCTGAGCGTTATCAAACTCTTGTTGCCAAGGTGGTTCAGACGGAAACTAAAGCGATGCTCGAAAATACCGGTTTGGCAACTGTCGTCGCCAAGGCGACTTTTAAACTAATGGCCTACAAAGATGAGTATGAAGTCGCCCGGCTTTATTCGGAACCTGAATTTCTAGAAAAACTGGAGGAGCAATTCGAAGGCGACTATAGACTTCAGTTTAATCTGTCACCTCCAATTATTGCGCCCAAAGATAAGAACACAGGTAAACCGGACAAGATTCAGATAGGCGCATGGGTTTTAACGGTGTTCGGTCTCCTAGCTAAATTTAAATTTTTACGTGGCACCAAACTTGATCCTTTTGGATATCTTTCCGATCGAAAGATCGAACGGGATCTGATCGAACAATATTTCGATACGATAGAATTACTCATTAAGGGCATAAACAGTGATAACTACGAATTAGCGGTAGAAATTGCCGCGATACCAATGTCGATTCGAGGTTATGGCCACATAAAACACGAAAGTGTGCTTGAAGCGCGTCAAGAAAACGGCATTCTACTGAAAAAATGGTATGACGTAACGCAAGAGAATATCTCCGTTTAATGATCAGAGTATTTTCTCTCATACATCTAACGGCGTTATCGTGTGTGTGTAGCTGCAGAAGCCATGGTCTGGAGTATTTTAAAATACTCCAAACTTATGAATGATCCTTTGATATGAAATTTGATCCTCGTTTATGAAACCGATGAAAGTAACATCCCTAATCTTGACATACCTTCATGAATTTTCACCTCACTCATTTGTGAGTAACTTAGGCGTATATTGCAACTCTGCTCTGCTCCGGCGAAGAAAAATTCACCCGGAACATAGGCAACTTCCATCTCGTTCATCGCTCTTAGAAGTAATTCCGTGGCGTTGACTCCAGGGATGGTTAACCAGATAAAATAACCACCGTCAGGTTTAGTATACTCGACATTATCTGGGAAAAACTCGGCTATGGAAGCTAACGCAGCATCACGACGACTTTTATATACAGTACATAAATTGAGCATATGAGCGTCCATATCATTATCGCGGAGATAGGTGGCTACTTGGTATTGGGTCACAGTGCTGGCCTGAAAATCACTAGCCTCTTTGAGGATACGGAATCGATCCAATATTTCGAAATCAGCGCAGGCCCAGCCCAATCTAACGCCAGGGCAAAGCGTCTTGGAAAATGAACCTAAGTAGACAACTCGACCAGTCTTGTCAAAATGTTTAATCGGGGGATGTTTTTCACCTTCAAAACGAACCTCATAATAGGGACTATCTTCGACGATTAGCACGTCATGCTCTTCGGCCAATTCAACCATACGTTGTCGCCGATCACCGGAAAGTGTTATTCCTGTGGGATTCTGAAACTCAGGTACCGTATAGATTAATTTGGCTTGAGGGTTAGCAATCAGTGCTTTTTCTAATTCATCCATGCGCATACCATCCTGATCCATAAGAACAGAAACATAATTAGGCCGATAGATGTTGAAAGAATTTAGAGCGCCTAGATAGGTTGGGTATTCACAGATCACAGTATCACCATGATCTAGATAGGTGCGCGCAATAAAGTCGATGCCCTGCTGGGAACCACTCACTACGCGTATATCTGCTGCCGAGGACTCTACGCCCATCGCAGTCATACGTTCCGCAATTAGTTCTCGTAGTTGCAGGACGCCCTCAGCGCCATCATAAGCCATCATAGTGCGGCCGTGCTCCTCAAATGCCTTCTCAGATGCTGCTCTGAATTCCTCCAGAGGATAAAGTTCTGGCCCTGGTGCTCCACCCGCAAAAGAAATCAAATCTGGGTTACGGGCGTGAGCAAACATATCTCTGATGAAGTCCGAACCATAGCCCTGCATGGCTTTGGAAAATGGTACCGTCATTGTCTTACCCTCAGTAGGATTTAGGTAGGCCCAATACATGCTGGCCAATATAGTTCAAAGTCATCTGTTGAGTGATCGGAGCCAAGCGAAACAACTGTGCCTCCCTCCACCAACGTTCCTGGTGATACTCGCGCGCATACCCGGCACCGCCATAGGTTTGCATGGCGTGATAGCACGCTTCGATACACGCTTCCACTGCAACAAACTTGGCCATATTAGCGAAAGCTCCCGCTTCTTTCGAAGTGGAGTCGCGGTCATTCAAGGTCACCGCTTTAAGCACAGTAAGCCACGCAGCTTCGACTTTAGCGTGAGCGGCAGCCAACGGGTGCTGAACGCCCTGATGGGAGCCTATCGGCGCATCAAACACCTTGCGTTCTTTGGCGTACTCGACGGCTTTTGACAAAGCCAAACGGGCCGTGCCAACAGCACCAGCTGCAATCAGCACCCGCT
>Ga0302120_10000375_pt1 | contig 19897 bp, 17 predicted proteins | sample AG5_Bottom_MG_FD_203118 | JGI IMG/M metagenome (GOLD analysis project Ga0302120, IMG submission 203118) | Marine microbial communities from Western Arctic Ocean, Canada - AG5_Bottom | ecosystem: Environmental > Aquatic > Marine > Oceanic | place: Canada: Western Arctic Ocean | collected 2017-10-01 | reverse complement strand
GAACAAGCGGACTCAACACTCAGCAAATAGCGGATGAGCTGTCGTTGTCACAAACCACGGTCCAGTGGCTCTCTGCCAGCGATTACGAGGTAGAAGACAAACCACTTGACGTGAAGGTCGGATGGAGGTCTATAGCGGTCAAGGGGGATCGGATCGAGGCAGTATCATACATTTTCTGCGATATCATCGATGAGATGGTGGGGGACGAGATCGACACGATAGTCGGTATCAGCATCAATGGGATTGCTTTCGCTCAAGCAATCTCCTCGACTTTGGATCTGGAGATGGCCGTGGTAAGGACCATTAGCGAAGAGGTCGGTGGGCACCTTTCGGAAGTCTACGCCAGTATCGAGGGCAAGAGGATAGTCATCGTCGATGACGTATACTCTTCGGGTACTACCATGAAGAAAACTGCAGCCGACCTCAGTGCTGCAGGGGCCGATGTCAAAATGTGCATTGTCCTTGTGAACAAGTCCTGGGACGATGACATCGAAGGGGTGCCATTGAGGGCGCTGATTAGAGCAGCGACGGTCTGAGGTGGCACATGCACTGGGCGGATTACACCGCACAAAGGCTCATGGAGCGTGGGGGGGAGCAGGTCTCAGCGTCAGGAATTACTCCATCTGGAGAATTCCACATCGGTCATCTGAGGGAGATACTCTCCGCAGAAATGATTCATAGGGCCTGCCTTGACGCTGGGATCGAGTCGAAATACATCTTCATCGTTGACTCAATGGACCCTCTGAGAAGGGTATACGACTTCCTATCGCCAGAATACGAGAGTTATATCGGTCACCCACTTGCATACATCCCTGCACCAGGTTCAGATGGGAAACCTAGCGATGGTAGTGCCACATACGCCGATTACTTCCTAGGGCCATTCCTGGATGCCTTAGAGCAAATCGGGGTTTGCCCAGAGGTGGTGATGAATCACGAGACCTACGAATCTGGTGAGTTCGCCGAATACATCGACACGGCAATCTCAAAGAAGGAAGAAATCAGAGGAATCATTCAGGATATTTCCGGCAGGGAGCTTGCTGACGACTGGTTTCCGTACAATCCAATGGGCTCGGATGGGAGCCTCGATGGCGTGACTGTCATGGGCTATGAGAAACCATTCGTACACTGGGTTGACTCTCTTGGAGTAGAAGGGATGTCCGATATCCGAAAGGGAGAGGGTAAAATGCCATGGAGAATCGATTGGGCGGCCAGATGGGCCATCCATGGCATCACATGCGAGCCAGCTGGCAAGGACCATGGTGCTGCTGGTGGGAGCTACGACACTGGCATCCCAATATGCAAACTTCTGGGAGGAGAACCCCCGGACAAAATAGTCTACGAGTGGATTCAACTGAAGGGGATGGGCCCGATGTCCAGCTCCACTGGCCTCACCATTGGCCCCATGGAGGCCCTCTCACTGGTTCCTCCTGAGATACTACGCTATGTGGTAGCCAGGAGTAAAATCAATCGCCACATCGAGTTCGACACAGGGAGTGCGCTTTTCCAAACTGCAGACGAGTATGAAAGGTTGGTGTCGAACCCGATTGCCGATGACGAGGAGATGACGAAACGGCAGTTGGTAGCAGCGCAGACTCAGAGTGGCGCGATAAGGCTCAGTCAGGTAGAGGCTGGTGCTAATCCCAGTGACTCGGTTGGAGGGGTCTCCTTCAGGCACCTCTCAATGCTCGCACAGATCAAGGCCTCGGATGCAGACGTATGGAAATCACTGAACAGATCTGGCCACATCCAAGGGGTGCCGAAGGAATCATTGGTAGTCCGACTCGCAAGGATGAGGACATGGATTGATGGTCCCCACTTCCCCGAAGGTGCAAAACTTGAGATTCGAAGGGAGCTGAGCGATGAGGCGAGGGAAAAGCTCGGCGAGGGGGGCATGGATTTCCTATCGGTGCTTTCCTCGCTCCTCTCCGAATGCGAGTGGGGAGATGAGCAAATCAGCGAAGCCATCTCGAATGCTTGTGAATCTGCAGGAATTCCCAGAAGGAAAGGGTATACTTCGATATATTGGACCCTAATCGGTAGGAGTTTCGGGCCCAAGGCTTCCTCACTTCTCTGCGAAATGGACAGAGAGAGTGTTCTGTCACTCCTTGAGAGTGCATAGGGTGGAAAAGGAGAAGATGTACATCGCTGCCCTACATGGAGTTGCGATATCCATATTCTACATCCTAGTAAGTAGCATCCTATCTCTTGGTGAATGGTTCGTTAAGGCAATCTCTGAATGAGAAGGGTTTTCCGTGGTGGGTAATCTTGCTCCTGACAATAATTTCCTATCTACTTGCCTTCATCTACTACAGGGAGAACCGGGGCATGGTAGACCCGGTGGATGGCCTAGTAACTGCCTTTCTCCTCCTTCCTATCCTTCTGATTGGGTTGTTTCTCTTCTAGTGAATTTGACTAGAAAACGCTCAAATCCTACCTCTTGGACGGAGTTACATGGGAGTTTACGAGCTACTTATGAAGGCAATAGAAGAGAGGGATGCAACGCACTATACGGAGATATTGCACGATGATTACGAATTCGTCAGACACCAAACTGGCACTACTATGAACAAGACTCAGATGAGCGAGATGATGATCAGCATGATGGCCAACTCGGAAGTTGTAATCAACGAACTAAGGTGCATCTATGAGAACGACGAAATCCTCGTTGAGCACTCGCTGATTGGCTTCCCAGACGGATCTAAGGAGGCCGTGATGGCGGTTCACACCAAAAAGGACGGGCGGTTAATTCGAACTGAAACTGGGGCTACACTTCTATCCGATTGAAATCATGGATAGAATTACCTATTCTTCTAGTTGAGTGATTTAATTTTCAGAAGTCTGGGCTCTGGGATCCCATGGAGGGCCTCCTTGATCGCCTCTACCTCCATGCGTGCACCGGCCATGGTGGTAACGAAAGGAATGTTGAGCTCCACGGCGAGCCTCCTCATCATGTTCCCATCTAGAACAGCGCCACCAGTTGATCTGGGCGTGTTGATGACGAGATTAATCTTGCCTTGGCGCATCAAGTCAAGGGCATCGGGGGAACGTCCCTCGGCAATCCGGTAGCAAGTCTCCACCTCAAGCTCCCCGACACCTCGGAGAACCCGAGAGGTCCCCCTAGTGGCAAAAATTGTAAAACCAATCTTCTGGAGGCTCTCGGCTAATGGAATCATAGAGTACTTGTCTTCATCCTTCACGGTAATGTACACCCCGCCCTCGGTGGGTACGGGTATTTCCGTTGCCAGTCTGGCCTTCAGATATGCTGCTGATGCCCTCACGTGAGACCCCATCACCTCTCCCGTGGACTTCATCTCAGGACCTGGGGCTGGGTCCAAACCCCTCAGCTTGATGAAAGGAAATACGGGTGCCTTCACGCACACTGCATCGGTTTGTGGCTCTGGGATATCAAGGTCGCACAACCTCTCTCCGAGGGCCACCCTAGCCGCAATCCGTGCTAGTGGAATTCCTGTAGACTTGGCTACGAAGGGGAATGTACGTGAACCTCTAGGATTCACTTCAAGCACGTACAATAGACCGTCATGGATAGCAAACTGGATGTTGTAGCATCCACGAATTCCAAGTTCAATGCCAATCACCTTCGTCCATTCTTCAACCTGCTCTAGGATATCATCAGGGACATTCTGTGGAGGAATGAAGCAAGTGGAGTCGCCAGAGTGTATTCCCGCTTCCTCTAGATGCTCCATTATTGCTCCGATGAGAACCTCATCGCCATCACAAACCGCGTCCACATCAAGCTCCATGGCATTTCCGAGGTACTTGTCTATCAACAGGGGCCTGTCTGATGATAGGTACGCATCCCTCATGTAAGACTCCAACTGCTTATAGTTGGCCAGTATTTCCATCCCCCTCCCCCCAAGTACGTAGGAGGGACGAACTAGTACGGGATAACCAATCTCGTTAGCGGCATGCCTCACTCCCTCTGGAGTTGTCGCAGTTGCTCCTTCAGGCATCCTCAGGCCGCACCTCAGTGAGAACTCTTCGAACCTCTCTCGATCGCTGGCCTCGTCGACTGACTCGGGGGATGTCCCCTCCATCACAAGTTCAAGACCCATAGTGGAAAGGTGTGGTAGTTCGTTGGCAAGAGGGAGTGCGAGATTGATTGCCGTTTGTCCACCGAACTGAAGGAGAATCCCATTTGCGTCTTCCCGGAGTAGAATCTCCGAGACAGATTCTAGAGTGAGTGGGTCGAAGTACAGCCTGTCACTCGTATCGAAGTCAGTAGAGACTGTCTCTGGGTTGTTGTTGATTAATATGGCCTCATGACCGAGGTCCTGAATTGCGCCAGCAGCATGCACGCATCCGTAGTCGAACTCTATTCCCTGGCCAATTCTAATAGGGCCCGAACCAACTACTACGATCCTTTGCTTCACGGAAGCAGCGAGACCAGGTACGTAGTCCACTCCGAACTCTGCCGAGCCACCCTCATACGTAGAGTAGTAGTATGGAGTCACTGCAGCGAACTCTGCAGCGCATGAATCGACCATCCGGTACCTTGGATGGACACTAAGCTCGTGCCTTCGCAACCTTACAGCGGTTTCGTCTTGACCAGTTGGGAGATTCTTGAAACCACTCTCGGGGAATCCGCAAAGCGCATCTGCGATGTGTAGATCAGTGAATCCAGCTTCCTTCCAAGACCGCATCTCGGGCTGTGGAATTCCAGCGGGACGCATCCCAATCTCTCCGGCTGCCCGAATCTCAGTCTCGATTGCCGCTATCCTCTCGAACCTTCTAAGGAACCACCTCGTGATCCCTCCGGTCAGATCCCTGACGTCCTCTATTGAGTAACCCCTCCGGAAAGCCTCAATCACTGCCCCGAGTCTCCTGTCGGTAGGAATGCGGAGCCAGTCCTCGTGAAGCGCGGTGGGAAGCATCTCCGATGCTCTTTCGTCCATTGTCTCGCCGTCCGATGCATCGGACATCGTCAAAGGGCGCGGATGGGGTTTGTCATACTCCAGGCTAGCCCATGCCTTGAGGCAGGCCTCCTCGAAGGAACGACCGATCGCCATTACTTCGCCAGTCGACTTCATTGAAGTTCCAAGACTCCTGTCTGCAGTCCTGAACTTGTCGAACGGCCAGCGGGGAATTTTGACCACGCAATAGTCCAGTGTGGGTTCGAATGCAGCCGTTGTCCCCTCTCCAGTAATCGGGTTGGGAAGCTCATCCAGGGTGTAACCGACTGCGATTAGCGCAGCCATCCTAGCTATTGGGTAGCCAGTGGCCTTCGATGCCAATGCAGAGGAACGGGAGACTCGTGGGTTCACCTCTATGACTCTGTAGTCACCTGTGGACTGCTCGACTGCGAATTGAACGTTACAGCCTCCCTTGATATTGAGTCTCCTGATCAGCTTTAGAGCCGAATTCCGCAGCCCCTGATGGTCACGATCGGAAAGCGTCTGCTGTGGGGCCACGACGATGGATTCACCCGTGTGCACGCCCATCGGATCGATATTCTCCATGGTGCATACGATGATTGCATTGTCAGAACTATCCCTCATCACCTCATACTCGTGCTCTTGCCAGCCTAGAATACTCTCTTCAATGAGGACCTGCCCAATTGCTGAATGCAGAATACCCTGGCTGGCAATCTCCACTAATTCCCCCATGTTGAATGCAGTGCCCCCGCCGAGGCCACCGAGGGTGAAAGCTGGCCTGACAAGCAATGGGAAAGAGCCGAGTTCCTCAGCGGCTGCGATGACCTCCTCGATTGATTCGCATGCCATCGACTTGCAAACTGGCAGATTGATCTCCTCACATACCCCCTTGAACAGGTCTCTATCCTCTGCCTCATCTATCGCAGCAAGATTGCACCCAATCAGTTCTACCCCCAACTCATCTAGAGTACCGTCCTTGGCAAGTGCAGAGGCTATGTTCAGAGCAGTCTGACCACCCATACCTGCTAGAAGGGCATCCGGCTTCTCGGACTCCATTATTTTCTTGACTACCTCTGGCAGCAATGGTTCGATGTATATTCTGTCGGCCATCTCGGGGTCATTCTGAATCGTAGCTGGATTTGAGTTGACTAGGATGATCTCGTATCCATCGGAACGAAGAGCTCGACAGGCCTGTGATCCGGAGAAATCGAATTCGGCTCCCTGGCCAATCCTAATCGGGCCACTACCAAGAATTAGGATGCTCTTCAAGTCATCACGACGAGGCATCAGGGACCCCCTTCATTGCTAACTAGTTCTGCCTCTGGGCTACCTAGATGCTCCGCAACAATTTGCTGGAACCTGTCGAAGAGGGGTGAGGCGTCATGAGGTCCTGGGCAAGCCTCAGGATGGAATTGAATGGTGAATGCAGGTTTATCCAACAGGTCAAGCCCCTCCACTGTCCCATCGTTAGAGTTGATGTGCCGGACCCTGAACTCAGCGCCTAGGATGTTGTCACTAGCATCGGAGCAGGCTCCGCTAGGATGGGGTGCTAGCATGCCTTGAACCGGATCCTCGACTGCGAATCCGTGGTTCTGGCTTGTGATGTAGACCCTCCCCGTATCCAAATCCATCACTGGTTGGTTGGAACCCCTGTGGCCGTATCGCAGCTTGTATGTCCTCAACCCAGCTGCTAGTCCCATTAACTGGTGTCCTAGGCATATTCCCATCACTGGCATCCCCTGTCGAACGGCAGTAGCCAACGTCCTCCTCGCATCGGTTGCTGCTCCGGGATGAGCTGGGTCTCCAGGTCCATTGGAGGCAAAGAGGGCATCAGGGGCCCAATCGCGAGAAATTTCCTCAAGAGGCATGTCAGCAGGACACCAAACTACCTCGAACCTAGTGCATAGCTCCCTCAGGATGTTGTGCTTGACACCACAGTCGATTGCTGCGAGGCGCGGCAGGGAGAGGCCGTCCTCATCCTCGGCTCCGGGATTGAGCAGCGCAGATATTTCGCAGGTAACTTGAGCGACCAAGTCTTCCGCGTCCGGAGTAGTCAGCTCCTCGAGAATTGTCTCCATTTCCTCGACCCGTTCAGCGGGACCGAACACGCAAAGGAGGGTTCCGTGCTCCCTGACCCTCCTGGTTAGAGCTCGCGTATCGATTCCCTCTATCCCGGGGACGTTGTGGGCGACCAACAGGTCATGCACACTACCCACGGAGTCACGATGGTCGGGGGATGTCATGTGCTCCCTGCAGACTACCCCTCGAGGATGAACCGAAGAAGACTCCGAGACTCCAGGGTGGACTCCATAGTTTCCGAGTAGCGGGTAGGTGAAAGTTAGCACCTGACCAGCGAAGGATGGATCGGTAAGGCTCTCTTGATAGCCACACATCCCAGTAGTGAATACCAGCTCCCCCTCTGCAATTACTTCGGACCCAAAGAGGCGTCCCTCGAAGCGCGTCCCATCGGCTAGTAGCAAGATCCCTTTGGAGCCGCTAGGTTGCTCTGAGCGTTCATAATCGAGAATTAAATCGGCAGCATCGGAGAAGGTTGGAGGAGAATCAACGCCACGAATACCTGCGCCGGGGCAGAAGCCTCCGACTGCTGGACTCTCCGACATCAGCAAGGCTGCCCAAGTACGATTCTTAATGGTTGACAGGAAATTGGATTTTCCGATACCACAAATTCACTCTTCATCGTCGTTGATTACGACCTTTCCCTTGGCCGATGGGATGACTTTCATCTTAGCCCCTGAGAACTTCGATTTCTCATCGATAGGCCCTATCCAAGAGTCCAGGAATATAGCAAGAGCGGCCACTTCTGAGTGAGGCTGATTACCGATTGAGACGTTGTAATCAGCCAGATGGTAAACCTCGGCAGGAACCTTCGTCCCACCCACTACTACCAATGCTGGCTTGTCTGTTGGAATAGATGGGATTGATTCCCTCCAAGGACGGCCGTACATCGTGAGATGGACTATCGTTACTTCTCCGGACTTAGATGCCTTCCTGAGCCAAGACATTGGACTCTCTTCGAACCTACTCAGGAATTCACCACCGAAACGACCCGTCACAGAATCCCAAGTCTCCAATGCAGAAGGATCTCTTTCTCCTGCAAGAATAACTTCGTCAGCACCGAATGCCCTAGCAGTCAGACCCAAGTGAGATGTGATGCGCTTGTCCCTGTCGCGACGATGTCCCAATCGAAGAACTGACAGCCTTGGTGGCCCCTCGTGCCTCATGCCTCATGCATAAGGGGGTGCCTCATCAGCATGACCCTCGAGAGGATCGATTCCAGGGGACGGGAAAACGTCGACCCCCATGTTCAGCATGCTAGCCCTGACCCATTGGAGAAGGAGGGCATCAAACATCATGTGAGAAGCAAAGCCCACCATCACTGCAAGAACAAGAACTCTGCCGGATGCGAATAGCGCATCCCCCTCTAGCTCTCCGTAGCTCATCATTGCTGGCTCGATGATATAGAACGCGGCGAGGACCCCTAGTCCACCACCAATCTGGGACATTGTCGCATTCCCCCTCTCCCTCCCTATGCCTGTGAAAAGAGTCGCCGCGACGACAAGTACAGGGATTAGGAGACTCACAGTTACGTAGTCGAATGATCCTAGAGTCGATTTTGGAATTTGTGCATCATTGACCTCCTGGCCACCTTCGCTAATTGCAATCCACCACCAGAGTGCGCTTGAAATGAATAGAGCACCGGAGGTTCTTGCGCGCTCGGTGATCATATCCCTAACATGGTGGGCATCACGAGGTTTTAGCCTCTGAACAATTGAGTCGAGGATGAATAGAGTCTCTGGGTCGTGAGATTCACCAGAGTCTAGAGTAGTTTGTAACTCTGGGGCCTCTAGGGAAGCATCCTCGCCCAGAACCATCGCCCGATTCCCCCTCCGTCACATCATAAAGCAATCGTCGTTTGCGAGTTCCATATGGCCGACTGGCGACCTATGCTAAATCGCCGAGAGGATGGTTTTCCTAGGATCATGGGAGTTGTTAACATCACTCCAGACTCGTTCCACCCCGATTCTAGGTCGGCAAACAAGAATCAGGCAATAGCCACTGCATCTAGCATGGCTGCAGCTGGTGCAGAATGGATTGACGTCGGGGGTGAGTCGACAAGACCAGGAGCGAAGCCAGTGTCAGTCGGAGACGAGTTAGGCAGAGTTGTTCCTGCGATAGAGTGCATCAGGGATGAGCTTCCGGAAGTGTGCATATCTGTGGACACGCGAAGGGCCGAGGTTGCTCGTCGGGCTCTGGAAATCGGAGCTGATATGGTGAATGATGTCTCTTCAATGAGCGACCCTGGAATGCTAGATGTGGTAGTCGAGCACGGATGTCCAATTTGCTTGATGCATATGCAAGGACTCCCTGAGAACATGCAAGACGGCCCCCAGTATGGGGACGTAGTGGGTGAGGTCAGGTCATACTTAGACGAAGCCACAAGCCGTCTAATCGAAGCAGGAGTTATGCCCTCTCGAATAGTTGTTGACCCGGGCATAGGCTTCGGGAAGAAGTTGGAGAACAATCTGGCTCTGCTATCTTCGGGAAGAGAGATAGTGCCAGATAGACGAATGGGACTAATGTGGGGAGTCAGTAGGAAGAGCATGTTTCGCGACCTCCTCGGCCGAGAGATGAGTGATGACAGGCTAGCTGGTTCGCTGGGAGTTGCTGCAATGTCCGTGCAGAAAGAAGTTGACATTGTCAGAGTCCATGACGTCACAGAACATTCGGATACTTTCGCAGCGATGAAGGCGGTGAGATGAGTAGATGTCGGAGGAGAGCAACAACATCATCGAGATAGATGAGAATCTGAGACTATTGGGGACTGCCCATGTCAGTAGCAAATCGGTGGAGCTAGTACGCAATCAAATCGAAGAATGGGAGCCGGATTTAGTGGCAGTGGAACTCTGTCCATCGAGAATGGCCGCATTGACAAAACCAGACTCTCTAGATTCCGAAGACCTTCTGAAAATAATCAAAGAGGGAAAGTCGGCAATGATTCTTCTCCAATCTGCACTTGCAGCACAGCAGAGGAGGATGGGGGTTTCATCTGGAGAGAAGCCTGGAGCCGAACTCCTAGCTGCGGTAAATGCTGCCGAAGATTCGGGGGTTCCGGTGGAAATGATCGATAGGGACGTCGTTGTCACACTCAGGAGAGCGTGGAGGAAGATGGGTATTATTGAGAAATGGAGAATACTGAACGCTCTCCTATGGGAAGAGGACGATGGTGAAGTTTCCATAGACAAGATGCTTGGAGACTCGGACCTCCTCAGTAGCATGATGGAAGAGGCCAGAGAAATTGCCCCTAGAGCGGGTGAGGTTTTGATTGACGAGCGAGATTTATTCCTAGCGGGAAGGATACAGCAGATTCGGGGAGAGGGTAAAGTGCTGGCAGTAATCGGTGCTGGTCACCTTAGTGGAGTTGTACATAATCTGGGAGAGCCTGCCGTGGAAACGACGTCAAGACTGGCGGAACTTAGCAAGGAGCCCCCCAAGTCAATTTGGCCTAGACTGCTGATGGCGGTAATCCCAATATTCCTCTTTTGCGCTGTGGCTTGGATGGTCGCAAATGGCGAGATGGGAGCTCTAAAGCAGACGGCTCAGACTTGGCTCCTACTGAATGCCATCCTAGCCGGTGTTGGAGTCCTCATCGCAAGGGGGCACCCACTCTCCATACTAGTAGGTGCTATTGCATCGCCAATCACGTCCCTCAATCCCACACTTGCAGCAGGATGGTTCGCTGGATACACGCAGCTGAAGGTGGCCTCCCCAACAGGGAAGGATGCGCAGGACTTCCTGGTCCTTGACGAGGTGTCTCTTTTCTGGAAAAACCGTGTCGGCAGGGTGCTGATGGTCACGGCCCTGGGAAATCTCGGTTCAATGGTTGGTGCATGGCTAGCTGGAGGCGCCATTCTAGGAATGCTCCTTGGGTGACACAGAACCATTTTGCGCCGAAGCCTCGTCGCAGCAATAGTGACGAACTACGGATTCGTGATAAACAACAAGACTTGCATCGGGTGCCACGCTTGCACCGTAGCCTGCAAGTCAGAGCACGATATTCCCATCGGAGTAAACAGGACCCATGTCAAGTACATCGAGAAGGGGACCTATCCGGACTCCACCAGAGAGTTCAGCGTCCATCGGTGCAACCATTGCGAGGATGCCCCCTGCACTACAATCTGCCCCACTACAGCGCTATTCACGAGGTCTGATGGGATAGTCGATTTCGACGATGATAGGTGCATAGGATGCAAGTCGTGCATGCAAGCGTGCCCTTACGACGCCCTGTACATCGACCCCAACAAAGGAACTGCTGCGAAGTGCAACTACTGCGCTCACAGGATCGAGCACTCCTACGAACCTGCCTGCGTAATCGTTTGCCCCACGGAATCCATAGTCTCTGGAGATCTGGATGACCCCAACTCGGCAATTTCCAATCTTGTCGCTTCCCACGACACAACGGTGAGGAAGCCCCAGTCAGGTGCAGTTCCCAACTTGTACTACATTGATGCTAGTGAAGAGATGCTCGACCCGTCCGCTACGGAGGTGACGGGAACTGGCATGTGGACGGAGCAGGCCTTCGGCGTTGGGCACTTTGCCAAGTACGCAGAGAGTCGACTAGGGGGTGCTGATACCACATCCATGATTGTGCAACTGGCTCTGGAGAAGAAGGCGAAGCAGTCCTCTCCCAGAGACCAGGCAATCATCAGAGATGTGATGGAGAAGCTGTCGAACGAAACGGGTGGAGCCAAGAGGAGTTACGACCAGCCCAGCAAGGGAGTCCTATGGGGTTGGGAGGTGTCAGCTTACATCTGGACAAAGGGGATAGCAGCAGGAACCTACGCAGTAGCAGTACTAGCAATGCTTTCTGGACTGGTTGAGATGAGTGATGGACTGTGGGCAATGACCCTGGGAATTGGAGTAGTTTTCCTTGCGCTTACTGGATTACTCCTTGTTATCGATCTTGACAGGCCAGAGAGGTTCCTCTACGTAATGCTGCGTCCGAATTGGGACTCTTGGTTAGTCAAGGGGGCGTACATCCTCTCCGGGTATGGCGGAGTGCTAGCGCTAAGTGTGGCGGTGATAATACTGGACCTAGATCGAACATTTCTTGCGTATCTGGCAATTGCCGGGTTACCCCTGGCCTTACTCACCGGAGTGTACACGGCTTGGCTCCTGATGCAGGCAAAGGGCAGATCTTGGTCAGAAGATTCCCTACTGCCTGTGAAGTTCCTAGTCGAGACCGTGACAATAGGGGCTGCAGTTTTCTTCCCCCTTGCATTGATGGAACCACTCGCCTTCATAGTAGGTGGAATAGTTCTGGTAGGGATTCTTGCCCATGACAAACACTTAGTCATGAGGCCGCAGATGGAGCCGTTGTTGTGAGGTGATAGATTGGGTAAGACATTCATCGAGAAAGTGGCGCAGCGCCTTCGAATAATTCCCAATTTGAACAGGCGAGATGCTGAGGGGGCGAATGGCCCTCTGAGGGCTTACCCCGACCCTAATGAGTGGCACGATCACGTGGAACTTGATGCCAATGAGTGGCCGAAGATGGTCGAGAAACGGTACTCACTAGTCCCGACGACCTGCTTCAACTGCGAATCAGCATGTGGCCTTCTCGCGTATGTCGACAAGGACTCGGGGCAGGTATCGAAGTTCGAAGGGAACCCTCATCACCCCGGGAGCAGAGGCAGGAACTGTGCCAAGGGCCCTGCCACAATTAACCAAATCAATGACACGGAGAGGATACTCCATCCAATGAGGAGGGTAGGCCCTAGGGGAGAGGGAGGATGGGAGAGGATTTCCTGGGATGAAGCATTGGACGAGATCTCCACCAAGATTCGTGACTCCCTGAAAACTGGAGCCAAGGACAGAGTAGTGTATCACGTCGGACGCCCCGGGCACGAGGGATATACCAACAGGATTCTGAAGGCATGGGGAGTGGACGGTCACAACAGCCACACCAACATCTGCTCCGCAGGAGCAAGGACTGGATATGCACTCTGGCATCGTCACGATAGGCCATCACCCGATCACGCCAACGCCAAGGTAATCCTGCTAACTTCCTCTCATTTGGAGACTGGTCACTACTTCAATCCACATGCACAGAGGATTCTCGAGGGAATGATGGATGGTGCTAAGCTCATCGTAATCGACCCAAGGCTCTCCAACACTGCGGCGATGGCAGACCATTGGCTACCGACTTGGCCCGGATCCGAATCGGCCCTTTTCCTCTCATGGGCGAGCATGATTCTGGAGCGAGGTCTATTCGATAGGGACTTCATTGAGAACTGGGTGAACTGGGAGGAGTGGTTGGAGGCTGACCATCCGGGAGAGCCACGGGAGTTCGACCGTTTCATCGAACTACTAAGAGAAGAGTACGCACAATACACACCCGAGTTCGCGGCGAAGGAGTGCAGGATCCCGGTTGAGCAAGTCATAGAGGTCGGAGAAATCGTAGCAAATTCAGGAAGCAAGCTAGCGACACACGTTTGGAGGGCTGCTGCCATAGGAAATCTCGGTGGCTGGCAAGTCAGCAGAACCCTGCATCTGCTTAACGTCCTAACAGGGAGCGTCGGGACCGAGGGCGGGACTTCACCCAACTCGTGGTCGAAGTACAAACCGGACCTGTTCGACATCCCTCCGGATCCAGATGGATGGAACGAACTACACTTCCCTCCGGAGTACACCCTGTCTCACTACGAGATGAGCCACATCCTACCTCACCTGATCAAGGACGGTAGAGGTGCGATGGACGTTTACTTCACAAGGGTTTTCAATCCAGTTTGGACCTACCCGGATGGATTCTCTTGGATCGAGATGCTGCAGAACGAGGAGTCGGTCGGATGCCACGTGGCTCTAACTCCTACTTGGAACGAGACGGCATTCTTCGCCGACTACGTCCTCCCCATGGGCCATGCCTCAGAGAGGCACGATGTCAACTCATACGCAACCAGCTCGGGCAAGTGGGTAGCGTTCAGACAACCAGTTTTGAGAGAGTATGCACGCAGAGAGGGAAAAGAGGTCGAGTTCACGCACGAGGTGAATCCCGGAGAGGTGTGGGAGGAGGACGAGTTCTGGAACGAGTTGTCATGGAGAATTGACGACGGTACGATGGGGATTCGCGAGCACTTCATGAGTCCGTACCGTGAGGGAGAGAGAATTACCATCGACGAATACTACCAGTACATGTTCGAAAGGATTCCCGGACTCCCAGAAGCAGCTGAGGCTGAAGGGACGGATCCACTTGGGTACATGAGGAAGAACGGTGCTTTCCTAATCGAGGAGGCCACCTACAATAAGCACGAGGAAGACGGATGGCCGACACCCAGCGGAAAGCAGGAGTTTTACTCAAACAGCATGGTCGAGTTCGGATACCCAGAGCACTCCATCCCTCATTACAGAGTCATGAGCCACGTGCATCCAGACAACCTACAGGGAGAGGACGAGTACTGCCTTCTCCCTAACTTCCGACTCCCTCAGCATATTCACTCTCGCTCTGCCAATGCCAAATGGCTGGCAGAGATAGCCCACCGAAACCCCTTGTGGGTCCATCCTACTGATGCTACTAAGCTAGGAGTTGGGGAGGGAGACCTGCTCAAAGTGGAGACCGAGATAGGCTGGTTCATCGACAAGGTCTGGGTGACCGAGGGGATCAAGCCAGGAATTATCGGATGCTCACACCACATAGGGAGATGGCGAAGGAAACAGGACTCGGGTAACAGATACATGACCAACGAGGTCGAGATAGAAGATATGGGAGATGGCAAGAAGCGGATGAGGACGGTCACCGGAGTCAGGCCGTGGATGTCCGACGACCCAGATACCAACAGGGTGTGGTGGAGGGATGGGGGGGTGCACCAGAACATCACTCATGCCGTACAGCCGGATCCGATCAGTGGTGCGCATTGTTGGCTTCAGAAGGTGAAGATATCAAGACCAGTCGAAGGGGAGAAGTACGGAGACGTTGAGGTCGATACCAATAAGTCGTTTGAGTACTACAAGAGATGGAACGAGATGGCCAAGGAGAAAGAGGTCCATCCTCGTGGAGAAAGGAGGCCATTATGGATGAAAAGGCCTTTGCCACCGAGGAAGGAACACTGGTTCATTCGCGAATAGAATCATACCGAGGGTTCGGCGACTCCCCACTCGATGGTTTCCCAAGCTCTCTCGTGGACGTAGTAGAATCCCATCTTTAGTGGGAACTCGATGACGATGAACCAACCAGCTGTTTCTAGCTCACCACTCAGAATCGCAGCTATTGCCGCACCTGTCAAAGTTGCAATCATTCTCCAGACAAATGTCTTTGCCAGAACGCGTTCCCTAGTGTAAATATCCATTCCCATATCATCGCGCGGGCCTAGCATTGGGCAATTAACCTAACCGTTATTGAGTTTGGTAAGTTCGTGTTTTACTAAGGAGAAGGGATAACCGGTATGGCGGCGGTTTCCATCGCGCTCACGTCCTCTAGCCCCCAGTCGATTTTACTCCAGCCCCTCTCATGGAGGAAATAAAGGAACATCTTAGTGAATAGCTCAGTTCCACCGATGGCTGCTCCCATTGCTATGCTTCCAGTAATTAAATATGAGATAATTATGGTATCCATCGTCCCTATTGTTCTCCATGTCACCGTCTTTACGAGGCTTCTTGCGTTGTTTGAGTGTCCGGTCCCAGGTATGTGAGTCATGGGCGATGGCTAATTCGATTAGAGATAACCTCTCCGATGCTAAGTTCACATTCAGATTAGATGGATTCTACGACGACAGCGATTCCTTGGCCGCCACCGATACAGGCCGTGGCCACCCCGTAACGGCCTCCACTCCTCCTCAACTCGTGCGAGAGGGTCAGGACCAGCCTAGTTCCAGTTGCGGCTAGGGGGTGCCCAAGGCCTACAGCACCACCATTCACGTTGACTCTGCCGTAGTCGATTCCCAGATCCTTGATGCAGGCTACTGCCTGTCCGGCGAATGCCTCGTTAATCTCCCAAAGATCAATATCCGAGACGGTCAGGCCAGCTTTCTCGATAGCCTTCTGGCTGGAAGGCACCGGACCATGTGCCATGATGCTGGGCTCTAGTCCAACGATCCCCCAGGAGACGATGCGTGCCAGCGGTTCATCTCCATCCGCCTCTGCTCGAGACTCCGACTTCACCACGACCGCAGCCGCGCCATCGACCACCCCGGAGGCGTTTCCTGCTGTTACTAGGGAGTCGGGTCCGAAGTGAGTCCTCAGAAGCGATAGCGTATCGAGAGTTGTTCCAAGGACCACGTGATCCTCGTGAGTATGGTCAATTACGCCATCAGGAGTCTCTACAGAAACAATCTCCTCACCCCATATTCCGGATGAAACGCTGGCCTCCGTCCTCTGATGACTCATGGCTGCATACTCGTCTGCCTGTTCTCGGAGAACACCCTTCCTGCGGCATAGTTCATCGCTGGTCTGGGCCATGAACATGCCACTGACCCCGTCCACTAGATTCGTGAACAGGTAGTCCTCCATGTCCTGTGGTATTTCTTCTCCCGCAATAGGTGGCCTTCCAAGCTTGTATGTCCCCCTCATCCCTCTGAGGACGTGTGGGGCCTGACTGAGATTCTCCATGCCTCCGGCGACGACAACTTCTGCCTCCCCCAGCATGATCATCTGGGTTGCACTGATTATCGATTGGGCTCCACTTCCACAAAGTCGGTTTAGCGTGAGCATCGGGACTTCCTGGGGAATTCCTGCCCTCAGTCCCGCATGCCTAGCTCCGAATATTGCTTGTCCGGAAGTCTGGAGTGCATGTCCCATTACGACGTGCTCTACGCTACTTGGGTCGGTACCGGTCTTCTCCATCGCACCCCTGATTGCAATAGTGCCCAGTTCCTCGGCAGAGACAGAGGCTAGTCGTCCACCTGGACCTCCATCTCCTCTCTTTCCACCTAGCCACTCGCAGAACGGGGTCCTTACTCCACCTACGACAACCGCACGATCAGTCATTTCACAACTTCCGTCAATTCTCAAGATTCGTTAGACTCATCAGTCAACGAACCCAGGTAGTCTGGGAGTTCGACTCCAGACATCTTGGCTACGTCATGGATTGGTGGCAGGCTCTGCACTAGGCTGCTAACGAAGTTGCTAGTAGCGGAGTTCCCGTCAGCGTTGTTCCCACTGTCCCAAACTGTGATCTTGTCTATCTTCAGATTCCGGATGGCCTCTGTCTGTGCATTGACCATGGCCTCAATCTTCTCGACCATGAGCAGGGTTGCTGCTGCCTTCGGGTCACCGGAAGCGCTAGCAACTAGGCTACTGTAACCCTTAGCCTTCGACTCTAGAACCTTCTCGATACCTTCTGCCTCTGCCTCGTACTTAGCGAGAATAGCATCAGCCTCACCACGAGCTAACCTCCGTAGCCTCTCGGCCTCGGCATCTGCAGCGATCTCTACCTGCTGCTTAGCGATTATCTCACGAGCAATCTCGCTAGCCCTGAGCTTTTGTTCCTCTTCGTCGTATGTGGCCTTAGCAATCTCTGCCTCGGATTTAGCGGTGGCTACATCAGCCCGCTGTTTAGCTGATGCCTCTGCCTCTGCTAGGTCAGCGTTTGCCATAGCGATCTCGGCCTGGGCCGAATTCTCACCAGCAACAGCCATGGCCTCTTGCTGCTCGACATACACGCGCTGGTCGGCCTGTGCGGCCTTACGTCCCTTCTCCGCCTCGGCGGTGTTCTGGGCGACCTCGATCTCCTTGGCTCTGTCTGCCTTGGCCTGACCGATTGCACCGTCCCTCTGGGCGTTTGCCACATCTATCCTAGCCTGCTCGACTGCAGTGGATGCGGCCTTCTTGCCGATGCTCTCGATGTAGTCGGACTCATCAGTGATGTCTGCGATGTTCACGTTAATCAGATACAATCCCACCTTCCTCATCTCCTGGCCGACGTTCTTCTGGATCAATTCCAGGAAAGAGTCACGGTCTTGGTTGATCTGCTCGATTGTAAGAGTCGCGACAGTGAGGCGGAGTTGACCGAAGATTATCTCCTTAGCCATCTCCTCTATGTCATCGACCTTGAACCCAAGAAGACGCTCGGCTGCGTTGGCCATGATTGACGGCTCAGTGGACACGCCGATTGTGAATGTGCTTGGGACGTTAATCCTGATGTTCTGTAGAGAAAGAGCCCGTTGAAGGTCAATGTTAATCGTCATCGGCTTCAGTGAGATGTAAGCATAGTCCTGAATCAAGGGCCAGACCAACGCAGCGCCACCATGCAATGTCTTGGATGGTTTCGGGCGCCCTTCGGCCGTCTTTTCGGTTCTACCGTAAATCACCATTATCTGGTCAGGTGGACATCTCTTGTATCGCTGTGCGAAAAACATCACAGCAGCCACAAGAATCAGTACAACTGCAAAAATCATTATTCCTAGTATATCTGCTGCTGTTGCCATTGGCTCAACTCATTCAAGAAGAAGGGTTGGTCACCTATGAATGCTTACCCGTTACGGTCTTTGGAACGATAATGGGCCTAAGAAATTTCATCGAGAAGTTAGATCCTCTTCACTACCAAGACCTCGCCGATGACATCGACCACCTCAATGAAGTCTCCAGTTGCTATTTCGATACTGTCCTTTGACTTTGCGTTGTAGGTCCTCTGAGCCCCGTTCACCTCAACGGTGACCTGTCCTACTCCATCAGCGGCTATCCTCAGGTATGTCTGTCCCTTTGACCCGACTGCCTCGACGAGATCAGTAGTCCCATCCTGCTGCAGATTGACAAAGAGTTCGAACAATTTCCCTGTGGCATACATCGAAGCCCCGCCTGCGATGCCTCCTGCGAGAATAGAGAGAGTGGCCCCCCCATCTGACTTCAGAACGTAAAGGCCCCCAAGGCCGAAGAACATCAAGAAGGCCATAATCCCCTGGAAGGTGAGAGCCTTGAACGAGGCATCAGCCCCTAGGTCGACATCGATGCCAAACAAGCCACCGAAGACGTCGCTAGCAATGCCCCCAATCATCAGCAGGAAGAAGTAGAGGACGAACAGTATCCCTCCCACTAGCGCACTTGCCGCGAAAAGCAGTTCAACCCCGGATGCATCTCCAAAACCTACTAATTCGAACAAACTGAACCCAGCCATTGCAACTGCGTGAGATGGGTAAGATTTGACTTGTTCGGCGGCACGAGTACCAAGAAAGTCTCATTTCCTTGACAATAGGGCGCCCATGTAGCGCTCTAGATTCAGAATCGGACCCAAAGAGAGGCCGGCCACGATAAAGGACAGTGTGAGTGTGTTCTGGGAAGAGAGGAATGAGTCAAAGATGGTGTAAGACAGCAGCCCTATCAGGAAAAGTAGGACAGGGATGGCTGCTCTTCTGAAGAATATGTGATACCCGAACATCTGATCGAATGCCGGGTTTCCGATTGCCTTGTCGACGATTGTCTCGTCTTCTCTAGGAGTCATCGAGCTTCCTCAGCCAACAAGCCATGCCATCGCACCTATGAATGTCATCACAACGGGCACTGCGTACCAAACTGCCTTGACCCCAGTGGGGGAGTTGTTTACTATCTCCTTCCTGCCAGTTTCTGGATTCGTCATCATCATGGTCTTCTCGGCCTTGTTATACATTTCTGAGAACTCTCCTTCGTTACGAGCCAGGAAAAGTAGGAAATAGATTCCGAGGGCTAGTGTCCCCCCTCCAGACCACTGAATCATTGTCCCCATAAGTTCAGAGGTTCCTGCCTCGATGATTGCTTCTCCAATTAGTATCTGCGCTATGCCCATCATGAACCATGTGATTGAGTCCTTCCTTGCCATGGCCACAAGAGGAGATTCCCCCTCTTGAATTTGCCCCCTCCATGAGTATGAATCAGCCACCTCTGCTCTTGGGACGAGTCTCCCAAATAGCCCATGTCCCCTTGGCAGTGGCAACCAGCTTGCCCTCTCCAGTTGCGAGTTTACCCTCTACATGGGCCAGGTTCCTACCCTTTCGAACAACCTCGGCTGTAGCTACGAGGTGGAC
>Ga0302120_10000373_pt1 | contig 19932 bp, 14 predicted proteins | sample AG5_Bottom_MG_FD_203118 | JGI IMG/M metagenome (GOLD analysis project Ga0302120, IMG submission 203118) | Marine microbial communities from Western Arctic Ocean, Canada - AG5_Bottom | ecosystem: Environmental > Aquatic > Marine > Oceanic | place: Canada: Western Arctic Ocean | collected 2017-10-01 | reverse complement strand
AAATGAATTTGCTGATCAATGGCGGAGATATAAACAACGCAAGTATGGTGACGGTGACGTCAAACTTCCCCAGCAATTCCAGCAAGGTAGACATCTCAGTCTTTCCCGCCGCATATTACCTGGATGTGGACAATGATGGACTGAAGGATCTGATCGCGGCTCCCAATACCACTGGCAGTGTGCGGAACTTCAACAGTGCCTGGTACTACCAAAACCAGGGGTTGGCCAATGCGCCGATCTTTACTTTTATGCAGAATGACTTTATGCAGGGGGAGATGATTGAAGTAGGTGAGGGAGCTTATCCCGTTTTCTTTGATCACAACGCGGATGGGCTGTTGGACCTGGTAGTAGGGAACTTCGGATATTGGAACAACAGCGGGACGTTCTCAGGAGAATTGTCACTTTATCAAAATATAGGCACAACGGCGATGCCTGAATTTGAACTCATCACTAGGGACTACCATGGGTTTTCATCCTTGGGGTTGAATGGATTATATCCCACTTTTGGTGATTTAGATGGGGATGGTGACTCGGATATGATCCTCGGAGAATACGATGGGAAACTCCATTATTTTGACAACACCTCTGGTGCAGGCAACACAGCTGCTTTCACCTTAACTGAAGCAAACTACAAGGGAATAGATGTTGGGCAGTTTGCCACACCTCAACTGGTGGATGTCAATCGCGATGGTGATCTGGATCTTATAATTGGAGAAAGGGGGGGTAAGATTGAATATTACGAGAATATTGGAACGCCCCTCTCACCCAACTTTGATTCGATACCTACCAATGATTTTTTTGGAGGTGTTGACATGATGCCAAGCTGCTGCACGGGCTATAATGTCCCTTTCCTGACACCTATAGATACCTCTGGAGAGTACTACCTCTTCACAGCTGGGGAGGATGGATGGATCCACCTCTATGGGGATATAGAAAGTGACCTGGCTGGCACATTCGGATTGGCGGATTCAATGGTGGGTAATGTTGATTTAGGCTTGCGCACATCAATTTCAGGGGCAGATATCAATGGGGATGGGGTATTGGATCTGGTTATTGGGAACTACAGAGGAGGTGTTGAAATTTTCACGCTGGAGGGTTCAGCGATTATAGGTATATCAGCACTCAACAAGCCTTATTCGCCATTGAGTCTTTACCCGAATCCATCCAACGGAACTGTAATAGTGAACAGTGAGGACGGTACACCCATTTCATGGCTTGTTGTCAAAGATATGTTGGGGCGAACAGTATTATTTAAGGAGGGTGTGGTACAGGGATCAATCGTGCTTGATCTCACGCATTTACCTGGTGGGATATACGTAGTTGAGTCAGTGCACGAGATGAAATATCGTTCGGGCAAACTGGTTCTTCACTAGTTTTTTTTAATATTGTATCTCTATATCTAATAGAGACTCATTATAATACCTTATAACTTCTTTAAATGAAAACTTTAAGACTCACTTGTATTCTTGTGTGTGTTGTAATGGCGATTGGCGCCTGCACAAAGGAAGGAACTGGCGGAAAGGCAGAAATTCACGGTCATGTGAAGCACCACGAGGTACATATTCCCAACGCTGTAGTGTATATTAAATATGGCGCTAAGGAGCTGCCTGCTAACATCTCAGATTATGATGACGAGATGATTGCAAGTTCAGGTGATGGCCACTATGGGTTTGACGACTTACAGAAAGGAGACTACTATATTTATGCTGTTGGATATGACAGCACTATATCAGAAATAGTTTTTGGGGGTGGGCCAGTAAAGATCAGGAAGAAGACTGATAAGGTAGAGTTTGACGTGGCAGTCACGGAGTAACAAGTGGTCCTTTTTCACCTTATCCAGAGAGTAAGTTCTCGTTGGGTTTAGTAATTCTCAAACAATGGTCTTGCGTACTATATGTTTTGCTTCGTTTCTCCTATGCAGTATTGCCCTATCGTCTTGTCACAAGGATGATACGGTCACCCTATCAGGGAACATTGTATGGACTGTTCAGGTCAGGCACCACGCTCAGATTGTGCCTGATGCAAGGGTTTGGATCAAGTCAGGCGTTACTCAATTCCCTGGGCAGGATACTGGAATTTATGAATACGGCCTGAATTGCGATGCGCTAGGTGAGGTGAGCTTTACTGAACTCTTACCAGGAGAGTATTATCTCTATTGTAAGGGGAATGACGGTGTGGATGATGTGATAGGAGCTCTTGGGCGTACTCTTGCCGATTCCAGTTCGGGGAAAGTGGTATCATCGGTACTTCCGGTAACGGAATGATGGGGATAAGCACTACCTTTGACTCTCAACTGATGAAAAGGGGGGTATTGATCATATTATTTCTTCCAACTCTGTTGTCTCAAATTGTGTTGGGCCAACTTACCCTTTCCAGGTATGATTCCATACTATTAAAATCTGATTCAGTATCATTTTTCAGGAACCCCTGGGCCGGCGGGCTCAACAGTCCTCAATTATCCCAGATAGATCTCAACGGAGATGGAATCAAAGATTTGTTCATCTTTGAAAAAGGCTATGACCACCAGATTCTCACCTTTATAAATGGAGGTACGGCAGATTCGGTAGACTACATTTACGCACCTGAATTTGAAGAAAAATTTCCGAAAGGCCATCATTGGATGGTTCTGGCAGATTACAATTGCGATGGGCGTGAAGATATTTTCAATTGGGCGCAGGGTGGGCCTTCCGGTGGCATGACTATTTATCGGAATGATTATGACACCATATCAGGACTTCAATTCACGCTGGTTTCCGGCAGTTCGGAATCCTGGTCACCAGTGATCGGTTCTGACGGTGCTTCAGGGATGGATATCCTGTATTTGTCCGTGTATGATATGCCGGCAATAACAGATGTAGATGGAGATGGTGACCTCGATGTGCTGACATTTTGCGGAAACTGTACGATGGTGGAGTTTCATAAGAATTACGGGGTGGAAAATCATGGAACCTGTGACAGTATCAACTTTGTTCTGGAGGACCAATGCTGGGGAGGGTTTTCAGAGGATTTTCAAGGCAAGATCACCTTAGGGGTATCATGTAAGACAGGGCAAAGTGGTACTGGTGATCTTGCATTACATCCTGGAGGCTCGTCACTTTTGGCATTAGATATGGATGGAGACAGTGATAAAGAGCTGCTTTTGGGCAATATCAATTTCTTTAGATTCAACTTTTTGGTAAATGGAGGTGACTCTGCTAATGCGAGTATGATCAGCAATACATCAAACTTTCCTGACAGCATCTCACCGGTAAACATTTCGCGTTTTCCTGCAGGCTATTATCTGGACGTTGACAATGACGGCCTGAAGGATCTTATTGCAGCACCCAATACAACTGGTGGTGGGATTAGAAATTATAGCAGTACTTGGTTTTATAAGAATGTAGGTACGGCTGATTCCGTTGTGTTTGTGGAGCAACAACGAAATTTGTTGCAGGATGAAATGATGGAAGTTGGGGAAGGAGCGAACCCTGTCTTTTTTGATCATAATGCAGACGGCTTGATGGACATTGTGTTGGGCAACTTTGGGTACTGGTCAGGTAGCGATAGTTATGTAAGTAAACTGGCGCTTCTAGAGAATATAGGTACGGCAACTCAGCCCATGTTTGAGTTGATTGACCGGGACTGGCAAGGAACGACTGCACTAAATAAAGAAGGGCTCTATCCGACTTTTGGTGACCTTGACAATGACGGGGATGAAGATATGGTGGTGGGGGAAGAAAATGGCTGGCTCCACTACTATGAAAATACAGCGGGAGCTGGAAATGCGGCTACCATGGTGCTAACCACGCCTGATTATATGGGAATAGATGTGGGACAATATGCGGCGCCACAGTTGGTAGATGTAAACCGTGATGGGAAGCTCGATCTACTGATTGGAGAGAGAACCGGAACACTATCATACCACGAGAATTTTGGCAGTTCTGGAACTCCTAGCTTCTCTGATATACCAACCAATAGCAGTTTTGGGAATGTAGATGTGATGCCAGCCTGTTGCACCGGGTACTGTTCTCCTTTTTTGTCTGAGATAAACGGAACCGGTGAGTATTTTCTGTTTGCGGGGAATGAGGAAGGAACAGTACAGTTATATGGAGATATTGAACAAGACCTTGCTGGGGCGTTCACTCAATATGAAGCTGCGATATCTGATTTGGATGAGGGGGTACGTTCCTCTATTTCTTTGGCAGATATTAATAACGATGGAGATTTGGAGATGGTGATCGGAAATAACCGGGGGGGGATTGAGATCTTTGAATTGGGTGGGACCCCGGTGCTGGGTATGCCTGAACAGGGAGTTGAGTATCAAGGCATTCGACTCTACCCGAACCCCGCATCAGGAGTGGTAGTTTTAGAGAATAGAATCTGGGATACCTCAATCTCTGGTTACAATGTGCGGGATTTTCTGGGCCGGACAGTTGCTGCTGAATGGCAGTTGAACAGGAAAGTAGTTACCCTAGATCTTCGGGCCCAAAGGCCCGGGCCATATTTTATTGAAGTTTTCCTAAGAAATGGTACACGTGTTACGCAAAAGATGCTATTGCACTAGAGCTGAATTCAAAAGGCAATTCCCACGTGGAAACCGATACTAAATTTTAGATTCCCGGAATACCACCCTCCTAAGTCATCATTATTAAGACTGATAGTAGTTTGTGAATCGTGCTCTTCCCACATATTGTCCTTATAGCCGAGCCCCATAAAAACATCCAATGTATAATTGTTGAGATACACCCATTGCCAACCTGATAGAAGGTTGATATTAAAATGTGTAATACGGACATAAACGTCACGGCTGCTAAAGTGCTTCGTTGAAACCTTAACTGTTCCGTATGAAACATGAGGCGCCACATACAGGCCGACAGGGGCAAAGTTATAGCGATCGAGTAAGTAAAAACGGTGACTCACCTGAATACGCAAACCATTGGCAGTCAGTAGTTTGATATCAGGTATAGTATCCTGAAATGCCCTTAATACCGGTGATTTACTTATATAGGACAATCCGATTTGAGATGACTGCTGGGGGGAGGTTACAAACTCGTAAACTGCCATATATTCGGACGTGAGCGGAATTGATCCCCAAAGGACTGATAACGGGTTCGTCTTCCATACCCCATCATACTCCAGGGGATACGCTATATCCGCCTGATTTAGCATGGAGTCTGATGACACTTTCTGTCCTTTACTGATTGATGCGGAAGCAGCGCCAATAACCATTATGGCAAATATTCTCTGCCAACTCATAGCGTTTCGTTTGTCATTTGATACCTGGCCTCTGCACCGACAATCTGATCTGCAAATAGCTCCTGTTGATATTTATAATAACCAGTAATAGCAATCATCGCTGCATTGTCTGTGCAAAATTCAATAGGGGGTATGGATACCTGAAGCTTGTGTTCTTTGCCAAGCTCTGAAACTCGCTGGCGCAGATATGAATTAGCAGCCACTCCACCCGCTACCCCGATATGTGCCACCTTATATTCGGCAATGGCTTTTAGAAACTTATCTAGGACGGCTTCTACGAGAGACTTTTGGTAAGATGCACAGATGTCAGCCAGGTGATCTTCAATAAAGGTTGGTGAGTCCTTGACATTGTCCCTGATGAAATATAGAAACGCAGTTTTCAATCCGCTGAAACTGTAATCCAGGCGTGGTATATTGGGCCTGGGGAATTTATAGGCTTTGTCATTTCCTGATTGTGCGTGTTTATCAATCAGTGGCCCTCCAGGATATTGGAGGTTTAGAATTTTAGCTGCCTTATCAAAAGCCTCCCCCACAGCATCATCCATTGTCCTCCCTATCACCTCCATTTTTAAGTAGTCTTTTACCAATACTATTTCTGTGTGGCCTCCTGAAACCGTCAAACATAAAAAAGGGAATTTGGGAGCTTCAGTGTCCCCACTTACTATAAAGTGGGACATAACGTGGGCTTGCATATGATTTACCTCTATCAAGGGGATGTTCAGGCCCATCGCCAGGGCCTTAGAAAATGAAGTGCCCACCAGTAGAGAACCGAGCAACCCAGGGCCTCGGGTAAATGCGACGGCATCAATCTGTCGTTTCTCAATATTTGCTACTTTTATCGCCTGATCAACTACCGGTAATATATTTTGTTGGTGCGCGCGGGAGGCGAGCTCTGGCACAACTCCGCCATATGAACTATGCACATCTTGATTGGCAACCAGATTGGCAAGAATATTGTCATTTTTAGAGATGGCAGCTGACGTGTCATCACAGGAAGATTCGATCCCAAGAATAATAATGTCCTTTTTCACCAGTTTAGAATAATAAACATCAAAATTATCATAAAAAAGGCAAAGATAGCGCTGAGGGCATCCATTGGGCTTATCCTATTACTCTGTCTCCTATACGGGGCGTTTAGAACATCCACGGTACAAACGTATATTGGGCAGAAGCTGGCGGCACATTTCGGAGAACAGCTAAATACAGTGATAAAAATAGGTGGGGTTGACATTGCCTTCTTTAATAAATTTATCCTCGAAGGTTTCTATATAGAGGATTTACACTCTGATACACTTCTGTACATCCCTAAGCTCGCTATTGGACTGGCCAAATTTGACCACGGGAATCAGGGTGTCAAACTCGATGAACTGATCTTAGCTGGGGCTGTGCTAAATATTAGAAAATATCAGGAAGAGAGCGATTTTAACTTCCAGTTCATTCTTGATGAGTTAAGGAGTGATGATACTGCAAATGCCGTGTGGAATGTGGAAATTGGCATGGTGGATATCCAGGATATTGCTTTCAATTATGTAGACGAGAATAGAGATTCCACCAACAGCTTGTTGGATTTTGGAAATTTGCAGATCAGTGCATTCACAGCAATGATGCGTGATGTTAAACTGATGACAGATACGATATGGACAGAAATTCAATCCCTTTCCTTAAAGGAGCAAAGTGGATTTACTGTTGAAGGACTTAGTGGAGGGATGCGGGTTTCTCCCATGGGCGTGGAGGCATCAGATTTGTTTTTGTCAACACCTCAAAGCTCGGTCAATGGCCAACTGAATCTTAACTATACCGGGTACGAAGATTTCCAGGAGTTCATGGATAGTATACAAATTGTGTGTGAGCTCAGGAACACAAAGGTGAATCTACAGGACCTATCCTATTTCGTTCCGGCATTTAATGGATTGCAAGATTCAGTATCAATACAAGGAGCAATACGGGGTACACTATCCAAACTCAAGGGAAAAAATATTGACATGACTTATGGCACCGATACCCGCTTTCGTGGTAACCTGCGCCTTACCGGGCTGCCGCATTTTGAAGAAACGTTTATCCGCTTCAGGGTTAAGGAATTCAGCACCAGCCAACGAGATCTCGCCAAGCTGCCAGCACCACCATTCGGAAAAGGGGTGAAATGGAATGTCCCTCCATATATAAACAACCTTGGTAGCTTGAACTTTATAGGGGATTTTACGGGCTTCTACAACGACTTTGTTGCCTATGGTAAGCTGGAATCAGGCCTTGGTAAGCTGCGGTCAGATCTGTCCCTTAGCTATAATAGAGCTTCCAATACCGTGCATTACGAGGGATTGGTCTCTTCCTCTTCCTTTGATATAGGCAGGTTATTTGATGCCCAGGAAAATATTGGAGTTGCTGCATTTGATATACAGATCACCGGAGATGGACTGGATAAGAATACAGCAAAGGCGGAGCTGGATGGTATCATTACAGGAATCACCATGAAAGATTACTATTATCAGAATGTAGAGCTCAAGGGTGAACTTGAGAACCGGCGTTTCAGCGGATTTCTTGCCGCCCAGGATGAAAATATGGACTTCATTTTCAATGGTGAGATAGACTATTCATCTTCTCCTCCGGTATTCATCTTTACATCGGACATTGCCGGGGCCAACCTGGATAAGCTGAACATCACCACGACCCGAGAGAAGCCCATTTTCTCGGTGAGGATTGAGTCCAACTTTTCGGGTGCAAGTATTGATGATATTCAAGGAGAGATCCATATTAGAGACCTGCAATACCGGGATGCTAAATTGGATGACAATGTGGAATTCTATCCCATCGGTGACATATCACTTTTGGCCTCAGATAATGAAGGAGTTAGAAACCTGAAGTTAAGGTCAGAATTTGCCGATGCGGAGGTAGAGGGCACCTTTAAGATGCGGGGCTTGGCTAGTGCCCTGATTGATGCGCTAGGAGACCTGCTGCCCAATTCGGAGCATTTGATCAGGATGGCTAGATCTGCCCGGGCAAGTAAGCGGGATCAGAATTTTATTTATGATGTCATTGTCAAAGAAGCAGACAAGGTCTTGCCCATATTTACAACAGATATTGAGATTGCTCCTGGAACTCATGTCAAAGGTGTATTCAATACATTTGATAATAACTTTGAAGCCAGCTTGACATCAAAGATATTGCGCCTGGGTAACACGCAGTTTGAAGCAGCCAAACTTGACTTGCAGCTTGTATCTGTTACTGATTCTCTATCCGCCAATAGTTCGGAGATGGAGCTTCATGGTCTTGCCAATTTTGACAGGGTGGTGCCAAGCGGCCGTTGGTCTTTATCTGATGTTCAGGCCTCAGTTAAGGGCAAAACAAATGTGCTTCAGTTTGCCACCAGCTGGGACAATCACAGCTTGCCGCTTAATAAGGGAAGTATAATATGCGATGTGGAATTCACCCAGGCTAAGGTAGACAAAGAGATTATCATCAAACTGCAGCCTACTGAAATAACGGTGGCAGATACGCTGTGGGAAATTGCAGGGAACAATAAGGTTAGATACAATAGTAATTTCGTTGGGATCACAGGATTGCAGGTCAGTAATTCTGTTCAGGTGTTCAAGATAAACGGTTCAAATGCTACATACAATAACAAGGGTATCGATATAGTGTTGGAGAATTTTGGGATAGCTGCGTTTGAACCGCTTATTGGATCCGATAAGGTAAGACTGGATGGAATAGCCAGCGGGAGTGCCACCATATATGGGCTGTACACAAGTTTATACGCGACAGGCGAAGTGAAAATAAATGACCTGTATTTGAACAGTGAGCTAATGGGTGACGCCAGTTTTGGCAGCTCATGGCAGGCTGGCGATAAGCAAGTGTCTCTTTTAGGCAACATAGTAAAAGGCCGATTGGAGGTTTTTAATGTATCGGCGGCTTACAATCTGGTCAGTCCGGAGAATGATACAGCTTCATTTGATGCAGACATTCGCTTGAATAAGTTTCGCCTCAAGCCGTTTCATGAATTTGTTGGAGATTTGTTTACTGACATTACACCAAAAACAAGTATATCCGGTGAGTTAACACTAACCGGTACTTTTAAGCAACCTCTCTTATTGGGTAAGGTCAATGTGCAGCGTGGAGGCTTTCGTCTGGCTAATCTAAACACGGATTATACCTTTGCTGATGAGGTGACATTCACTGCTGATGCCATCTCATTTGAGAATACGGTGATCAATGACATGAAAAAGAACCGGGCTATTGCCTCAGGCAGGATCAAGCATACATTTTTCAGGAACTGGTCCCTGGAACTAGACATCAAAGCTGACAATATTCACAGCCTGAACACAGACATTGAGTTCAGTGACCTGTACTATGGCCAGGCTTATGCCAGCGGGGATATCAGGATCTACGGCCCTTTTGACAATATCAGCATCGATATAACAGCGACTCCCGGTAAGCAAACCAGGCTGTATCTTCCTTTGACCAGTGGAGAAGACCTTACTGAGCAATCTTATATCACTTTTATCAATGGGAAAGCTGTTGATACTGTAACCGTAGAGGAGAATTTGGAAGCGCTCAAGATTGTCAATATGCCCCAGGTAATTATGAATATAGAGGCCACAGAAAATGCGGAGGTACTGGTGGTGTTTGACGAAACCGCTGGTGACATGATAAAAGCAAGTGGGAGGGGGGATTTGCAATTTAAGGTGGATAGGGATGGGACATTCAACATGTACGGTACTTACGAAGTGCGTAAAGGCGATTACCTCTTCACTTTTAGCGGTGTTCTCAATAAGCGGTTCAATATTGCACCTGGTGGCACAATAACCTGGAATGGCAGTCCGTACAATGCCGATCTTGACCTGGATGCCATCTACTCTTTGAAAACTTCACTATATAATCTGACCGGAGTTGAAGCTGACAGGGGTCGGGTGAACGTTGAGTGCCATTTGAAGATGTCCGGTGCCTTAATGAATCCGGATATTACTTTTGACATCGTCTTCCCTGATTTAGATGCAAACTCCAGTGATGTTGCCTGGATGTTCAACACTGAAGAGCAGATCAATAAGCAAGTGTTCTCTCTCCTGGTATTGGGGCAATTCCAGCCTTCGGGGGCTGGCGACGTTGGCATTAGTGGCGGAGTTGGTGAAAATCCATCAGAGTTGCTTTCAAACCAGCTGAGTAATTGGCTTTCTAAAATATCAGAGGATTTTGATATAGGGGTCAACTATCGTGGTGGCGATGATATAACAGAAAAAGAGTTGGAGGTTGCCCTGTCTACACAGTTGTTCAACGATCGGTTAAGGGTAGATGGCAGCGTAGCAAATAATGGGAGTACAGATGCTCAAAATACCAGCAATATAGTGGGGGATTTTAGCGTAGAGTATGTGCTTACCAAACAAGGGGACATCAGCCTAAAAGCTTACAACAAAGCGAATGATTCTTACCTCTCAACAACTGCTGCCCCCTATACGCAGGGGGTTGGTGTTGCCTATACAAAGGAGTTTGCCTCCTGGCGGCAGCTTATAGGTAAAATGCGCTTACGTAACCGAAGGGCTGGGAAAAACGAGCATGAACTGCAGATAAAAGAGTAACATTTCTATATTTGTACATTCAATGCTAACCTAATAAACTTTCCCATGGCAAAAGCACTATTAGAAGGAAAAAAAGGCATCATTTTCGGAGCACTTGATGAAAAATCACTCGCTTGGAAAACAGCTTTGCGTGCCCATGAAGAAGGGGCTCAAATTGTATTGACCAACGCACCTGTTGCCATGCGCCTGGGAAAGATCAATGAGCTGGCAGAAATTTGCGGGGCTGAGGTGATTCCAGCTGATGCAACGAGTGTTGAAGACATTGAAAACCTATTTACAAAGGCAATGGAAATAGTTGGGGGGAAGGTAGATTTTGTCCTGCATTCGATTGGTATGTCACCCAACGTCCGCAAGGATTTTCCTTATACAGACCTCAACCACGATTTCTTCCTCAAAACACTGGATATATCAGCCCTATCCTTTCATAAGATCCTCCAAACAGCGTACAAGAAAGATGCGATAAATGACTGGGGTTCTGTAGTTGCACTCTCTTATATTGCGGCGCAAAGAACGATGCCAGGATATAAAGACATGGCTGATGCCAAGGCCATGTTGGAATCGATAGCCCGAAGCTTTGGCTACTATTACGGCAAAGAAAAGAAGGTGCGAGTCAATACGATATCTCAATCTCCGACGCTTACCACTGCCGGGTCGGGTATTAAAGGCTTTAACTCCTTTTATCATTACGCCAATGATATAGCCCCGCTTGGCAATGCCAGTGCAGATAGCTGTGCAGATTATATAGTCATGCTTTTTTCTGATTTCTGTAGGATGGTTACCATGCAGAATCTGTACCATGATGGAGGCTTCTCTTATGCGCTTTCCAGTGACGAGGTGCTCGCGCATTATGAGGATTGACTAATTGGTTAGTTATTTGAGGAAAGAGCGACGAGGGTTTCCTTGGGTTGTTGACAGGCTATTGTTGAATTGTGGGTAGATTATTTTGTGAGTAGTCATAGTGAACCACGGAGTATCAGTTTGTAACTTTTTTATATTAAGCTTGCCTTTTACACACTTGTCACGTATGTTGGGAGATGTATCTAAAATCTATATAGGATGAAAAAATTACTTCTACTTCTATTTGTAGTGTATGTACCCCTTGGGCTTACCGCACAATCAGTAAAAGCTGATTGGTTTGTATTCAATATTCTCAACTCTGGCATGAAGAGTAACCATGTGAACATGGTGGCGATGGATAAAGGAGGTAGCATCTGGGTCGGAGCCACTTCACAGGATGGTGGCCTGGTGCAATTTGATGGTAAGGACTGGACAATTTACAGTATGTCCAATTCACCTATCCCAGATAATCGCGTTAATACAATAGCAGTAGATGGAACGGGAATGAAATGGATTGGCACAGATGGAGGTATAGCAAGTCTAAATGATGCTGACTGGACAGTTTACCACGCTGCAAACTCAGGCCTTCCTACCAATACGATAAGGTGTTTGGTTATTGATAACAATGGAGATAAATGGATGGGAACCGCGGCGGGTCTGGTGAGACTGAGCGGCACTACCTGGTCCACTTTTAATACAAGAAATTCAGCCCTGCCACACAATACAATAGAGGCAATTGCTGTAGATGAAAACAACGGATTGTGGATAGGAACTTCGAGGGGCCTGGTTAGATATGAACAGGGAAAGAATGCGATAGATTCAAAAAACTGGTCACTGTTGAATAAGAAGAACTCAGGCCTTCCGAGTGATGCTGTAAGCTGCATATCGATCGATTTTAATCAGAATGTATGGGTAGGCACCAAGGATAAAGGTGTAGGTATGTATGATGGGAATGAGTGGAAGGTTTTTAACAAGAACTCAGGACTTCCAGGAAATGCTGTAACGGCCATGGTACCTGATGACCGTGGAGATGTTTGGTTAGGGACATCGGGAGGATTGGCGCTCTACAATCCGGACGGCACGTGGAAATTGTTCCAATCTCAGTCTTCTGATTTGTCAAATGATGAAATCACTAATTTGGTGGTTGACATCAAGGGCAATAAATGGATTGGCACGGACAACGGCCTGTCGGTCTACAAGGATGGAGGGCTTGCTTTCTCCACCTATACAGCAAAACACCTGTTCAAGAGTGAAGAGATTGCCAGGAACCTCAATGAGTCAGGTGAAAGTTATGAAACACTATTTCGTGGTAGCGGAGACCCCTTAAAGGGGTTAAACGTGGCAACGGCTGTTAAGGAGATGGAAGTTGGCAGCTATTACGCTCTGATAATTGGCATTGATGATTATAAGGGAGTTTGGTCTCCATTGAGAAATGCTGTCAATGATGCCAATGCGGTGGAGAAACTCCTGAAGTCGAAGTACAAGTTTGACGTGTTTCATACCCTTACCAATGAGGAAGCCACAAGGGTAGCGATTATCAGGGAATTAGAGTGGCTGGTGGACAATGTAAAGGAGCAGGATAACGTATTTGTTTATTATTCAGGACATGGTGAATTCAAGCAAAGCCTCAATAAGGGGTATTGGGTTCCCGCCGATGCAACAACAGCCTCAACATCCCGATATGTATCGAATAGTGACTTGAAATCATTTTTGGGAGGAATTAAATCCAAGCATACCTTGTTAGTGGCGGATGCTTGTTTTAGTGGAGACATATTTAGAGGCAGCACTATTGCAGTGCCATTCGAGAATTCCGAACGGTATTATAAGAAAAATCACGCGCTCATATCCAGGCAAGCTCTCACATCAGGGGGTGTGGAGCCGGTAATGGACGGGGGAAGAGATGGACATTCGGTATTTGCGTATTACTTTTTGAAGGCCCTGACGGAGAATCAGAGCCAATTCTATGATGCAAGTGAGCTTTACAACAACTTGCGCATTCCTGTGATCAACAATTCGGTGCAATCGCCGAATTTCAAGCCTATATATGACACGGGAGACGAAGGCGGACAGTTTATTTTTATGCAGAAATAGGCCCGACGACGATTACTGGATTTTAGCATCTGACTGTTTGATCAGTTAATTGCAGTATTTGAGCAATACCCAATACCTTGTGTGATCATGAGAGAAGACCTCTTACACCATTTATGGAAATTCAGGAACTTCAGATCACAAGTTCATTGCAGTAGTACCGGAGAGCAGTTAGAGGTCATACATCCGGGAGTACACAATCATGATGCGGGGCCTGATTTTTTCAATGCACGCATTCGCATAGACAATATTGTATGGGCGGGTAATGTTGAATTGCATGTGAAGTCATCTGATTGGGTTGCACACGGGCATTGCAGCGATCGAGCCTATGATAATGTGATATTGCATGTGGTATATGATGATGACAAGCCTGAAAAGCTAATGGATGCTGCATTTTCTACATTGGAAATAAAGAAGGTCATGGACCCCCGGGTAGTCGACAAGTACGATGCCCTAATTGAGCATCAAAAGTTTGTCCCATGTGCGCAACTTCTTGACAACAGTATTGTGACGAGTGTGTTGATAAACAGCTATATGGAAAGGTTGTTTGTGGAAAAACTTGAATATAAGTGCAATCTGATTTTGGATCTTTTGAGGGCTAATAATGGTAACTGGGAGCGCACATTTTACACGCTTGTAGCGAGGAGTTTTGGTTTGGGAACTAATAGGCTTCCATTTGAATTATTACTGGCTTCTATTCCCTCAATTCTGACAGTTCGAGACCTGCAAAATATTGAGCAGGTGGAAGCCCTTTTCTTTGGACAGGCGGGGTTTTTAAGCGGTACTCCATCAGATCAATATGCGTCAAGGCTACAAGCTCATTATGATAAACTCAGGCCAGCATTTCAACTACATGCTATCAGTGAATATTTGTGGAAGTTCTCACGGCTCCGTCCCGGGAATTTCCCCACACTTAGGATTGCACAGCTAGCCGCCTTCTTATACCAGGATCCAATTCTCTTTAAGGATATTGTGCAAACCAAGGACTTACGCTGTATTGTTGAGTGGTTCCGTGTTGAGGCTTCTGATTACTGGGCAGTGCATTCAAAGTTTGGTAAAAGTAGTGTGGAGCGCTCTACCAGAATAGGTGATGCAACCATTGATAGTATCATCATAAATGCTGTTCTGCCAACCATATTTGCCTATGGGAAAGTGACGGGCCAACCTAAATTGGCAGAGCGGTCAATTGAGCTAATGCAGGAGCTACGTGGAGAGACCAATAAGATCGTATCCGCATGGCAAAACCTCGGGTTTTCTATTGACTCTGCACTGAAATCTCAGGCCCTGCTACATCTTAAAAAGGCGTATTGCGATCATAAAAAATGTCTATCTTGCACCATCGGAACAGTCATCCTAAAACAGAGTACGTGATGAACCGCATCATATCTTATTTTGAGAAATTTGCCTTTGGAGTATGTGCCTGGTGGGGTGATAAACTAGGGATCAGGTCATCGAACATTAGAATGGCATTTATTTACCTCTCCTTCATTACGTTTGGCTCGATTCTCTTTGTTTATCTGATTATGGCGTTCATATTAGAACACAAGCAATTCTTTAAGATTAGAAAGAAGCGTCCTTCCATCTGGGATTTGGAGTAGCTCAAAATTCCTACATTTGCACCTTCAAAAATCTAAATACCACCCTATACGATGAAGAAACTTCTCCTTTCTCTACTATCATTGGTAGCACCAGTAGCACTTTTTGCACAAGAGGTGGCCAAATCACTAGACGAAAGAATCAATGAGATGATGGAGCCGGCGACAGCCGCTATTTCCAGTGTTATCTTTTACTCTATCCAGTTTACAGATGAAGTTGCTGTACCATTCGTATTGATCTGGTTGGTATTTGGAGCGATCGTATTCACGATTTACATGAAGTTCATTAATATCAGAGGTTTTGGTTTAGCGATAGATATCGTTCGTGGTGTATATTCAGATCCTAATGATAAGGGGGAAGTATCGCATTTTCAAGCGCTTACAGCTGCCTTGTCCGGTACTGTGGGGTTAGGTAATATCGCTGGTGTGGCAATAGCAATATCTCTTGGGGGGCCAGGAGCAACCTTCTGGATGATCATAGCGGGTATGATTGGAATGTCATCCAAATTTGTTGAGTGTACTCTTGGTGTTAAATATAGAGTGGAAAATGAGGATGGATCGGTATCTGGTGGTCCCATGTATTATCTCAGCCGTGGATTGGCTGAAAAAGGATGGGGAGGTGTTGGAAAAGTGCTGGCAGTATTCTTTGCTATTATGTGTATTGGAGGTTCTATTGGCGGTGGAAATATGTTCCAGGTCAATCAGGCGTTCCAACAGTTTGAAATGGTGACTGGAGGAACTGAAAGCTTTATTCACGGTCAAGGTTGGTTGTTCGGGTTGGTAATGGCGGGTCTTGTTGGAGTCGTGATTATTGGAGGAATTAAAAGTATTGCCAGAGTTACAGATAAGATTGTTCCTTTCATGTGCGGTGTTTACGTTCTAGCAGCATTGGTGATCCTCTTCGGAAACTTTTCTGAAATACCAACTGCATTTAGCTTGATTATATCTGGAGCCTTCTCGCCTATGGCGATTGCGGGGGGATTTGTAGGAGTGCTGATCCAAGGATTCAAACGAGCGGCATTCTCGAATGAGGCCGGGATCGGGTCTGCTTCTATCGCTCATGCGGCTGTAAAGACTAATGAGCCCATTACAGAGGGTCTTGTGGCCTTATTGGAGCCGTTTATTGATACGATTGTTGTGTGTACTATGACAGCTTTAGTGATTGTGATTACTGGAACAGTTGATATAGCTGGAGTATGGCATCCGCTAGGCGAAGGAGACGGTATTTCCTTAACGTCTACGGCTTTTGCAAGTACCATTTCTTGGTTTCCATTGATCTTGGCAGTAGCGGTAATACTTTTTGCATTCTCAACAATGATTACCTGGTCATACTACGGAATTAAGTGCTGGAAATTTCTCTTTGGAAACACTAGAGTCGCTGATATCTCATATAAGGTGATGTTTTGTGGTTTTGTTGTTCTAGGAGCGGCAATGTCCTTAGGGTCAGTTGTTGACTTTTCTGATGCAATGATTTTTGCAATGTGTTTCCCAAACATTATAGGCCTCTACATCCTTGCGCCTAATGTGAAAGCTGATTTGATTTCATATCTGAAAAGAATCAAGAGCGGGGAGATCAAGAAGTTCAAGTAATATTACATAATCATTACTAGTCTCGCATCATCATGAAGAAGATGCTTAAGGAATACTTCACTTTCACAGCTAAACAACGCAATGGTTTAATTGGCGTGTTCATTCTCCTTGGGTTAGCTCTGCTATATCTAAATGTTGATTTCAATTCTGCAGAGGATGATGGCACGGACATGCAGCAATTTAAAGAGGATCTAGCTGCTCTTAAGCAAGAGTCAGAGAAGTCAGCTTATACAACTCAAGCGACTTCGGATTCAAAAAGCAAAGAGAATTCTAAAAAATCAGATCCTTATGAGTTCCATGAGTTTGACCCTAATGAGATTTCAGATGAAGAATGGTTGAAGATGGGACTCAAGCAATGGCAGGTAAACGCTATTAAGGCCTATAGGGCAAAGGCCGGAAATTTTCAGAAACCAGAGGATTTGGCAAAGCTAAATGCCATTCCTGTAGATTTTCACCAAAAAATAAGACCCTTTTTGAGGTTTAATGAAAATAACAAATCTGAAACTCTTGAGGTTTCTCCTGATCACAATGAGAAGATAAAGCCACTTCTGATTAACGTGAACCAAGCGTTCACTCATGATCTTGTAAAAATTAAGGGAATTGGACCAGCCTTTTCCAGCCGCATCTTGAAGTACAGAAATTGGCTAGGCGGATTTTATAAACTTGATCAGCTACTAGAGGTTTATGGACTCAAGGATTCTTTGTATCAAGAGATTATTCCATTCTTGACTTTAGATACAAATCAGATTCGTAAGATAAATATCAATTCGATTATGATCCTTGAATTGAAGAAGCACCCTTATATAAATTGGAACACTGCCAGAGCAATTGTCAATTACCGCGATCAACATGGAGACTACAATTCAGTCCAAGATATAAGGAAAACTGATTTGGTAAGTGCGGAATTATATCGTAAAATTGCACCCTATTTTTCAGTCTCAAATAATTAACCATACCAGATAAGATTTGCCAATATGGAGTTCGCTAAAACCGAAGATCAAGCAGCAGTTGCGGAGATGACCAGTAAATTTGCTGAAAAGCACATTCGACCCAAGATGATGGAGTGGGATGAATCTCAGGAATTCCCAGTTGATGTTTTCAAGAAGATGGGTGAAATTGGATTGTTAGGAGTCATTGTTCCGACTGAATATGGTGGATCAGGATTCACCTATGCTGAGTACGTAACGGCTATTGTGGAGATCTCGAAGGTCTGTGGTTCCATTGGACTATCCATGGCTGCACACAACTCATTGTGCACTGGTCATATTATGCAATTCGGAAACGAAGAGCAGAAGCAGAAGTGGCTTACTAAGCTCGCTACTGGAGAATATATTGGTGCATGGGGTCTGACTGAACCGAATACGGGTTCGGATGCTATGAATATGAAATGTACGGCAGTGCAGGATGGAGATGAATGGGTGCTCAATGGGGCAAAATGCTGGATTACGAATGGTGCCTGTGGGGATGTCGCGGTGGTGCTCGTAAGAACTGGAGAAGTGAGGGACTCTCATGGCATTACCACGTTTGTGGTTGAAAAAGGCACGCCCGGTTTTAAGTCAGGCCGTAAAGAAGATAAGCTGGGTATGCGTGCTTCTGAAACGACAGAGCTCTTATTTGATAATTGCCGGGTACCGAAAGAAAATATTTTGGGAGAAGTTGGTGACGGCTTCATCCAGGCTATGAAAGTACTGGATGGTGGAAGGATATCCATTGCCTCCCTTAGTGTAGGGATTGCCAAAGGAGCCTACGAGGCCGCTCTAAAATACGCTCAGGAACGCGAACAGTTTGGGCAGCCGATAGCGTCATTTCAGGGCATTTCCTTTAAACTGGCTGATATGGCGACAGAGGTGGAAGTGGCTGAACTTTTGACCTACCAAGCTGCGGATCTGAAGGATAGAGGAGAGAACGTCACTAAGGAATCGGCAATGGCTAAATACTATGCATCTGAAGTAGCAGTAAGTGTCTCCAATGATGCAGTACAGGTATACGGTGGATATGGCTATACTAAAGATTTTCCAGTGGAAAAGTTTTACCGGGATTCAAAGCTCTGTACTATTGGGGAAGGCACCTCTGAAATTCAGAAGATTGTTATTGGGAATCAGATTCTTAGTTGATGGCTGCCGCCAGCTGATTTAAGTTGCTGCCTGTACGCATTCGGCAACGTGAATGTGATGGTTTTTCAGATAGATGATCCAACTCTATGCTGTTATCAAACATTGGTCTTCAAGTATTCCAAACAAACATTTGCATAATTAACGAAGCATCTATACCTTTGTAGCTTCTAAGGAGAAAAAAGATTGACAATGATTATTGTACCAGTAAAAGAAAAAGAGCCAATTGAACGAGCTTTGAAGAAATTCAAGAAAAAGTTCGAAAAAATTGGCGTCATCCGGCAGCTGCGCGCACGTAAGCAATTTACTAAGCCATCTGTAGTGCGACGCGAGGAGGTCCAAAAGGCGGCATATATACAGACACTGAGAGATCAGGAGGCAGGTCTTTAGGCTTCTCTTTTTAAGGGGTTTGCCCGCATCACCTATCCATCCTTTCGTTGGTGCTAAATATCCATGGGCAACCGAACGGTATTGTGTTCTGCTCTATTGTTTGTCCATTTCTTATATTTCCTATATTCGTAGGAACCAATACCTATAGTACATGCCGAGGGACAAATTCCTTAGCTATCTCAAAAATGAGAAGCGATATTCGCCGCTAACGGTATCGGCTTACACTACAGATCTCACGCAGTTTTACAATTTTATCAAGGCTCAATACGAGCTAACAAGGATTGAAGGAGTAACCCACGGACTGGTCCGATCCTGGATAGTTGACATGATAGACTCTGGTATTTCTACCAGATCAGTTAACCGTAAAATTACTACGCTCAAATCATACTATAAGTTTTTATTGAGGGAAGGGGTAGTAGAAAAGAATCCGATGCTCAAAATATTGCCGCCCAAAACGTCAAAGAAGCTGCCGGTTTTTGTGGAGAAGTCAAGCATGGATGAGTTGCTTGATGTTGTTGAGTT
>Ga0302120_10000372_pt1 | contig 19942 bp, 16 predicted proteins | sample AG5_Bottom_MG_FD_203118 | JGI IMG/M metagenome (GOLD analysis project Ga0302120, IMG submission 203118) | Marine microbial communities from Western Arctic Ocean, Canada - AG5_Bottom | ecosystem: Environmental > Aquatic > Marine > Oceanic | place: Canada: Western Arctic Ocean | collected 2017-10-01 | reverse complement strand
GCCGCCACCGGAAATGAGATGATTTACGAGGGAATGGCTCACACTCTGTCAGACTTAGGTCATGCATCGACTATTGACATCGCGTTATTGCCGGTAATGTTTGTTGGCTGGCTACTTGTACAACTCTTCGCCCTAGTGCTGGGCGTATTCAGTCCAAATATCCACACAGTGCGTTTGCACTTCGTCGAGTGGATGATGCAGTTCTACGAGGGGAGCGGCCTGCCCTTCGAGGCGTTCGGTTTCAAGCCGAACAAGGTAGAGGTCGAATAACACTCACAAAGTGAGAAAAATACGGAGGAAAAAACATGGAAAACAAGAGAATGAAAATAGTTTACCGCCTGCTGATGACTGTGTTCATCGCGACCTTGGTCGCCGGTGTCGCAACTGCCCAGGAAGCGGAAGCGGAAGCGGAAGCAGATACAGGGAACGATAAGGACACCCTAGCCAAGCTCGGCGCAGGTATTGCGCTGGCTGGTTGTGGGATAGGAACCGGTCTAGCGCAAGGGCCAATCGGCGCAGCCGCCGTTGGCATGATTGCCGAGGACGGCACTAAGTTCGGTTTGGCACTTCTGTTCACTGTACTGCCCGAGACCATCGTTCTGTTCGGTTTCCTTACGCTCTTCTTACTGTAGATCGTTTGGGACTAGGCAGATAATGGAGAGTCACATATGTCATTGGATAAATTAGCAAGTGAGATTGAATCAATGGCCAAGGCCGAGGCTAAGGTAGTCTCGAAAGAGGCCACCGCCGAGGCCAAGCGCATCGGCGATGAGGCCAAAGATTCAGTCGCTGAGTACCGTGATGCAGCGATTACTCAGGCTGAAAAGATGAGCGGCCGGATTGCAGTCGAAAGCATCGCTGCTGCGCGCCAGAGGAACCAGAAACGTCTCCTTGTCGCACGCAGGGAAGAGCTAGACTCAACGTGGTCAGAAGTCATGTCTCAGGTCGGCGCAGCCGACTTGAAGGGCAGGGAAGGAATACTCGAATCCTTAGTGCAGAAGGCTACTGCAGAATCTGGTGATGGCATGGTCCTACGTCCAGTAGCAGTTGATCGAGAGATTCTGTCAAGATACTCTGAAAGATTCCAGATAGGAGAGGACACCGATGGACTAGGGGGCTTTGTGCTCGAGAGTCCAGATGGTTCCATCCTGATAGACTACCGCTTCGAAGGAAGGTTACGCGACGCATGGAACGCGAGCCTTGGAGAAGTCAGCAACACGTTATTCGGAAAGTGAGGGAAAAGCAATGGCGGAGATAGCAGTCGGTAAGGGCAACTGGGCTAACGCCTCCGCCCGCAGCAAGGCAAGGAAGTCCAAGCTGCTCGACGAGACTAGGCTGCGCCAATTGATGAAGAGTGGTCCCGATACTATCGCAGCCAGCATCGGAGAACTCGACTATCGTAGGGAGCTAGATATCTATTCAGCCCGCCTCAGCGGCGCAGATCTCGTTGAGGCAGCTCTGAGTCACAATCTAGACAGAGAACTAACAGAGGTCATGGGCTTCTGCCAAGGTCGCCTCAAGAGAATTGTCTCTGTCTTCGCACTTCGTTTTTCGTATAGTAATGCCAAAGCGGTACTCCGTGCCGTCAACGGCGGAATAACAGTTGAGAATCTGTCCAATTCGGTGTTGCCGGATGAGAATGAACTCAATATCAGTTGGCTAGACATTGCTCGCCAGAGTGAAAATCTACAGGAAGCTGCCGTCGCAATGCGTGGAACTCCCTGGGGGTCAGCCATATCCGACTTTGACGCAGACGCACGTCTACAGGAATATGAGGACGCACTCGATCGTCACTACTACCACGAAGCAATTTCCGCACTGAGGGCCAGTGGGCAGAGGCACAGTCTGTTGTTGGTTTACCTACGTACCGAGATTGACCATCGCAATATCGTGAACCTACTGCGGTCCCTACGTCAGAATCTATCTGCCGAGCAGAGAGCAGGACTGATTCTAGAAGGAGGCAGGGCGCTGAAGGGCAACCTGCTCCGCAGCGCTGCCCAAGCAGACACCGAGGATGCACTGATGGAGGTCCTGCGAAGATCCAGTATGGAGACCGCTGAACTAGAGGAGGCACTCAAGGAGTCGCACGAGCATGGTGGCTTCGATCCGGTAGTCAGTTATCTCGCATCAGAGAGAAGAGCGGATTTGAGGCGAATGAGCCATCTCAACCCACTCTCGGCGTTCCCCCTCATCTACTACCTTGAGAGCAAGGTGCTCGAAGTCCAGAATCTCCGTCTGCTGGTGCGCGGCAAGGCGGTCGGACTTTCGGATGATGTAATAGAAGCGCACATGGCGTTCTGAGGTGAGAAGATGGAGATAGCGATAGTAGGATCTCCCGAGTTCACCCTCGGATTCCAACTAGCGGGCATCATGCGCCTGCACAACCCCGAGAACGACGAGGAGATGAGTCAAGCCCTCCGATCGATGCTCGATGAGGAGGAGGTCGGCATCATCGTTGTTGATGCAGCCGATCTGACTCGCATGCCGGACAAGCTCAGACAGCGCATGTCCGACAGCATATCGCCCACAGTACTGGGTATAGGGACAGAAGAGGACAACACCCTCCGAGAGTCCATCAAGTCGGCACTAGGCGTCGACCTCTGGAAGTAGATTCCAATATTACAATGATAAGGAAGTGAAAAAATGAGTGAAGAAAACGGATTAATTTACAGAATCTCAGGACCGGTCGTCACGGCCGTCGGCATCTCGCCGAGAATGTACGAAGTGGTGCGAGTTGGCGATGAAGGACTGATGGGCGAAGTAATCGAATTACATGGCGAGCAATCGGTCATACAAGTGTACGAGGAAACATCGGGTGTCAGGCCCGGCGAGCCAGTGATTAGGACAGGTCAGACCTTGTCCGTTAAGCTGGGTCCAGGGTTGCTGACACAGATTTATGATGGAATTCAGCGACCTCTTGCGGATCTTGAGGCCACTATGGGGGTGTTCATCACCCGTGGCGTCGATGCAGACGGACTCGATCTTTCAAAGAAGTGGGAATTCAACGCCAGCGTTTCCGTTGGCGATGAGGTGTCTGGAGGTTCAATTATAGGAACCGTACAGGAGACCGAAACCGTCGAGCACCGAATTATGGTGCCTCCCGGAAAATCCGGAAAAGTCGCCAACATCCAGTCTGGTGAATTCGATGTTACAACTACTGTTTGTACACTAGAAGATGGCACTGAGATAACAATGATGCAGGAGTGGCCTGTGAGGACTCCTAGACCATTCATTCAGAAAAATGCTCCAGACGTGCCTCTGATAACCGGCCAGAGAATCCTCGACTTCCTATTCCCTCTGGCCAAGGGAGGTACTGCTGGTATCCCAGGTCCTTTCGGTGCTGGAAAGACAGTTACTCAGCAGCAGTTAGCCAGGTGGTCAGATGCTCAGATTGTTGTCTATATCGGCTGTGGGGAGCGCGGAAATGAGATGACAGAAGTTCTTACTGAGTTCCCTCATTTGATGGATCCTAACACAGGTAAACCACTGATGAACAGGACCACCATGATAGCCAATACTTCTAACATGCCAGTTGCCGCACGTGAGGCATCTGTGTACACCGGCATCACAATCGCCGAGTACTTCAGGGATATGGGGTACGATGTAGCCCTTATGGCCGACTCTACCAGTAGGTGGGCTGAGGCCATGCGAGAGATTTCTTCCCGACTCGAAGAGATGCCCGGAGAGGAAGGATACCCCGCTTACCTATCAAGCCGCCTAGCCGAGTTCTACGAGCGCGCAGGCCGAGTTCAGACGCTTGGTGGAGGTGACGGATCAGTTTCAGTTATTGGCGCCGTTTCTCCTCCTGGGGGCGACATATCTGAACCAGTCAGTCAGGGCACTCTGAGAATAGTCAAGGTGTTCTGGGGGCTCGATGCAGGTTTAGCAAGGCAGCGACACTTCCCAGCGATTAACTGGTTGAGTTCTTACAGCTTATACCCGCAGGCGTTGGACCAGTGGTACCGGGATAACATAGCTAGTGACTTCCCCGAGGTACGGACAAAAATTAGTAGCCTCCTCCAAGTTGAGGCTGAGCTTCAGGAGATTGTACAACTAGTCGGTTCCGACGCTCTCCCTATGGACCAGCAATTGACACTTGAGGTTGCACGAATGATACGCGAATACTTCCTGCAGCAAAACGCCTTCCATGATGTCGACACATTCAGCCAATTGGATCTCCAATACGAGATGGCTAAGGCTGTCTTGACTTTCCAAGAAGAGTCCGAGAAAGCAATGGCCGGCGGCGCTGGCCTAGAGGATGTAGTCAATGTCCCTGCACGTACTGACCTGATGAGGGGTCGATTTGAGGAGGGCTATGCAGAACGCATTGGAGAATTGCTCGGCGAGATGTCTAAGCAGATTGCCGAGACTATGGGGGACAACTAGGGGGTGCCATGAATGAGCGGAAAAGAATACAGAACAATTACTGATGTAAAGGGGCCATTGGTCTTCTTGGAGAAGACAGAGCCAGTAGCATATGGCGAGATTGTACAACTACGACTCTCAGATGGATCAATGAAGAATGGGCAGGTGCTGGATACTAGTGATGATCAGGTTATCGTACAGGTCTTCGAGGGAACTGCATCCGTAGACAGGCAGACAGGAGTTAAGTTCCTCGGAGATGTCTTCAAGCTCCCTGTTAGCAAAGGACTAATCGGACGCATTCTAGACGGCGCGGGAAAGCCTAGAGATGGAGGTCCCGAGATTGTGGCTGAGGAGATGGCCGACATCATCGGTGCCGCCATCAATCCTTACAGCCGCGAGAGCCCAGAGCAGTTCATCCAGACAGGGATCTCGGCCATCGATGCCTGCACAAGTCTGGTACGTGGGCAGAAGCTACCGATATTCTCGGCATCCGGGCTACCTCACAACGACATAGCGTTGCAGATTGCTAGGCAAGCCAAGCTAGTGGGTAGTGACGACGACTTCGTCGTAGTTTTCTGCGCAATGGGAATCACCGCCGAGGAGTACAATTTCTTCGTACACGATCTTGAGAGAACTGGCGCACTGGAGAATGCGGCACTATTCGTGAATCTGGCCGATGATCCTGCGGTTGAGCGCTTGATTACCCCGAGATTGGCTCTTACGGCTGCCGAGTATCTGGCATTCGAGCACGATTATCACGTTCTCGTTATCTACACTGACATGACAAATTACTGCGAGTCTCTAAGACAAATTGGAGCTGCTCGCGAGGAAGTCCCTGGAAGACGTGGATATCCTGGATACATGTATACTGACTTAGCTATGCTATACGAGAGAGCAGGCATGGTGAAGGGCAAGAAGGGGAGCATTACTCAGTTCCCAATTCTAACTATGCCAGGGGACGATATAACACATCCAATCCCTGACCTTTCTGGATACATCACTGAAGGACAAATTGTGATTTCTCGAGAACTCCATCAAAAGGGAATTTACCCCCCGATCAACGTTCTACCATCTCTATCAAGGCTGATGAACGCAGGAATTGGAGAGGGCAAGACTAGAGAGGATCACAAGTCAGTTTCCGACCAACTTTATGCTGCCTACGCAGGAGGTAGGGAACTCAGAGGATTGGTGGCTATTGTCGGAGAGGACGCGCTCAACGAGCGTGACTTGCAGTTGCTGAAGTTCTCAGATATCTTTGAGGACCAGTTCCTCAGGCAAGGCCGTGACGAGGACCGCTCGATAACAGAGGGCACACTCGACCTCGCGTGGGATCTCTTGACCAATATCGACACGAAGTACCTCGTCAGGCTGGACCAGAAATGGATAGACAAGTATCACCCAACTGAGAAAAAGTCGTGAATCGAAGCTAGATGGTGCTGAGGAGGTAAAACATGGCTCTGGATATCAAGCCAACCAGGTCCGAGCTGATTAACCTCAAGCGACGCATCAAGCAGACCCAGAATGGCTACAACCTGCTCAAGATGAAGCGGGATGGACTGTTCCACGAGTTCAGAACCTTGCTCTCCGAGATGATAGAGGCCCGTGAGGAACTGGTTGGTACTTACCGGGAAGCAGTTCAGTCAATTAGCCTAGCCAGTGCCATCGAAGGCGGTCTCGCTGTCAAGAGTGCAGCCATAGCCATTTCACGCCACCCTGAGGTCACTGTAACTCCACGCAACATCATGGGAGTTGTTGTGCCGAGCGTGGTCGGAACCAACCTGACCACCTCGATAGATGACAGAGGGACTGGGTTGATTGGAGGCTCGGCATACATAGACGAGGCGTCCGACTCGTACTCCACTCTAATCGAGAAGATTGTCAAGGCCGCCGAGATGGAAGCGACATTGAAGAGACTCCTCGTTGAAATTGAGGCGACTAAGCGGCGAGTCAACGCGCTTGAATACGTAGTCATCCCTCAGATGGAAGAGGCGCGGAACTTCATCCAACTTCGTCTTGAGGAGATGGAGCGCGAAGAGACGTTCCGTCTGAAGCGCTTCAAGAACAAGTGAAACAGCAAACGTCCGTTCGCCGTGCACACGTGCGAGGGGTCAAAACGGACCTCCCCGACCGAATCGTGAGGGGCCACCATGACCGAGGCCGAAATTCATCTGCTGGACACCGAGACATGGGACCAGCACGAACTGCTCGAGGTAATCTGCTCGAGGTACTTCGTCCTCGGTAGTCAGGGATTAGCAGAGTACTCATGGGAAGTTAACGGCAGGGAGGGTCGAAGTCCTAGTGCATCCCTGCGCTCGCTGAACAGGCACCTCAAGGACCTCAGCCTAATTGCAGTGTTAGATGAGGGGGACCCACCTCTTCTCAGTGTTGGTGGACTACCGTCGCAAGTGATGGTGATGCCGGCTTGGCAACAGGCTCTGGTATGGGCCCTGGTCACAGGGTTCGTGACCATGTCAGGGGCCCTTTGGGTTACTCATCTCAATCCCGCTTCGGCGGTTTTGGAATCAGCAGTCCTGCAGACCTCCCTTGTGTTCTTCGCCCTCCCTGTGATGGGATCTCTTCTGCTCGCAAGTTACGCCCGCATATTCGTCTCGGACGCGTTTGAGGTTGAGTCGAACCACCTGATCCCACTCGCTTTCCCGGTGATGTCGCCCGAATGGCCATTCAGCCTGATATCTGCTATCGGTCAGATGAGGTCCGACCTGCATCCCATTCCCAATCGGCGCGCTCTCGGATTCATCGAACTGACTACGCCGACGGTGATGTTCGTCTGTGGCTCGATACTGACCATCCTCGGCCTCGGCATGACCTCCAATCAACCTCCGGCCTACGAGGCAGCCCCGATAGTGGTCGACACCAATTCTCTAGTGGACATCCTTGGATCTGTGATACTGTCTCCTGACGTGGCCTTGAAACTCCAGTGGATACATCCAACCGGACTGGCCGGCATCGCACTCTCGCTTGCGGGATGGGCTCTCCTGCTCCCCATTCCTGGATTCCCGGGTGATCGGATAATGCACGCCCTAATCGGTCCAGGAGACATGCAGGAAGGCAGCAACCAGACGTCCATTTTCATCGCGACTCTCGGTTTCGCTCTCCTCATCTTCATCAGCACGGAATACTTGCCCTGGCTCCTACTAGCCGCCATCGCTGCATGGCGCAGGTTCAGTCCCGAGCAGACGCCATCCCCTTTCGTCGTCGACGAGTATGCAGGACTCGACGAGATTCAGATGCGACAGATTGCCGCGTTGACGCTGGTCATCCTCCTGCTTGGCTACCCGGGTCTCGAACCCAGTTACGAGATGGAGGATTGGGACAAAGGCCTGTCAACTGAATCTTGGCCCACACATATTTTCTTTGAGGATGGGAATGCCGAGATTGAGTTGTCGCTCGCGCCAGTCGGGGTGATGCCAGTTTCCGGCTGGCTGCAGATGCGTATCGAAGGAGCTCCGTTCGGGAGCTGGCAGATTGATTCAGAGTGTATGGACGAAAGGCAAGTATGTCGTTTCGACGATATTACTCAGGCCTCTCCCGGTAGCGTGTCAGTCAGCATGAATCGTGATCAAATGGAGGCCAGTGAGCAGACATTCAGACTGGTCATCCTTCTCGATGTCGCTGATCACGTCTCTGAGTACGGCATAGTGTTCCAGCCGACAGGGGTGACTTCACCGATAGATCCACTCTGGGTGATGGTCGAAGACACACAGACTCCTAGGATTTGCGTTGAGATTATGGTCGTAGAGGGGGACTACGTCAACCTGACAAACTACGACCCGTTCTGGTCATTTGAGAACGAGACCTCCCTAGGTCCAGGAATTCATGATTTATGCATGCGGGGTCACGAGGGTGCCTTACAATCCCTGTCGTTGCGGGACGACCAGTACCGCAGGATAGGTCCATCTATCTCCTTGTCCCGAGAAAACCTATCGATTAACGATGTCCTGTTCCTGCCAATCGAGAGTACCCAGCCCATAATACAGGTCTCCGGCGGTGAGTGGCGCATTCCCGAGTGGTTTGAGTCGGACTCTGAGTACGTGATAGCCCGGGGCGAGTCCGGCTCGGCCTTCTGCCCTTCCACCGAAGTAATCGCCGAAGTCAACGCCAGCGGTGACTGGAACAGGGACCTCGCCGACCGCTCGTCGATACTCCTTCCTGCTGGTGAGATCGATAACGCGACCCTCCGATTCGGCGCATCAGGCTGGCTGGCGCTGTGCCAAGGAACGACTATACTCGCCTCGTACAAGGTGGCCGAGGGACCGGATGTCATGGTTAACCCCGGAACCCTCTCGTCGAGGATGCCTAACGGTGAGTTTAGCATCGTTAACCGGGAAAACACCTCGATCCCCATCTCTCTCGATTGGACAGGAGATGCAGTCGCTTGGGATAACTGGGAGGCTTGGGCACCGTCTGAAGTGGCAGCGATGTCTTCGGTCACAGCCAACGCATCCGTCCACGGGGCCCCCTCTGCCTGGTGGGCAGCGTGGGTGACGGCAGACGAAGATGGCATCACTCTGCACTTTGCGGCGCGTTCGTGGGAGGTTGCATGATGCGGATAGCTATCCTCGGCGTTGGCGCGATAGGGGGAGTCCTTCTGGGTGCCTTGTCCGACACCGACGCCGAACTGGTGGCTGTAGCTCGGGGTGAAAACTCTAGGATACTGGCGCAGGCAGGATTGGTCTTGCACACACCAGAAGGCCCGATTGAAGTGATTCCTCCCGAGCGCTTTGTCACCGTGGACAGCGAAGCTGGCCCACTACCTACGGATCTACGGGGGTCGTGCGATGCCGCACTCATCTGTGGCAAGGCCGACTCGACCCCTATACTTGCACAGATTGCTGAGGAGTTGCTTAGTGAGGAAGGCATCGCTGTCAGCCTACAGAACGGCATGGGGCACGCCGAGACCCTCGCTCACAGGTTGAGTAGAGTCAGAACTCTCGGAGGGACGACCACCCACGGAGCATGGCGCAGTGAGGCCGGGATCCACTGGGTCGGCCGCGGTAACATCAGACTGGGCAGATTCGACAACTCTCCTCCCGAAGGGGCCGCAGCGATGCTGATGACCAAACTGGACGAGGCTCACCTCGAACCTGATTGGTCGGAAGACATCCAGTGCACTATCTGGACGAAGATTTTACTCAATGTTGCTATTAATCCAGTGTGCTCGATAGCCGGTGTGCGCAACGGAGCACTGCTTGAGGTACCCGAGCTCTGGGATCAGGCGCTCTCCGCGATGTTAGAGGCAGCAACTGTTGCCACCGCCAGCGGAATCGACCTCTCCGATCTCGACCTTGAGGGTACTCTGCGCACTGTAGCAGGGGCGACTGCACAGAACCGTTGCTCGATGCTGCAGGACGTGATGGCAGGACGTCAAACGGAGATCGACGAGCTGTGTGGAGTAGTAGTATCCATGGGTGAGTCAGTTGGTATCCCTACTCCGAGGAACGCCATGCTCCACGCACTGGTTCGGGGCATTCATATCTCATCCAGTTTTGAGTAACGCCGTCGGCGATTTTTCGACCCATCCGTAATCGTTGTGCTGCTCGCATGGGCGCCTCAACGTTCATTAGCAGACAGAGGGGGAGCGCACAAATGTCGTCGACGATTTTTCGTACGGTGATAAGGTGAGGGGATGCATCTACTTCGAATGGAACTTGAGAACTTCAAGTCATTCAGTGGCGAAGTCACAATTCCGCTTGAAAAAGGATTCACAGCGATAACCGGGCCGAATGGCTCGGGCAAGTCGAATACCTTGGATGCTCTTGAGTTCGTTCTCGGTCCGAAGTCCACGAAGTCATTGAGGGCAGCCAACGTAACTCAGTTGATATTCAACGGCGGTAAACGAGGCAGGCCCGCCAAACACATGTCGGCCAGCCTAGTATTCAGCAACACTCCCGAGCCCGGCAGCCGCAGGAGACTGAGGATTGATACCGACGAGGTCCGATTCACTAGGACCGTCAGACTAGGCAGGAAGGGAGCTCCAATATCTTCCTACCAAATCAACGACGAACCTTCCACGGCAACCGAAATGCGACGGGTCCTAGCCGAGGCGGGCCTGCGGGCCGGTGGTTACAACATCGTGAAGCAGGGCGATGTCACTACTCTCGCCACGATGACCCCTCACAAGAGAAGAGGGATTCTTGAGGACGTCGCTGGCGTCACCGCCTACGACGATGAGATTCGCCGGGCCAACACCCAGCGCAAACACGTCGAGAACAACATCGAGACCATCGACCTGTTTGAGGTTGAACAGAAGAAGCGCCTCAAGGACCTCGGTAAGGAACGCGAGCAGGCGCTCAAGTTCAAAGAACTCAAGGCGGAGTCGGATACAGCTAAGATCTCGCTGCATCAATCGAGGTACAGGAACCGCTCGGACGAGGTACATCTGTTAGGGGAGGAAAGTTCTCGCTACCGAGAGAATATCGATACCATCGGCGGCAGGGTCACCGAGGGCAACAGAGGCCTACTCGCGCTCGACGAGGAGCTGGTGAAGGTAGATTCCGACATCAACGAGATTGCCGGCGGTGAAGCCAGAGACCTGTTCGAGAAGATTCGCCAGTACCAGATTGACATTGAGACCGGAGGTGATAGGATTGGTGATCAGCGCAGCATTATCGAGGACGCAGAAGAGGAGGTAGAGGAGTTCCGTACAGAGCTACAGGGAGCCCAGTCGGCCCATGAACAGGCTGAAGACGAACTTACGAACGCCAGCCAAGACCTCGAAGAAGCCAAGGAGTCACTCAAGAGCGCCTCCGAGGATGAGCGGGATGCAAGGGATGCGATTGAGTCCGGAGATAAGGCAGGCCGGGGACTCAAGCGAATCCTCGGTCAAACTACCGAATCCGTAGACGAGGCTCATACTATTCATGCTGAGGCTAGACTGAGCGCCGATCTTGCCGAACAGACCTCCCAGATAGCCTCGAGCAAACTGGCCGACCTCGAAGTGGAGTTCGAGGAAGCCACGATGGTCCGCGACGACCTTGAAATGGTCGGCGAGGACCTACAGAGCGACCAACCTACAACTGACCGCAGTTCTCTGGCTGAAGAGCTCCGCCGAATGCAGAGGCAGGAGGCCGAACTGGCGGGGGACAGGGATCGCTCGGAGATTAGAGTCAGGGATGCCGAGAGAGATTTGAACAAGGCCAGAGCGCGTCAGGAGGGCCGCGCCAACAACCATGGCTCAGCAGTGACGCTGGCAGCACTCGTCAAACTCCGCCAGAGCGGCGATGTGAAAGGGATACTCGGCTCTCTCGGAGAGCTTACCGCACCGAAGGACCCGTCACATGGGGAAGCGCTGGCCAACGCCTTCGGAGCCGGACTCAGGAGCATCGTCGTCACAGATGACGATGTCGCAGCTAAGTGTATTTCTTGGCTAAGGCAGAATGGAGGCGGCAGAGCCACATTCCTACCTCTCAACAAACTCAGCACCAGTCGCCCTGGCGGGCGCTCCTTGATTGTCGCCAACAATCCCGGAGTTGTCGGTTTCACTCACGACCTACTGGAGTACGATTCGGAGATTGACACTGCTGTCAGGTACGCCGCGCGTAACACACTCCTAGTTGACACAATGGAAGTAGCCCGACGTAACATGGGCGGCGTTAGGCTGGTCACTCTCGACGGCTCGGTAATCGAGAGTTCTGGAGCGATGACCGGAGGCTCTGCCTCCAAGTCTAATCGAAACGCATTCGGAGGCGGCTCAATCTCATCGAGCCTAGACAGACTGGAAGCAGCGGTTGAGGAGGCCAATCTAATCTACTCTACTGTTGAGGCCGCTCTCAGGGAGTTGCGCGGCAATCAACAGAATCTACGCGACAGGATACACGGCCTTGATGATGGCGACCACTCGCTGCAGTTGCGCAATTGGAAGGCAGACATTGAGCGAGCCCAGAGGGATGTAGGCGATATTCGCAAGAAGGTAGTAGCAGCTAATGGCGAGTTCAAGCGTTGCGAGGCGGCCCAAGCCACTGCTAGTTCTACGGCCGATGAGGCTAGGGAGAATTACGAGTCTGCAGTCGCCGATAGGGCCGCAGCCGCCCAGGCTTTGCAGGACCACGCCCCTGATCATCTATCACAGAAGCTCCGCGAGGCAGAGCGAACAATGACCGAGGCCGAGCGTACTAGGCTAGCCTCGGAATCAGCAATTTCCAACGGAAACGAGCGCTTGCAAATCTTATCCGGGCGCGTCGCGGACATCCAACGTCAAATTGACAAGAAGCTCAATGCCATGTCTGAGGCAGAGTCAAGGATCTCTGAGTTGGAGAAGGCTATTGTTGAGGCCAATGACAACCTTGAGGATCTCAGGGAGCAGGCTTCCCAGTTCGATGAGGAACAGCAGGCGCTCAAGGAAAGAAGGGATGAGATTGTTGACGAGCGAGCGAGTCTGCGAGCATCAGTTGAGACCCTGTCCCAGAAGAGGGAGACCCTAGCTTCTCGTATAGAGGACCTGAATATCCAAATCCAGCAGAAGCGCGAAGCGGTTGACGAGATAGTCGCCGAACTTGAGAGCTCCGGGATACCAATCCCGTCGCCAGAAGTGCAACTGCCGACTGTGGCCGAGGCGGAGAAGAGCGTGCAGGGGCTCGAGCGCCGCCTCGGTCATCTCGGCGATGTGAACATGCTCGCCATAGAGCAGTACGACAGCACTGCCGAACGTATCGCCGGGCTGATGGAGGACGGCAAGTTGCTGCGTAGCCGGCGCGAACATCTCGTCTCGATAGCCGTGCAACTCGAGGACGAACGCAAGACTAGGCTGATGGCTGTGTTCGATCACGTCAACAGCAACTTCTCGAGAGTCTACGAGATACTGCAGCCTGCGGGTAGTGGAAAACTGCAGATGGAGAATCCGAAGAATCCCTTCGATGGCGGCTTGGAGATGCAGTGCGTCCCTCCGGGAAAGAGCAAGAATACCCGTCGTAGCATGTTGTCCGGCGGTGAGAAGTCGATGGCCGCATTGGCTCTGATATTCGCTATCCAAGACTACGAGCCTAGTCCGTTCTACTACCTTGACGAAGTTGACCAGAACCTCGATCCATTCAACGCCGAGCGCATCGCGACCTTGTGTAGGATGCGCAGCCAGCGAGCGCAGTTCCTCATGGTGACGCTGCGAAAGGTCAGCCTCACTCTCGCCGATCATCACATCGGCGTCACCCACGCCGGTGATGGGCGCAGTCGCTTAATCACTGACTTCGACAGGGCAGCTGCCCTCGAGATGGGGGAGGAATTTGAGGCCGAGAACAACGCCCAGGCGTTGGCCAAGGCTGAGCGTGAGGCGATGCCCGAACTGCCAGACCCGGAGGACATGCCCCGGGCCCCTGAGTCACTTGGTACTCCGAAGAGTCTGGGTGGCGTCGCCGAACGAGCTGGAATCGATATCGAAGCCACTGGGTCAGAAGAGAGGATCGAGGCAGAAGGCGGCACAATAGAATCTCTGCGTGATCGTACTGAGGACTGGACCGAGGATATAGAGGAGCGCGAAGAGATTGAGCAGAATCTTGTAGAATCGGAGAATGAAGATGAGGCCGATACAGAGGCCGAGTCAAAGGAGGCGGAATGATGGTGGTGTTCGATGGCCAGACCCTGCGCGACGATATCGTAGCGAGGATGCTGGGTAACGATACCGACCTTGAGACCAGTAGATATCTGGACAGACTGGTTGAGCTCGCAACCCTTGAGGAGGCCGAACATCAGTTCTTGATTGATCCATTTGACCGCTCGGTAGCGCTCGTTCTGCAACTGTTCCAGTCTAGCGACCTCGATCCGTGGGATGTCGATCTCAGTTCTTTTCTCGAGATGTTCAACGAGAGGATAAAAGAGTCCGAAAACATCGACCTGCCGACCTGTGGCAGGCTTGTCAGGATGGCTTGGTGCATCTTGCGGGGACAGGCCTCTACTCTGTTGGAGAGACAGGAGCATGCCTTCGACTTCGAAGAAGAAGAAGTCTGGGACTTCGATGGAGGCTGGGAGTCAGAATTCGACGACGCCGACTACAACTTCTCTCTCGGTGTCCTGACCGGTGCGGCCGACGAGGCCCTGCCTCAGATGTTTGAAGGCAGGATACACCGCGACGAGAGCCGGCCAGTTACTCTCGGTGAACTCCTCATGGGACTGCAGGACGCAGGCAGACTCGCAGCCGAGCAACGTCTGCGCGAGGAGATAGCCAAGGAGCGCCGCGAAGCCAACACCCGTGCTATGGAGAGATTCAGTGGTAGCCTCCATATTGAGGACCTTGAGGGCGATCTACAGCGGACATGGGAGTCTCTGAAGACACGATCTAAGGGGGCTGAAATCCCCATCGGGCTGGGGGATTTAGTTGAGGATATTTCCTCAAAGTCGGTTGAATCCGGAATACCGGAGGAGGAAGCCGAGGCCGAGGCACAGGTGACAGCCCTGGTCTCGGCGCTATTCCTGACGAACAGAGGTTATGTCGACTTGAAACAGGAGAATGGACGTAACGGCAAAATCACTCTCAAAGACCTGTGGGCAGAGGATGAGGATTTCTCAACTCTCTCTCAGAAACTCCACCCCAAGCCTATGATAGCGGAGGCCATCACAGATGTCTGAGACGCCCCTTTCCACTATACTCGAGGCGATACTGTTCGGCGCTGGCCGCTCGATGTCGGTCGAGGAACTCTCTGAACTGATCGAGAAACCAAAGGGCGAGGTACAGTCAGCCTTGCGTGAGCTACAGGCCACCATTCGCCGGCGCCGTGAGTCGGCGCTACAACTCACTGACGTCGCCGGCCGATGGATTTTCGAGGTTAGGCCAACTCTCTCTCCTCATTTGCCGGAGTCGTTCCGTGCTGACATCCCCCAGAGGCTACTGCCAGCAGCTGCATTGGTGGCCTATCATCAACCGATGGCCCAGTCGCAGTTGGTGGATATGCTGGGGCAGAGGGCGTATGACCACGTTCGGGACCTCGCTAAAATGGGACTAATCGATCGTAGAAGGGACGGCCTGACTAGGCGCCTCACTACTACTCGCCGGTTCGCCGAATACTTTGGATGTCCCGAAGTGGAGTACCGTAAGGTTAGGACGTGGTTTAGGGAAGAGGCATCCAAGATGGGCCTGACGAGTGCTCAATTAGCCGCTTCACTGGCTCCCGAAGAGCAACTGACGATCAACGAGTTCTCCGATGATGTCACAGTTACGGAAGAGCCTCTAGAGGCCGAGGAGTGAATCACTCCGCTCTCAGATTCTCCAGTTCCTCTTCGACAGCCTTCTGGGTGATTCTGTCACCCTGTTCTCGCAGTCGGGCTGCGACGATATCAATCTCTGACCCCTCTGCACCAGCAGTCACTGCCATGTTCCGGACATGGAGCTTCATGTGTCCGGCTTGGATACCTACTGTCGCCAACGCCCTCAGGGCACCGAGGTTCTGAGCCAACCCCGCTGCAGCCATCACCTTGGCGAGCTCGTCGGCGGAAGTGATTCCAAGCAGAGCCACGTTGGCTTGCGCTGCAGGGTGCACTCTCACCGCACCTCCCACTAGTCCCACAGCCATCGGCAGTTCGATCGAGCCTACTAGATTGCCTTCGTTGTCCTTCTCCCAGTGAGTCAGTGAGCCATAGGTCCTCTCGTGCGCGGCGTAACTGTGAGCACCGGACTCCACAGCGCGCCAGTCCTGCCCGCAGGCGAGGGCTATGGGAGATATCGCGTTCATGATACCCTTGTTGTGAGTAGTGGCGCGAAACGGGTCCGCCTTGGCGAAGTGATATGCCTGCAGTATTCCCTCTATGACTTCGGAGCCCTGCTCCACATCTCCCTTGTCCGACAACTCCTCGGGACTGAATACAGCACTCACTCTAGCCAGCCTATGCACGGCAAGATTGCTAATTATGCGTAGTATGACTGTCCCACCTGTCATATTCTCTATTTTTGGAGCGATGGTCTCGGCCATGGTGTTGACAGCGTTTGCACCCATGGCATCCCTACAGTCCACCAGGATGTGGACAATGACCATCGGCCCAGAGTCAGTTTCTATTATTCTGACTTGAATGTCCCGGCATCCGCCACCGAATTTGACCAGAATCGGGTCTACAGCATTGCAAGATTCGACTAATTCGGCGCTTTTCTCTAGGATTGAAGCCTTTGCAACTTCTGGGTCATCACAGCCCACAACTTGGATTTGCCCAATCATTACCGGATCATCGTTGTTAGAGGTAAATCCACCATTAGCATGGCACCTCTTTGCCATATTGCTGGCGGCGGCCACCACGCTTGGTTCTTCGAGAACGAATGGTATCAGGTAGTGCTCATCATCGATGATAAAATTAGTAGCGACTCCGATGGGTAGCGAGTAGGTCCCGATTACATTCTCAATCATCCTATCTGCTGAATCTTCGGAAAGCTCACCTGAAGAGGACCACGCCTCTACTTGCTCTGGTGTGAGTTTGGCGGTGCGGGCCAGCATCTCCCTACGTTCTGAAACAGAGAGCTTGTAGAATCCTTTGAGCCGGCTGCTGTCGACTGACATCTGTATCGGTTGAAGCCCGGCGTAATTGCCTTCTAACTGTTTGCGATTGGCCTTGTTCCTGTTAGCGATTTGGCAGTACAGTCCAGAAAACACTTCCAAAAATGCGTTAATCTACTCATTAACGGGTTATTAACGCATCAATAAAGCGTTAGTGAAGCGTTAACGTCGAGTTGTCATATTCGGAGCACTGGGCAGAAGAGGCCCAACTAAACTCTCTCGGAAAAACGCGAGAACGCGTTAAATCGCCATTATAGAAGCGTGAGGATACGTGAATATTAAGAATGAGAGAGCCCGCTGCTCGGGCAATGATGGGAGAGGCAATTTCTCTACTCGACCTACCTCCTCTCAGGGGAAACCCCTTCGAACTAAGGCCAATCGAGTCGACGCGAGCCCAGGACATAGTTGGGCGCGATTCACTGATGACTCGCTTGAGGGAGCATATCATCTCCGAATCTCCGAGGATGGTGCTCTTGGTGGGGGAACGAGGCAGTGGTAGAACCTCTCTGGTAAACGCCCTGTCTTCTCAGGTCAGTAAGAAGTTCGTCGGTCAGTTCTGGCCTAGGGACGAGGCCGTCGGCTCCGTGATGAATGAGATCGCTGTCCATTTCATCGGTCACGAGGTTCCTCCGTCCACTGGGCAGATGTGCGAACGCCTGATCGAAACGCTCGAGAAGAGTACAGGGCCGCTCCCTCTAATCGCCCTTGATTATCCTTCAAATGTCCCTATGAATGATTTCCTATCGCGTATGACGCCACTGTTGCAGAGGCTCAAGGCACTGGTTCTGGTGACGCTGACACCGGCACAACTGACCTCCTTGGACGAAGAGGTGCTCGATGTGTTTGATTCTCCTGAGCTTCTCGATGGCCTATCGGAGGGGCAAATTCAGAAGTTGGCTGACAATCTCGTGCGCAGGAAGGCCCGTGAGCGCTGGATCATCAACCCCGACCTCTTGACTGCCATCCACGATAGTACAGCAGGAAATCCACGCGCAGTGGTGCGCTTGTGCCGAGGGCTCATCGATGAAAGGAGAGGTGTCGGCTCTGAGGGTACACTCGGGAGACTGGTCGGATGGCAAAGGATCGTGCAGGAAGAGGACGAAGATCCTCCAGAGGCACCCTCTCCCGCCCCCGAGATAGAACCAGAAACCGCTCCCGAGCCAGTTGAAGATGGCGAGGACTGGGACGTCGAGCCCGATGATATGTGGGAGGATGAACCCGAACCCGAGGGCCAATCCGAAGAGTTCGATTGGGACAAGGAACTCCCTGAACCAGACGATATCTGGGATGATGGGCCCGTGCCTGAGCCTGAGCCTGAGCCGCAGTTGCCCCCTCCAGAGGAGAACCAGGAGACGCTGGATTCCTTCCTATTCACAGAGGAGGGCACTGAACATCCGGTACAGCCTCGCCACGGCGGCGGACTCAGTGGCTTAGCCGATAGATCACAGAGAATTAGCGCAGCCATGCCCGAGGGTCCAGACGAGACCCCGATTACAGTCGCCGAGAATCGGCCACAACTGACGCCGGCTCCTATCAGGCCACCTCCTAGGCCGAATCCTGAACCTGCATTCGTTACCGACGCCAAGCCAGACACCTCAGTGCTACCCACTCAGGACCAGCCGGTGATGGCTGCCGAGGGCGCCCTTTGGACTGTGGACTCTAGTCTCGGCTCATCCCTGCCAGTATTAGATGCGGAGCCAAAGGCCAGCCCCGAACCGGTCTTCGACATCGATCACTCACCTTCTCCTGCCGTAGTGTCGGAGCCAGTGTTTGAGGAGCCGGAACCTGCTCCTCCTAGAATTCCAATCCCCATTGGGCCAGCTTGGGATGTCGACGAGCCTCTCAATCGTGCTCGAGCCGCGACAGTCTCCGATGCTGAGCGTACTGTGCTGGCAGCAGCCAAGGCACGCGAGGTCTCTCCTTCGGACCCGGAACTACAGGCCTTTCTAGAGGTCGGCAGACCTCGACTATCACAGATTTTCAACGGACTGCGCAAAGCCGGACTGCTCTCGGTCAGGAAGCAGGGCAGGACGAGGCTGTTCAAACTAAGCAGGGCAGCCTCGTTGGAACTCGAGATGACATAGGTGCTCAAATGTCCGGCTCAGTAGTAACCAGGGGAAAGGTTGAGGGATATCTGGCTCTAACGACTGAGGCTAGATCGAAGGCAACTCCCTGCGCGGAAGGTGCGGAAGATGAGGCCCGATTGGCCTCTATGCTGAGGATGTGCGATGACTACGCCGCTGATGCCCAGCATTTCATGGAGTCCGGTGATTTGGTTCGCGCCTTCGGGGCCATCAACTACTCGCACGCTTGGTTGGATGCTGCCGTTAGAATCGGTCTATTGGACGGCCATGGGGATGACCGGTTGTTCACGCTACCCTAGGTCTCGACCAGTCTGAGGAATCGACTCGATGTGACCTCAATGTAGGATCCTCCGGAGGATATCAACCTCTCCTTAAGGCCCCGATCGACTGTCAGTACCGGCCATCTTCTCAAACCAGAGAGGGTTACCAGCATCTCGTCCGGATGAGACATCCCATCAAGGTCAAGAACTCTCTCAGAACGGCTCTCGAGCAAACTGAGGAGGAGCCCCTTCCTCTGTTGTGACAACAGATCTAATTCGCGATGCACGCTTTCGAGCACCATGAGTTCGGCTTGGCCAACCACTCCCTCTAGCGCATCGTCGATATTCAACTCTGCATCCATCAGTGCGACCCAGCCGCATGCGTCTACGAGGACGCCGACCATCCAATCACCCTGCAATAGAGCCGTGGCCGATGAGCCGCCAGCGCGAGCCGATGCGACGAGACAGCGTGATCCGACTCCCTGACTTGGCACAAATTGGTAACCTCAGTTGCAATGTCGCCGATCGCCCTTTGATTGATGAGACTGTTCCGACGCTGGTGGCGGTGGCAGAGTTCACCATAAGCATCTCATTGGGCTGCAGCGGGCGAACCGATTCGGCATCCCCTTCTCCGGATGAGACCATGTTCTCAAGCAGATCGAGATCGAGATCTAGGGACTCCCATATTGGTGGCAGTTCACCCTCGCGAGCCATGACCTGCCCAGAGAGCTCGTCGGCCTTGGTGGAG
>Ga0302120_10000370_pt1 | contig 19951 bp, 12 predicted proteins | sample AG5_Bottom_MG_FD_203118 | JGI IMG/M metagenome (GOLD analysis project Ga0302120, IMG submission 203118) | Marine microbial communities from Western Arctic Ocean, Canada - AG5_Bottom | ecosystem: Environmental > Aquatic > Marine > Oceanic | place: Canada: Western Arctic Ocean | collected 2017-10-01 | reverse complement strand
TTCTTGGTGATCTCGTTCACTGTTGGTTGATCTCTACGCAGCAACTTCCGGCACAAGGCATAGGATAATGTCCGCTCGACAAAATTGCGAACAATCGTCTCGCGCTGGCTGGTCAGGAGAATCGCCTTCAGCTCGGCGAAATCCTTGAAGTTCTCTCCGGTGGGCAGCTGGCCCGAGGTATCGATCGGCGGGCTCCCTTTCCGGCCGGTCGAGACCGCTGTGAACCTGCCACTGGCATCGTAGGCACCCAGCGAGAAACCGAGGGGATCGATCTTCTCGTGGCATCGCGCACAGCTCGCATCGGCGCGGTGCATTGCGAAGCGCTCCCGAAAGGAGAGGTTCTTTCCACGGGGGCTGGGCTTGATCGCAGGAACGTCTGCAGGCGGCTCCCCGAGTTTCACCCCGAGAATGCGTCGTAGCATCCAAGTCCCCCGCTGGATCGGCCCGCGGTTCATGCTCAGAACGCCAGGCATGGTCAGGATTCCTCCTCGCCACTGGGCATGTTCCAACGTGAGCCGCTGATTGAGGGTCGTCTGCCGTTCGATTCCCTTCGTCGAGGCATACCTCTTCATTCTCTGTCGATCCTGGCCGTAAAATCCCGAGGTCCCTTGATTCACGAAGGTGATCTTCGAATCGATGATCTCCATCACGGGACGATCTTCCGTGAACAGGTAGTTGAGAAAGTCGACCGGCTGGGATGTGAGGGCATGATTTCGAATCGGCTCTTTGACCATCTGGTCGAGACTGGCCAGTCCAAGCCACTGCACCCCGAAACTCTCCGCCAGACTGCGCGCGCCGGGCGCTTGCAGCATGCGCTCAACTTGCCCCTCCACGACCTGCGGATCCGAGAGTGACCCCTTCACAGCCAAACTCATCAGCTCATCATCGGGGCGATCTTCCCACAGGAAGTAAGAAAGGCGTTCCGCCAGTTCAAAGGCATCAACGGACTGCTGCTTTCCAGGCACCCCTTCCATGAGAAGGCCCCGATAGAAAAAGGCCGGCGACATGAGAACCGCCTTCAGCTCGAACTTTGTGGCTTCAACCAGGGCCCTGCCATTCTTCCCCGCTAGCGCTGAGACGATCTTGCTCAACTGTGCTTCCGGAACATGTCGGCGGAAGGCGCGCGGAACGAAATTGCGGATCAAGATCTCCGCCTGCGCCCGGGTGAAGTCTGCCGTCGTCCAGGTTCCGGACAACGAAGCGGCAGTCAAGGCTCCGAGTTGCTCGCGTCCCTTCCGCGAGAACAGTTGTTCCAAAGCGGCGTCGCTAAGATGAGAATACTGGTCCCAGATCACGGACGAAAGCCGCGCCCCATGAGTGTCGTTGATAAATCCACTCGCTCCAGGCGGATCAGGGGGAAGCAACTTCATCACGAGCGATCGTTCACCTGCCTCGGTCTGCTGCGCTTCCGCGACTGCGACATTGAGTTCGAACCCGAAGAGAGAGTGTAGAGTATTACGGTACTCCGGTCCGGAAAGCCGTCGGGGTTGGAAGGTTCCGGGGCGGGCCTCGATCGGAGCGGCCAAGCGACCCTGATACCAATCAAGAATGGTCTTCTTCTCCGCCTCGCTGAGCTGGAGCTCGTCCTCGGGCGGCATCTCTCCTTCGGTGATCATCTCCGCCACCGTCTCCCAGAGCTCGAACTGAGAATCCGCATCCGCATCCGTCTTGATCCTCGAAAAATCGACTTTGCCTTTCACCTTCTCCCCGCCGTGGCACTTCAGGCAGGAACGATCAAGAATAGGGCGCACCTCAAGCTCAAATCCATGGGGCGCCCCGAGGAGCCCGGCTGGGAACATGAGGGCGAGGGAAAGGGGCCGCATGAAGGATTGCAATTCCGCGACGAGGACTTCATTGCCGAACACCTGTTTTTAACGGCCTGAAGCGCGAGCTCTTTCAGAAGAACTCTATCACGCCCCACCCTCCGCGAGAAGGGCCCTCAACTCGAACCACGCTTATTCGTTGACTCAAAGGCCGCCCGGGACGCCGGAGACCAGGGATCCTGCTCCGGGGTGAGTCCATCCTTCCCCTCTCCCGGTAGGCCAAAGATGTGACGCAGGATTTTGAGGTTTGAGCAAGTTCGGCCACAGGGTAACCTTGTGGGAATGGAGCGTCGCGAATTTTTCAAGATGGGAGGGCTCTCCCTCGGCGCAATCTCCCCCCTCGGACTGTCCCTGTCTGATGTTTTGGCCAGCGAGGCCGCGGGCCAAGGCAAGAAGGAGATCAACGTGATTTTCATGTTCCTGCAAGGAGGCGCCAGTCACCTCGACATGTACGACATGAAACCGGACATGCCGGCCGAAATCCGCGGGAAGTACCATCCCGCCCCCACCAACATTCCCGGCCTGCACCTGTGCGAAAAGTTGCCTATGCTTCGCCAGTGTGCTGACAAGTTTTCCCTCATCCGCTCCATGCACTCCTTCAGCCACAAGCATGGTCAGGGCGATGTCGAGCTCATGTGCGGAAGTCCACTCGACAAGAACCTGCAGGCGCCAGGCATCGGTGCGGTCCTCAGCGCGCAGCAGAAGCAGCAGGCTGCCATCCCACCCTTCGTGCATCTCGGGGACATGAAGCATCCCGCCCACAGCGCGCCTGGCTATGGCGGATATCTCGGCCGCTCCCACGACCCGTTCCTCATCAAACAGGATCCAAATTCTCCGGACTTTTCCGTCACGACATTTGATCCCGCGGAGGACCTCGATGCCCGGAGGATGTCGGGGCGCGCAGATCTGCTCCGTTCGCTTGATCGCTACCAGGCCGCTCAGGAAAAGCAGCTCGCATTCTCCCGCGTCCACGACGAGTTTAGAGAACAAGCGCTGAACCTCTCGACCTCGCCCACCGCCAAGGAAGCCTTCGATCTCTCCAAGGAACCGGACAAGCTTCGCGATACCTATGGGCGCAACCAGGTCGGACAGGGAATGCTCCTGGCCCGTCGCCTGGTCGAGGCGGGAGTCCGCTTCGTCACGATCCAAGGATACGTCGACACGGGAATCTATGCCTGGGATCACCACTGGGGTATCTTTCCCCACCTCGACATTCAGCTGCCAATCTACGACCGTAGTTATTCAGCCCTCCTCAACGATCTCGACGATCGCGGCCTGCTTGAGACCACCCTTGTCATCACGGCCGGTGAATTCGGGCGCACGCCCAAACTCAACACGGACAAACGCGGCCCCGGGCGCGACCATTGGGCGGGCTGTTTCAGCCTGACCATGGGCGGTGGCGGCGTGAAGACCGGAAGGGTAATCGGTGCCAGTGATAACTATGGCGCTACACCCATCGATCGCCCCGTCTCCGTCGCGGACTTTGCAGCCACCGTCTACCACGCTCTTGGGCTCGACCCGAAAGCAGAATTCACGGCTCAGGGACGGCGCATGAAAATGCTCCCGGAGGGTTCCGTCATCAAGGAACTATTCTAACTGCCAGGCTGGGACGACATCCTCCACCCCGCCGTGATGGGGATCGAGGATCGGAGTATCTTGTTCACCTCGCCGTGAGACGAATCGAGTTCCTTGAAGCTATTCCTGGGTCGGGATCAGCTTCAAGGAAGCCAGCCATTTCAAGGATCCACTCTGCCAGGCATCCCACATCGGTCCCTTGTATCCGTTCAGCCCGTGATTCCCGGAAGGCAGTTCGAGGTAGTGCGTCGCGACCTTCTTCGCTTTGAGCGCTTCGTGAAACATCCGACTGTTGTCGGCGGACACCACGCGATCATCCAAGGCATGAGCAAGGTAGGTAGGCGACGTCTGCGCCGTGACTTGTTTCTCGTTGGAGAACAAGGCGACGCTCTCTGCCGAGGGAGACGGCCCCAGCAGATTCCGCTTCGATCCCCCGTGACCCTTCTCGCTCATGGTGATGACCGGATACACGAGCACTGCAAAATCGGGACGACAACTCACGCGCTCAATGGGATCCGCCGCCGCGGCCTTGCCCGTATCGAAATGGGTCGCCGCGGTCGAGGCCAGGTGCCCGCCGGCAGAAAACCCGATGATGCCGATGCGCTTGGGATCACAGCCCCAGGCTTCCGCCTTCGAACGCACGATCCGGATGGCGCGCTGGGCATCGAGGAGGGGAACAAACTGTCGCCCGCGCGGAAGACGATATTCGAGCACAATCCCGGTGATCCCATGCGTGTTCAGCCACCTCGCGATTCCGCGCCCTTCGGCGCCAGTCACTAGTCCGCCATAGCCTCCGCCGGGACAGATCACGGCCGCCGCTCCGTTCGCATTAGCCGGCCGATAGACGGTGAGAACTGGTTGGGCGACCTCAAATTTCCCATCGCCGATGGGAGCCTGATCGGCCCAGAGCACTACCCGCTCGGGTGCCGGTGGTTTATCCCCCATCAATGTCGCGAGGGTCGGCGCCACTGCCTGCGCCCATGCCTCGGCACCGGCCGGACTCGGATGGAGCAGGTCCCACATCAAATCGCTGTTGATCGTTCCATCCGGTCGCAAAAAGATCTGGTTCACATCGAGCCAGAAGACCTGTTTGCCGTCTGCCAGTTGCTTGGTGAGTTCCCCGGCCCGGCGACAGGTTTCGATACACTGCTTCGATGAATTGAAGGCGGGCGGACTGACCCCTTTCTCTCCGTCACCTCCACGCGGAAAGATACGAAGAACCAGGATCTTGGTGGTGGGATGCCGCTCCTTGACCAGGTCCACAATCGCCTTGGTTCCGGCAAAGATCTCTTCCGCGGTGTGCACCGTCTTGAAGTGCCGGTCATCGCTGTTGTTGGTCCCGATCAGAATCAGGGCCACCTTGGGAGAACGGACAAAGTCGAGTTCCCCGTTTTGCAGGTTCCAGAGGATCTGCTCGGTGCGATAACCATTGAAGCCCAGATTGATCGCGTTCCGCGGTGCGAAATGCTTCTTCCAAACCTCCTTCAGTGGCTCGTACTTGCCGCCGAGTTCGCCCATCGTGTGCGTGATCGAATCCCCAATCAGCACCAGGTCGTAATTGCCGCTCTTGACCGCGGCGACCTTGGCGTCGTGGCGTTTGCTCGGCGAGGGCTTCGGAACATCGGCCGCCCCGAGCTTGGGCGCTGGCGCGGCTGACGCCCATGACGAACCAAGGACCGAGAACAACAGGAAAAGGCGAAGGGGCAAATTCATGGCCCCAACCTAAAGACATTTCCTGCCTACGCACGCAGCAACTCTTCAATCGCCCTTCCGTTTTGCAGAATGGGATGGGGGCGGCCGCCGTGATCTTCGAAAGTCTGGCTGGGATCGATCTCAAGGTGCTGAAGCATGGTGGCCCAGATATCTTCGGGTGTCAGCGGACGCGCAATGGGATGTTCCCCCTTGGAATTGGTCGCGCCGATGACTTGACCGGTCCGCATTCCCCCGCCGCTCACCAGCATCGACATGGCCTTCGGCCAGTGATCGCGGCCCGGTTGCGCGACTTTCGTCTGCGATCCCTTGCTCACATTGATCCGTGGCGTGCGCCCGAACTCACCCGTCACCACCAGCATGACCCGTCGGTCCAGTCCCCGGCTGTAAAGATCCTCGATCATCGCGGTGATCACCTTGTCGTAGATCGGAAGGCGAATTTCTGCTTCGCGAAAGAGGTGGCAATTCACGGCATGGGAATCCCAGTTGTAGGTCCCGTACTTCGGCATCTTGATTCCCGAAACGTAGGGGTTCTCCATCACAACCGTGACGAAGCGGGCTCCGGCTTCCACCAGACGCCTCGCAAGGATCGCACGTTGGCCCCATGAATGCCGACCGAATCGTTCCCGAACCATTTTCGGCTCCTCACTCAGATCAAAGGCCCTGCGGAAGCGCTCCGAGAAAATCATGTCCACCGTCTGACGGTAGTGTTCGTCCATCGCGCGAATCGCGCCATTGGCGTCGATGTCCCGCCGCAGGGTGTCCACTCCCTTGAGCAGCGAAAAGCGATCTTCCAGGCGTTCCACCATCCCCTGGGGGAGGGCCAGGCTGTCGATCTTGAAGTCGTCGGCATTGGGATCACCGCTCACCACGAACGGGGTGTGGCCGTTCATCCAGGCCGAGCCCAGCGCGAAGGTGTCAATCTGGTGCCTCCCGGCCTTGATCAGGGCCACGTTGGTCGGCAGACCGTTCGCGGTCGCGACCTCATCGCGTTTCTGCAGGGCCGCATTGATAAAGGAGATCATCGCGGGCGCGTCGTTGACCGTTCCGGTGGGTTCTTTCGGCACCCGCCCGGTCATGAATCGCTTGTGACCGCCACCATGATCGCTGAAGGTATGATGCACCGAGCGAATGATGTTGTACTTGTCCGCACACTTCGCGTGCAGGGGCATGAGCTCGCACACCTGCAAATCCGGATTGTTGGTCCGGATCGGACGAAACTCGCCGCGATACTCCGCCGGGGCATTCGGCTTCATGTCGTACATCTCCATGTGGGGCGGACCGCCCGGGAGCCAAACAAAAATCACCGCCGGATCGTCCTCCGATTGGACGCGACCGCTCCCCGTTGCTCGCGCCAATTCGCCTAAGCCGAGTCCGCAGAGAGAATACGCTCCCAGTTCAAGAAACGAACGGCGTGAAGGCCCCCCGCAGCGACGGCCGTTGCCAAAAAGCGACATGGTGGAGCATTGTGGCCAATCGCACATCGCGTTGCACTCAAAAAAGGCGGTCGCGATCGTTGGTCCTTCTCGGGGCTGTAACCCACTCATCTCCAAGGGACCAGGCCTCTTCACTCCGAATGGGGTTCCCCTCAGGCCGGGCAAACAAGAGATCGGGATCGATGCCTTTTGCAATCGCCTCCGTGAGCTGGATCCCCAACCCAAGATTCTCACCGTCTATATCTGGCACGAATCGAAGACCGCTGCCAGGGGAACGGCAGGCCTGATTGAGAAACTCCAGCGGGCGGGCATGGACAGCTTTGCGTTCATGCCGATCGACCCGGACCCAGCACGGAGGCACTCACGCGTGCTCCTTGCTCAGAGCGCTTTCCGCCCGTCGGCGCATTGCTTCACCGGGGCAAGCCGAACTTCCAGAGCGTCTCGTCGCTGCGAATGTAGAGGGCGTTGCCCGAGATGCTGGCGGTGCCGATGATGGTCTCACCGAGCTCGATCTCGCTGACGACTTTGCCTTCCTCACCGGAGAGATCGACCACCTGTCCGATTCCCTTTTCGTTGAAGATATAAAGATGCCCGTTCCCGGAGGCGACCGGCGAACCGGAGAACGGGCCCTTCAAGCGGATGCGCCAGAGACGCTCGCCGGTCTCGCGACTGGCCGCACTGAGAACACCCGTGCCATTGATGATGTAAACCTTGTCGTCGATGATGAGGGGACTGGCAGTGGCGGGATTCTGCGCGCGCTCATTCCACAGGGGCTTCGTCTCTCCTCCACCGGATCCGGGCCTCATGGCAGTGAGTCCCTTCGATGGAAAATAGAGGGTGTCCCCAGCGACCGCTCCCGAAGGAATTGTGGCGGCGCCCTTGCTGTAATTCCAAATCTCGGAACCCGTTGCGGGCTGGACGCCCAGCACTCCTTTGCTGGACTGCAGGGCGACGATCAGTTCTCCCCCGGACTTGAGAACCACCGGTGTGGTCCAGTTGGCGGTTTTCGGGCGATCGATCTTCCACTTGTTGGCACCGGTCACCAAATCGAAGCCGGCCGCGAAGGACTCGGAATCGTTCTCGATCTGCGCCACCAAGGTGTCACCCACCACGATGGGAGAGGACGCCATCCCCAAACTGTTGGAGGCGTTGGGATAATCGAGGGTCAATCCACGCATCCAGATCAGATTGCCTTCGAGGTCGAGACAGATCAGGTCGTTGGAAGACCACAGGGCAAAGATTCGTTTGCCGTCGCTGGTCGGAGTAGGAGCGGCCACGCAGGTTTTGGCGTGGCACATCGTCCGACCGGTGGCCCAGAAACTGCGCCGCCACAACTCCTTCCCGTCGGACTTGGAGAAGCAGAGGACTTGGAGGAGATTCTGTTCCGGGCCGCTGGCAGCGGTGACCACTACCCGGTCGCCCACGATGATCGGACTGCCCAACCCACGACCCGGCAGGGGAGCTTTCCAGGCGATCGTTTTCTTGCTCAGTTCGGCAGGCAACTTGTCATTGCCTGCGATCGAGCCATTCCCGTTTGGACCACGGAATTGAGGCCAGTCCGCCCACGCCCAACTGGGAGCAAGGAAAGTGAGCACGGCGAGGAGAGTAGGGAGAGGATAACGCATCGTTGATTCAGATTCGGATTGCTTTGTCGAGAGTCGGCAATTCACTTCGTGGCCGCTTCGGCCCTGGGTGTCGCCGGGCGGCCGGTGGAAAGAATGGCGGTGCCGGTGGCGTCGCAGACCCGGAGTTGGAATTCCCACTCCACGGTCCACTTCTCCTTCATCTCGTTCTGGCACAGTTTCACGAGGATGACGTTCTTCCCTTCCTTCAAATGCACCGACATCTTGTATTGGTCGATGCGCTGGCCACGATGGTATTCGTCGCGACCGAACATCAATTCACCATTGAGCCAGATCTTCCATGCGTTTTTGCAGCCCAACCGCAGTTCCGCAGGTCCCGCCTGCTCGGCCACAAACTCGCTGTAGGCGTATCCCGTGACCTCCTTCAGTTTTCCGAGCGGCTTGTTCAGATCAATTTTGCCGTACTCGTTGGTGGAGACCAATGGCTGCCACTTCACCTGTTCCTCCCCCTTCCCCGCATGAGCCGCATCAAGATCGACCTTCTTCTCCGGCGGGAAGACCGCTGCGAACCCGTCGCGGCCGGAGTTATCGAAGGGGCCGATCACCTGCCAGTGAACGAGGAAGCCAAAGTGGCGGGGCAAGTCCACTTCCTGGCCGAGAGTTTCAGACAACTCTGTCGCAATCACCTTGACCTGATCCACGTCCCGCGCTGCGTCGAGGGCCTTGCGGTAAGTGGCGATCGCGGCTGCCTTGTCGTCCTCCGTCAAGGACTTGCCTTTGGTGACCAACTGCGCAACGGCATCGCGGCGCAACTCCGTGCTGGGATCATTGAGAAATCCCGGAATCAGTTTCTTGGCCGATGCAGGATCGATTTTCGCCAACAGGTCGTAGGCCAGCCGCCTTGCCTCCGGCGCCTGCCTGGTGTCGAGGAGGAATACTCTCAGGCCATCCACCGGCAGGGTTTTCTGTGATCTGAGTTCGCGTTCGACAATCACCTCCACGGCCGAGCGAAGCCAGTTCCGAGCGAGCGGACCGCTGGATTCAATCGCCCGCAGCAGGGGCAGGATGGCATCGGTCCGGGATGCGGAGAGCTCCTTGAAGGCGATCGCGGCCGCGGGATTCCCGGCCCCCTCCGGACCGACTGCTTGGATGGCCGCAATCTGCTGCTTCAGCTCCGCAGGCAATTTCGCGATCGCGGAATCGAATCCGAGGATTCCAGCGAGGACCAGGGCAGATAGGCATGAAGAGAGAATTCGAGCGTGCATCGAGGTGGCACTCTAGCGAATTCAGGTTGCGGCTCAAGCAGAAGGCTCACCCTCCATTCTCCTCTTGGCCCCGGAGCGGGATCGTGCATCCTTTCCTTCCGAGATCACCTTCCACCGCCATGCGCCACCTCCTCTCACTCAGTCTTGCCGCCGCGACCACAACCGCTCTCTTCGTTTCGACTCTTGCTGCCGAGGCCGAGAAAGCACCGAACAAGGAAACCGGATTCACCACCTTGTTCAACGGCAAGAACCTTGAGGGCTGGCATGGTGCGGTCGAAAACTACGAGGTCGTCGACGGTTCAATCGTTTGCAAAGAGGGCAAGGGCGGCACCCTCTACGCCAAGGAAGAATACAACGATTTCATCTTTCGTTTCGAGTTCAAGCTCCCTCCTGGCGGCAACAATGGGGTGGCGGTGCGGTCATCCGGGAAGGGAAATCCTGCATGGGAGGCCTTTGAGATTCAAACTCTCGACAACACCCATCCCAAGTACGCCAAGCTTCAGCCCTATCAGTATCATGGTTCGGTCTACGGCCTGGTCTCCGCGAAGCGCGAAGGTCTCAAGCCCGTCGGCGAGTGGAACAGCCAGGAGATTCTGTTCCGGGGAAGCCACATCAAAGTCACTCTCAATGGCACCGTAATCGTCGATCAGGATCTGAGCACGATCGACCTGAGCAAGGTGAAGCGCGTTCCGAAAGGGGTGAACCGAAGAGGCGGCTTTATCGGCTTTGCCGGACACAGCGATCCAGTGCAGATGCGTAATATCCGCATCAAGCGTCTAAAGTAGGGACCTCCCCCGGCCATGAATCAATTCTCACAGTTCGCCGCCCTCCCGGCGGCTGCCATGCTTCTGAGCGGCACCTTGTTCAGCCAGGTGACCCGTCGTTACGAGGTGGTCGCTCTGCAAGGCGAGGCGGCACCCTCGACCGGACCCACTGCGACCTACGGGATCTTCGGAGTCGATCCGCGCATCTAAGCGAACGGCCAACTTGCCTTCGGCGGCTTCGTCAACAACAACGGTGCCAACAACTTCGCGGTCTGGACTGGAAAGCCGGGATCGATCGTCGCGGTCACGGTCCAGAACGATCCCGCCCCCGGTCGCCCGGGTGAGCTTCTCGATGTCTTCGTGTCCTCCTCAGCCGCGTCGCTGACTTTGCCAATCGACGGGCATCATATCTTCGTGTCCGGGCAACCTGAACCGGTCCCAGTGGACATTCTCCCTTCGCTCACTCGGACAGGGACTCGGGAAGAGCGCTTTTTTTCCAGCAGGCCCCATCGGAATTGCCTTCCGCTTGGATCTCGGGTTAACACATCACGTGATGAACTTCGCCAAACTCAATCGTGTCCTCCACCGCTGGGGCGCCCTGGCCGTCGCACTCCCTGTCCTCTTGGTGATCCTGACCGGCCTCCTCCTGCTCTTGAAGAAAGACCTCGCTTGGATTCAACCTCCAACCCAGAAGGGAAGCTCGCAGGAGCTGAGCCTCTCCTTCGATCGCATCCTGGAAGTGGCCCAGAGCGTCCCGGAAGCAGGGATCGAAAGTTGGGACGACATCGATCGCCTCGATGTCCGCCCCTCGAAGGGAATGTTGAAAGTGCGCAGCACCAATAGGCAGGAAATTCAGATCGATGCCAGGACCGGCGAAGTCCTTCAGGTTGCCTTCCGGCGCTCCGATTTCATCGAGAGCCTTCACGACGGCAGCTTCTTCCATGAGAATGCGAAGCTCTGGCTATTCCTTCCCTCGGCCCTGATCCTTTTGTCGCTGTGGGTGACCGGAATCTACCTCTTCCTCCTGCCTTATCTGGTACGACGGAAGCAGAAAAAGAAGGCCTCCGCTCAGTAAATTCCGGGCGGATTCCGATCTGAGATCTTGGCCTTCCAGGGATGACTCCTGAAGAATTTGGACCGCATATCATTACGGAATTCTTGATATTATAGGTATTATTTTACGCCAAATATTTCTGCCTTCCATGATATATAATCTGTTCACCCTTACCTCTGCTGATACCCGACCATGCTCCACAATGAACTTTCGTGCCTTCGTGTCCTCTCCTTCGCCTTCCTGATTCTGGCAGGAGGCTCTCCTTCTCTCTGCGCGCAGGAAGAGAGCAAGGAATCGAGTGGCGACCGCTCCAAACTGAATGCGGGAACCCTCGCCGCCATCAAGCTCCGAAGCGTCGGCCCAGCCATGATGTCAGGTCGGATTGCTGACCTCGCCATCGATCCGGAAAACGGAAACACCTGGTATGTCGCAGCCGGGTCCGGCGGGGTATGGAAAACCAAAAATGCGGGGACCACTTGGAAGGCGATCTTCGAGAACTACGGATCCTATTCGATCGGATGTGTGACCATCGATGGGTCCAATCGGAACATCGTCTGGGTGGGGACCGGCGAGAATGTGGGCGGGCGCCACGTGGGATACGGAGATGGCATCTACCGAAGTTCTGATGGCGGAAATTCGTTCAAGAACATGGGGCTGAAGGAGAGTGAACACATCTCCAAGATTCTGGTGCATCCCCACCGCTCCAATCTCATCTACGTCGCGGTGCAGGGGCCCCTCTGGTCGCCCGGAGGCGAACGCGGGCTCTATCAATCGAGCGATGGCGGAGAATCCTGGCGGCAGATTCTGGGCAAGGGAGCCTACACCGGCGTCACCGATGTCGTGCTCGATCCCAAAAACCCCTCGGTGCTCTATGCCGCCACTCACCAACATCATCGTACCGTGTGGGCGTTGATCAATGGCGGACCGGAGACTGGAATTCACAAGTCCACTGACGGAGGAAAAACCTGGCGAGAATTGCAGGGCGGCCTGCCGGGTGGAGACAAGGGTAAGATCGGACTGGCCATCTCACCACAGGATTCACGGGTGATCTATGCCACGATCGAACTTCCCGGGCGCAAAGGTGGACTTTGGAGATCGGCGAACGGGGGTGAAAGTTGGGAAAAAAGGAGTGACTACGTGGGTGGAGGAACAGGGCCTCACTACTATCAGGAACTCTATGCCGATCCCCACCGCTTCGATGTCATCTACCAGGCCAATGTCTACCTGGGGCGCTCGGAAGATGGCGGGAAGACCTGGAACTCGGCCGAGAGCCAATCAAAGCACGTCGACAACCACGCGGTGGCCTTTCATCCCTCTGATCCGGACTTCCTTCTCGTCGGGTGCGACGGCGGACTTTATCGCTCCTTCGACCGCGGCAAGACCTACGACTTCTTCTCCAATCTTCCGCTCACCCAATTCTACAAGGTCGACGTCGACAACGACTACCCCTTTTACAACATCGTGGGCGGGACCCAGGACAACAACACCCAGTACGGGCCGAGCCGGACGCGAAGCAGCTCCGGCATCCTCAACCACGACTGGAAGGCCATCATTGGCGGTGACGGTCACGATTGCGCCATCGACCCGAAAAATCCGAACATCATCTACTGCGAATCGCAGCAGGGACACCTGCGACGCTTCGATCGGCGCACGGGCGAATCCGTCGACATCAGGCCCCGCCCGGAACAAGGCGCCCCGGATCTGCGACCCAACTGGGATTCCCCGATCCACATCAGCCCCCACTCGAACACCACGGTCTTCCACGGTTCCAAGATGGTTCATCGCAGCGATGATCGCGGCGACTCCTGGACCGCGATCAGCCCCGATCTTTCGCGCAATCAGAACCGCCTCACGCTGAAAGTGATGGATCGCGTCTGGAGTGTGGATGCGACCTACGATTTCCTCGCCATGTCGCAATACGGAAACGTGACCTCCCTCTCGGAGTCGCCGCTCGTGGAGGGATTGATCTATGCCGGCACCGATGACGGGCTGATCCAGGTCACGGAAGACGGCGGCCAGAACTGGCGGAGGGTTGAGCGCATCTTCGGCATCCCGGAGTTTGCCTTCGTAAACGACATCAAGGCCGACCGCTTCGATCCGGATACCGTCTACGCCGCGCTCGACAATCACAAGGAAGGCGACTTCAAGCCCTATCTGATTCGAAGCACCGATCGCGGACGGACTTGGAAGGAGATTGGCAGCACTCTCCCGGACCGGCATCTCGTCTGGCGGATCGTACAGGATCACAAGGAGAAGGATCTGCTCTTTACCGGCACCGAGTTCGGCCTCTTCTTTACCACCGACGGCGGCGGAAAGTGGATCAAGCTGAGCGGCGGCGTTCCCAACATTCCTTTTCGCGACCTCGAGATTCAGCGGCGCGAGAATGACCTGGTGGGCGCCACCTTCGGGCGCGGTTTCTATATCTTCGACGACTACAGCTTTCTGCGTTCCGTCAGCGATGAAGCGCTGAGCGAGAACGAGTTCATCCTCTTTCCCACCCGCCGCGTTCTGCACTATGTCCCGGACCGTGGACTGGGAGGAGGAAAAGGTGCGCAGGGGGATAGCTTTTACGTCGCTTCGAATCCTCCCCACGGTGCGATCTTCACCATCTATCGCCGGAATTCGTTCAAGTCCAAGAGGGACCTGCGGAAGGAGAAGGAGCAGAAGATCAAGAAGCAGGGTGGCGACGTTCCAACCCCTTCCTTTGAAGAACTCGCCGCGGAAGAGCGCGAAGAGAAGACCGAGCTGTTTCTGACCGTGCGAGACAAGGATGGCAAGCTCGTGAGACGACTGGGAGGACCGACGGGATCAGGCTTTCATCGCGTGGTCTGGAACATGCGCGAGGGCTCAACCGCCTCCACGGGCGGAAGCGGCCCCCTGTCCTCCCCTGGTCGATACACCGTGGTCCTGGAACAGATCAGGAACGGAAAGATGGAAACGATCGGAAAGCCGCAAAGCTTTTCACTCACCTCGGTGAGCAAGCCTTCTCTCCCGCGCCAGGACGAAAAGGACGTCACCGCCTTCTACCAGCAGGTCGAGGCCCTGAGCCGGAGCGCACGGGGCGCCGCAAACCGCTCCAGCGAAGCACTCGAACAAATAGCCGCGATGAATAAGGCGCTCAAGGGTGCGCGCATTTCGGATCTGAGGATGTTGGAGCGCACCACAAATCTGGAGGCGCAACTGCGCGAGCTTCGTGAAGGATTGGTCGGAGAGTCCGTCCGCCAACGATTTTCCGAACCCGCCCAATCATCGATTCTCAGGCGCCTCAGCAGTGCGGGCAGCGGGCGCGGGTCCACCTACGGCCCGACCAAGACTCACCGGAAAGAGTATGAGATTGCTGCCGGGCAGTTTGGTGAAATCCATGCCCAACTACGGGAGCTCACCGGGGAGGGAATGAACAAATTGTTCCAACTCGCTGAACGAGTGGGCCTTCCCTGGACGAAGGGTCGCCCTATTCCTTCGATCAAGAAGTAGAGCAATCTGCCACCTCCGGTCGCGAGGAAGTCCAAAAGAGAAACTCTTCTGGGGGAGAACTCCTCTTCCCTAGCGTGGAGGGATGAACGAATCCGCCTCCTCCTCGCGCGGCCTCTGGCCGGTTCCTCCTGCCGCCTGCACTTCCTGTTCTTCCAGTGACGAATCGTTGCTCTCCCGCCGCTCGCTGTTAGGGAGCGCTCTTGCGGCCGGAGCGAGGGTCCTGGCCGTGGCCAGCGAGCGGGCCGCAGCCCAGGATTCTAAATCAAAGAAAGCCGGCCCACCCTTACCCGCGCTTCCCCGAAGCGCTCAATTACCAGACCAACGATTCGCTCGACCGGATGCTGGGACGAATTTGAGGAGCCCAATTTTCTTGAGCAGAGCATCCCGGATGCCATTCTCCACCACCGCCCGACCACTCTGAAGAAAAACCATGAAGATCACCTCCTCCTGCCTCACCCTGCTTGCCTTCGCCGCTGCTTCCCTTTTCGGGGCTGTGGACGAAATCAAGAAGTCCGCCTCCCCTGGCTCCATTCTGAAGAAGGGTGCGCGCCTGGCAATTGTCGGCGACTCCATCACGGAGCAGAAGCAGTACAGCAAATTCATCGAGACCTACTTGCTGGCCTGCATGCCCCATCTTGAGGTGCAGTCTCTCCAGTTTGGCTGGGGCGGCGAGACTGCACCGGGATTTGCGAATCGCATGGAGAACGATCTCGTTCCGTGGAAGCCCGACGTGGTGACTACTTGCTACGGCATGAATGACGGCCGCTATCGCAAGTATGACGAGAAAATCGGGGAAGCCTACGAGAAGGGTATGCGCCGAATCCTGGATCGCATGAAGGAATCCGGGGCCATCGTTGTCGTGGGATCTCCCGGTGTGGTGGACAGCCAGACGTGGGCCAAAAACGATCCCGACCGCGACAAGGTCTACAATGAAAATCTCGACCAGCTGCGCCAAATCGCGCACCGCCTGGCGGACGAGAATGGCTTCCGCTTTGCCGATGTCTTCGGGGCCATGATGGACTCGATGGTCAAGTCCAAGGCCGCGCTGGGCGAGGCCTACCATGTCGGAGGGCGGGATGGGGTGCACCCGGCCGCCAACGGTCACCTCGTGATGGCCTACGCCTTTCTCAAAGGACTCGGACTGGACGGCAATCTCGGAACGGTGACCCTCGATTGGAAGTCGGGCGCCGCCAAGGCGGAAGGCGGACACAAGGTTGTTGGGAATGCTTCGGGAACCCTCACCTTGGAGAGCACGCGCTATCCCTTCTGCTTCTCCGGCGACGCCCAGAACCCAAACGGCACTCGAAGCATCCTGCCCTATTCCTCATTCAATCAGGACCTGAACCGCTTCACCCTCGTGGTGAAAGGGCTGCCCGGAGGAGCCAAGGTGAAATGGGGCGCCGCCACGAAGTCCTTTTCCAGTGCACAACTGGCCGCCGGGATCAACCTGGCCGCGGAGTTCCTGGAGAACCCCCTGATCGAACCATTCAATCAGGTGCTGCAAGCCGTCGCCAGGAAGCAGAAATTCGAAACGCACATGATCAAGGGTCAGATCACAAAATTCCGCTCTTCTCCTAAAACCGACCAAGCCCGGGCCGCCAACGAGGTGCTCCGCAAGAAACTCTTCGCAGAGAACGACGAGCTTCATCAGAGCGCCAAGGAGGCCGTGAAGGCGGTCCGCCACGAATTGGTGATCACCCCGGGAGGGTAAGATATCAGCACCTCCATCCTGCTTGGCAGGCTTCTTGAGCTGGCATAGGGATCGTCTGCGGGGGACCAAGATCCTACTTGGCCGAATCACCAGGATAATCCTTAGGACATCTGAATATGCTTCCTCTGTTCCGTCTCCCGGGAGCAGGCCATATCAGAACGAGTCTGCAGGGAGCTCACCCGCTGGTCTCGCCGCGATCGCCGAGTGCCAGTTCTCAAGTCTCGTGTAAAATTTTCTCCTAGTTTTGGGAAATGGCTCGTAGCCGACAAATCGGCCGTTACGGTACGCTTGTGAACCGTCCGTGCAGCCCACCGTCCACCGTAACGAAGCAGTGAAAATTACCCTTCACAAATCTATTCCAGAGGCACGGCGTCCCGAAATCGAAGCCTTGGTGAATAAACACGCCGGGCCAAGCACGATCATTTGGATGCCCAGTCGCTTCCCTCGATTGGTTATCCTAGTTGAACCGCAATCGAGCTATCAATCCCAGCCGGATGGCGGTTCGTTTTTCGAATCCTCCCACTCGGAGGATGAAACTCTGGCGGCCATGTCCGAGAGCCTGGAGGAGAAGATCAAGGATTGCCTGGCCAAGGCCCCCTCTCTCTGAAGATCGAGAATCGTCAGTCCATCCTGGGAGCCAAGGGATGGCGCCGGGGCAGATCCCCGCGAGGGTGAAGCCTGCGGAAATCGGATTCCTCGGGAGCGGCACTGCACCCGCCCAAGGCGGCCATCTCGCAACCGGTCAGAAGAACCTCACGGAGGACTCCGGCTCTATTTGTCGGATGCTGAAGCGAGAAGCCCCGCGGCCTCTTCCGCGATGTCAAAGCTGGTCCCGCCAATCTCGCTGAACTCCACCGTGGATTTGCGGCCAATGTCACGCTCCTGCTCGTTGAAGGTCATCTTGCCACTCAGGGTCAGTTCATACTTCGTCAGGACGCCATTCGTTACGACGAATTTCACCGATCCCCCTGCTCCGGCGATGGTTGCCGCCTCGCGATCGTCACCACCCCGTCCCCGTCTCCGAAACGACATCAACTTTTTGGCCCCATCCTCAGTGAGCACTCCGCTATAGGCTCCCCCTTCTGTCCCCTTGAGATCCGTGATCCCGCTGATCAATTCCGTGACGCGCTGGGTGGGCGCTTCGTAGTTGCTGGCCATGTAAGCCAAATAACGAAAACGTCGGTTCTCATCTCCTTCGACCTCCGAGGAGGCGAGTTGCCAACCCTCATCAGTTTTGAAAGCGGCCTTCCCATTTCGGATGAGCACCTCGATGGAACTATCGCGTCCCGGAATGGTGAGCTGGGTGTGTCCCCCGCTGCCGGTCTTACCCGTAGTGGTGCGTGGTTCCCGGTCTCCGAATGCTCTCGCAGAAGTCCAAGTGTAGTTCTTGGCTGCGCTAAGCTTCATGGCCGCGTCGGCGAGGTCTTTAGCCAGTTCCGCGTGAGCCGCCCCCAGAAGGCCGGTGATCAAGATCCCAATGAGTAGTTCTTTTTTCATAGTCTTGGTATGTCGTCGGACAGAGATCTAACCCAACTCCCGCCCGAGGGTTGTGGAGCGATCCGCGATTTGGAGCTCACGGTTTCAGTTAATCGAGGCTTACTATTCAGGCTCTGAAACCTTGAGCCTGCAGCCCAGAAATTGGCAGCTCTCCCACCGGCGATCTGTTCCCCCAATCAAGATCCTCCTGAGGTCTTCTTGAGCATACTCAGGTATTCCACAAGATCGACCAGCTCCTCCGGTGTCATCAAGCGATGGAGGCCTGGGTACATGAGTGACTGCGCGAGCTTTTTCTTGGTCGTCACTTCCGACTTCAATATCCTGCGTTTCGAGCCCCCGATCATGGTGACCGTGAGCGCCTCCTCCGATTCCTGAACGATCCCGACGAGCTGGGCTCCGTCCTGCGTGATGATCTCCCAGCCCTCGAATCCCATGCTGATCCCAGCGCTTGGTTCGATGATGGCCTGATAGAGGGTCGCCTTGTTCAGCTTATCGCCAATCTCTGAAAGGCCCGGCCCAAAGTTGATCCCCGTGCCATCGGCTTGATGGCAAACGACACAAGTCTTTGTTCCGAAGAGAACTCGGCCGGCCTCCGCATCTCCGCTGCGTTTGAGCAACTCGGACACCGGGGGAAACTCGCCCTTCCCAACCGCGAAGAGAGCCTTGGCTCCCTCTCGCACCTTTGGGTCGCGGGAAAGGAGGAGAATTTCGGAGGCGGTTTGCCTGAGATCATTGGCGAGCTCGCCGGCCTTCACCTGGGCAAGAAGTTCGGGATGCCTATGGGCGTTCTTGCGGTAGAGGGCGCCCAAGGCTGCCGATCGGAGCGCAGTGGACCGCGAAGCCTCGGCTAACACCTTGGTTAACTCCGCAAGAAGAGTGGAATCGTTGGTGTGGGCGATCGCCTTCGCTGCGCGGACTGCTGCGGTGGCGTCCTCTCCGTGGAGAGTCTTCCCCAGGAGGCCGCCCGCGCCGAGCTCGACCAACAGCGAGGAGGCCTCTCCTCCGATCGGAGCGTCCACTTGTTCAAGCGCGAGGCGCAAGACACCGGGCGCTTCCTCTTTCAGGGAGAAACGGCGGATGAGATCAAGGTAGCGCTCCCCAGCCCAGTTCTCTTTCAGGTAGCGTCCGACCGCTGCCTGCGCCTTGCCCGATCCCCCAAGATCAAAATCGTCGAGACGGAGAATCGTCTCGACGATGAGGATATCCTTGGCCTCGTCCGCAGGAGAAGAGGCCGGGAGCAGGAGGACCAGAACTCCGGCCACCATCGCGGCGGCGCGACAACAAGGAACCAGCATAGAAGAACTCAACAACACGCTCTAAAGGTCGAGCAGGCTTTCCAGTGCCTTCTTCTTCTCCTCGCCGGAATGGAAATCGAAGGCTCGCATGTAACGAGGTGAATCGTGATCCTTGATCGACTTGTCCTTGATGATGCGGGCAAGGTATCCGGGCGCCAACTTCGAGCGACTCCGCCACACGAGGTCGCATCCGCCCTTCGAGTTCCAATCCTTGCCCACCTTTGCCAACCAGGCCGCAAAGCGGGCATCGGCGTGAAGATCAGATCCGATTCCCAGGGCCTCGAGGTACCAACGGTCGCTGCCATCGTGTTGCACGGCGAGCTCGGCCCACAAGGCGTTGGCCTTTTCCGATCCCTCAAAGCGCAAGGCAATGATGGCCTCCCGGCGCACAGCGGCGGACTGGTCCTTCACCACTTTGGCCACGATTTCCGGCAGTTTGAGTCCGAGTTGCCGGGCCAGGCGGATGCCCACCATGCGGATGTTCGGATCAGAATCTGCCAGGGCCGTCCCAACGGCGCCTTCCCCCTTTCCATAGAGCTTTCCAAGAACCCAGAGGGCCCGCGCGCGGTGGCGCGGGTTGTCGCCCTTCCAGAGTTTCTGAAGGGCGGGAACGGCCTTGTTCCCCATCTTGTGGAGAGCATTCCAAGCGAGGTAACGCGTCGCTCCATTCGGGCTCGTGAGGGCCTGGGCCGCACCATCCGGGGTGCCCAGATTGATTTTGGGAACAGAGTAGCTGGAACCCGGAACCGCAACCCGGAAAATTC
>Ga0302120_10000369_pt1 | contig 19951 bp, 12 predicted proteins | sample AG5_Bottom_MG_FD_203118 | JGI IMG/M metagenome (GOLD analysis project Ga0302120, IMG submission 203118) | Marine microbial communities from Western Arctic Ocean, Canada - AG5_Bottom | ecosystem: Environmental > Aquatic > Marine > Oceanic | place: Canada: Western Arctic Ocean | collected 2017-10-01 | reverse complement strand
CGGATTAGCCGAGCTAACCGGTAAGGCGAGTAAGGTTGCTAGACAGGCTTGGAAGAGCGTGCCTGGGCTGGATGAAGCGATTGCGAATGTCGATGTGGCTCACATTTCGGTTTGTCGCGGCTCACTAGAGATTCTCCCGCTACTCCCCTCTGGGCTTGGAGTTCACTACCATTGTTTGGAGCCACCTCGCTGGTTGTACGAAGATGTGTTACACCGGAAAATCGACGGGCGTCACAAACGACCACAATGGCTGACCAATCTGTTGTTCCGGTCGCAGAAAAAGGCTGACCGAAGTTTGGTCAAGCAGTTGCTCGATAGAAAGGGAAGTGCGATTTCTGGAAATTCTCACCACATTCAAACCAATCTAGGAAAATTCTATGATTTTCTTGTTGATTCAACTCTCGCCAACGGCGAGCCACCGGCTCGAGATGACGCCGGCAAGGCACTTGGACCTTCGGTATTGATGCACGTTGTCGACCTTGCGGATTGGTCTGAGGCCGCCGATAATGCTGAGGCTGCAACCGAATTACCATTCGCTCACGATTCACCATACGTGGTCACAGTAGGTCGGCTGGGGTGGGTAAAGGGAGCGTGGGAAACCGTACATTCACTAGCTGGCACCGGTCTGGGTTTGGCTCAGGTCGGGGGTGGCGATGATGCCGACAAGGCGCGTATACAAGCCGAAGCCAAGCGATTAGGCGTGCCATTTTGGTCGATGCCGCGGCTTGAACAAGTAGCCTTACGAAAACTGGTGCGTGGGGCGGTGGCGATGGTCAGCCATGCACACGGTGAGCCGTTCGGACTGACACCAATCGAGGCGATGGCGGTTGGAGTGCCGGCACTATTCGTTGATGAGGGCGGTTTCCACAATACCATGACCGGCGTTGAGTCGGGGAGGTTATTGCCGCGCCCACCGCTTGGATCTGCCAGCGACCATCCTGATATGGTCGCTTGGCACCAAGCCTATGCACAGGCACAAGATGCTGAAATTCGCAGAAATTGGGCAGTAGCCGGCCGGAAGCACGTCGAAGGTGGTTTCACACTTGAGGTTCAAGCACAAGCGCTTGAACGACTGCTACGAAACTGTGTCGAGCATTCCGACTAGCTCGCTTCAAGCCTTGACAAGTGGGCGCGTAGCGCCGCATTCAGGGCATGATTGTACATTCTCATCATCGTATACGTATTTACACGCCGGGCAATCTGGCGATAGGATACGGGGCGACTTGTCGAAAACGGAAATCACCTTGTCTTCCGCACTTTCAAGCACTAGACGGTGGTCAGCAACTTCGCCTACGACCCACCTTCCAGGCCCTCCCATCTCGAGCAAGAGGTCAGGGGGTAGGCTGACCATTCCCATTTCATCTATCAGTAGTTCACGTGATTCAGCCAACTCACCAACCTCGAAACCTTCACCGTGTTGAGCGATGAAGCGGCCATCGCGTAACTCAAGCGCCCTATCGCAGAAATCGGCGACTTCGCTGCTGTGGGTGACGAGCAAGAAGGAAACATTTTCCTCAACGTGCAGGCGCTTGAACAGCGCCAAAACCTCCCTGCTGGTAATCGGGTCTAGTGAACCCGTAGGCTCATCAGCGAGAATCAACTTCGGATTGGTGATTAGAGCCCTAGCGATGGCTACTCGCTGTTGTTCACCACCGGAGAGCATCGCTGGAAGACCATGCATCCGCGATTCGAGCCCCAATTCGTTCAGCAACTCACCGGCGCGCCGCTTTGCTTCACGCGGTGAGACGCCTTGATGTCGCAGCGGTTGGGCGACATTGTCCAGCGCCGACATATTCGGCAGGAGATTTCCCTCTTGGAAAATGAAAGAGACAGTCTTTCGCCTCAGTTCAACGAGTTCTGCACCGGTCAGACGAGTCATATTCCTACCCGACAGAGAGACTGACCCAGCGCTCGGCTTCATCAGTCCACCCAAGCACTTTAGAAGGGTTGATTTTCCACTCCCACTCGGCCCGACTACAGCGACCGCCTCGCCTGACTTCACACTGAGGTGAAGACCGCGTAATGCTACTACGTTGCCGTCTTCTGCCTTAGATTCATAGACGTGGTAGAGGCTGTCTGCGGAAAGGATTTCCTGATTATTGTCCGACATTTTCACTCCCCCTTGAGAACCGTGGCCAAATCCGCTTTCAGAGCCTTCCTGGTGGTCACCAATAATGCGATGAATACGGCGATGAATACCGCCAATACAACCATTGATAATTCAAACCACGGCCACACTAAATCCCTGGTTATCACCGTCGACGAGCCACCGAAAATCTGGAAGATGAAACCGAAAATCTCGAACATTCCATTGAAGGACAAAGCCAACCCCATGCCGAGGATGACCCCGAGGAACATCGAGACTACGACAATGGAGAGAATCTCGAATAGCACTAGACGGATAATTTGATTCGGGCTGGCACCGATAGCCTGCAATACCGCCAATTCTTTCTGCCGCTGGTTCAATACCAGCGAGAGGAAGACGAAGGCCGATGCAATTGCGGCAATACTGGCAACGACGAATTGTAGACTCAACAGTCCTGGAGTGCCGAAAATCAGACCCCCATTTCGTTCTACAGCCTCATGCGCAGTCGACCAGTCGTCAGCACTTGAAACCCGGAAATCCGCCTCGAGATTTGCCCGGAGTGCCTGCAATTCCTCACCTTCAATACCATCGACGGCGATTATCCATGTGTATGCAGTGTGATTGTTCACTGCATCATCGCCGACGAAGGCACGCCAAGCGGACTGTCCGATTATCAATGATTGCGACATCGTATCATCGGGAATTCCGGGGATGAACTGGTGCACACCGAGGTAGCGCAGCGTGGCATTGTGCAGGGTCGAATTCATCCGGATCGAAGTGCTAGACTCAAACAGTAGTGCGGCCAATGGTGGCGGCATCGGTGCTGACCCAGAGGTGCATCCGGTTTCATCTGCAGCCGAGTTATCCGGACAAATCGCCCCGCTGAGGTCAGCCGCAACAGTGAGGTCAATAATTCCGAATGCCCCGGATAGATTAGCACCTGAGAGATTCGCTCCCGTCAGTGAAGGTAGGGCGAACGGTAGATCGACAATCACAGCATTCTGAAGTTGCGCACCAGATAGGTCGGTTCCCATCAGATTGGTACCTACGAAAAGTGATTCACTGAGATTTGCATGTGATAGATTTGCCAACGAGATATCGCTGAAAGATAGGTCACTGAGCCCGTAGTCGCGACCACTCATATCTTGGCCGCTGAGATTCAGCGATGACAGGTCTTGCGCCATCATGGCCGAGTAATTCTCCATCAATTCGAACAATGCCGACTGGTTGGAGGCGAGTGACGATGCATTGAGGCTCAGGCCATCGGATTGAATGATTTCGAAAGTAATCTCGTCCCAAGTGAAATTTCTCAATTCCGAACGCTCGCGCCCGTCATCGGTGGCAAGTAGAATATCGCCACTATCCGAGTCGCCGCCGCGCCTACCTGAGCCCCATAGGTCGAGGGTATATGCTGAATCGAAACCGGCCGAGAAGGTCATCCCCTGATAGGCGGTAAGGGCCGTGCCGATATCATCCCCGGGTAGCGATTGCTCATACCAATGCAATACCTCATCGCTTCCATCGAGAATTACCCAGGTCTGTAGCGTATCGCCGCCATCATTGCTCAAGATGAGAGAAGGAACCGTGGTCGCGACAAGGGGTAATTCCTCGCCATAGACATCTTCGACCAGCGCCTCGACCTGTGAGGCACTACTCAGGTCAGTCATAGTTATCTGCAGGTCTGAACCGACCGTTGAAGAAGCGGTGCGCTCGTCGACTATCGTGCCGGTGTACCCCTGTACGGCCGCCAAGGTGACAATCGATAGGGTCAGCAACATGATGATTGCGAGACGATTGACCGATTCGGCCGAGCCCGAGCCTTTCAATCCGCGCTTGACATCGTTGAGAAGAGGAGAGCGCCCCAAGAAGAATTGCATGATGCGCGGCCCTGCGGCGCCGATTTTTCCGAGCAGCAGAGCCCCGCCGATCCATAGCAGGAACGGACCGAATATGCCGAGCAGCCCCTCGAGGAAGAAATTATCGACGATGCCATCTTCACTGCCCCTCATCTCCAGCCAGGTATCGATGACCGCAATCATTCCGATGCTGAACATCAGCCAATGTAGCCAAACCTTGGGCTTGGCAACTTCACGAACCTTGCGAACCCCTTCGTCGATTTCCAATTCGATGAACTCCTTGGCCCTGCCGCGGCCAAAAATAATTGCCAAGCCCAAGGTGGCGAATGCCGTCAACATCGTCGCACCTATGCCCAAGGCAGGATCGACGCTGAATTCACTTTCCGAGAAAACCATGAATCCGACGCTGGAGAGTACCACTGGGACCGCGGCCAAGGCGAGGAAATATCCGCCCAGCCAAGCTACCGAGGCCATGACCGCTAATTCCAATAACACCATTCCCTGCAATTGTTTAGCATCGGCGCCGATGACGCGGTGGATTGAAACCTCCCGCCGGCGCTGCTCCAATGATAGTACCAAGCCGTAGACCAGAACCGCCAACGACAATACCACTATCGGAATCATGATGATATAATCAAAGGTTTGAATCAGCCCGAGAAATATGTTCAAAAAGGTGATTGTACCACCGACTATATCAAAATAGAATAGTTCGATATTTTCCGAGGTGTAGTTCTTATCTCCTATTTTCTGTCCCAGGTCTTCGAGCCAATCCGCCGCTTCGGCAGTCGAGGAGGTGGGAAGTTGAGTTCGGTCGATGGTAATCCCGAGATAAACATGGTCGTGGTCGATAATTGTCTGGATGTCCTCCTCTTCAAGGGCCGTCCATGTAGCGAATATCGGATTCGGCGCCAAAGTTGGATTGCCGAATGGCCACGGCTCGTAAATACCTAGAATGGTCATATTGGTCAAGGTGATTGTCTGACGGCAGAATACGCTGTGGGTCTCACCGAAATCGATGCTACCAGGGCAGTCATCAATCCCTCCTTCAACCGTTGACTTCTTTTCGACGACGTATTGGAAAGTCACTTCATCGAGGTGGTCTCCAGCCTGAGCCTGAGCGGCAGAAGCGATGGTTGACGGAATGAAGATGCCGCGTTGCTCCTCCACCTCCTGTGGCGATGACCAGTTACCCATGCCGAAGATGATACTCTCTCCGAGCCGCTCAGCAATCTCGCCATCGAAAGCACCTGGGCCCAGGAGTCTGATGGCGCGGGTATCGGTAATCGGTGGGCCATTCGACATCAATTCCGGGTATTCAAAAGTGATATTCTCCCAGTTGGTATTATCGGTCGATGAAATAGAATCCATCAACAGTGGTTGCGCGGTGACGAAATCCTCGTTGAAGAATCCGCCGCCATGAATCCCCTGCCGGCCGAGAATGACTGCACAATCGTTGATTTCCACTCGTTGGGTCAACTCATCACAGGCCTGCATCAAAGTAGAGGTGTTATTGGTCCACCCTTCAGCTCCTATTATCGGCGCTTTGCGAAATTCTATCTTGGCATCGAAGGGCTCTGATTCGAGCGATTCCTGAAAGAAAATCTGTGATAATCCAACTCCGTATGACAGAACAGTGGTGATGACCAGACTGGCGAGGAAGACTCCGGCTACAACCGCCAATCCACGCTCTCGCCCGCGCCAAGCCCCCAGTGTCGCCAACCTCAGTCGGTCGGGAATATCACGTCCCTTGCGGACCTGCTCTTTGAACCAGGCCAACCTACTCATTCCTCCTCACCCCTTATCGCATCGCCCCAAGCGCTGTAGATATCCGAGTCAGCGGTCTTGCCATCCTTGAGCAGTAACATACGGTCAGCCTTTGAAGCGAGATTTGGGTCATGGGTGACCAAGAGAATTGACATCGGGTTGGTTTCGTCGTGACATAAATCCTTGAACAATTCGAGAATCTCGTTGCCGCTGGCGATATCGAGATTCCCGGTCGGCTCATCGGCTAGCAGAAGGGGGCGCTCGCCAGCGATTGCCCGGGCGATAGCGACGCGCTGTTGTTGTCCGCCTGAGAGTTGGCCGGGCAGGTGGTCGACTCGGTCGTCGAGGCCGACTTTGCTGAGCGCATCGGCGGCACGCTTCTCAGCCTCATCGCTGGGCATTCCAGTAATATCGAGAGCGATGGCGACATTGTCCAATGCTGAGAGATGGTCGAGAAGATGGAAGTCTTGGAAAATCCACCCGACCTTATGGCGACGAACGTCGACGACCGAGGATGGGCCTTTCAAGCCATAAGTGCGCCCTTCAAGGTCGATTGTTCCACTATCTGCGGCGAGCAAGCCACCGATGATGTTGAGCAGGGTGGACTTACCACAACCCGAAGGCCCCATCATCGCTACGAGTTCACCGGGTTTGAGTTTGAGATCTATGCCTTTCAAAACTTCCAAACGATTGGCGCCGGAACCAAAACCCTTGGTGAGTTCGGAGACATCCAACATACTGCGGCCTAAGTAAAGTAGTATTTGGAATCTTGTCTATAGCCATGAACTTGTGATGAACTGTCATTTAGAGCAAAGGGCAGATTGATGAAGCGATGGTAGGTCGCCAAGCCATGCGACCGGTCGAAAGTGTGGCGGTGATTGGCGCTGGAAACATGGGCTCGGGAATTGCTCAAAAGAGCGCCCAAGAAATGTTTGATGTGCAGATGGTCGACCGTGAGGAGGAATGGGTGGAACGTGGCCAGACCATAATCGCCGATTTCCTCGCTGAGGCGGTCGAGCGACGTATCTTTTCCGAGGCACAGGTTGCCGATATCAAAGGCCGAATTAGCAGCGTTGTCGGTACCGAAAATGTTGATTCAAATACTGATTTGGTCATCGAAGCAGTGTTTGAGGACTTTGATATCAAAACCGAGGTTTTCAGTATTCTCGACAAGGTATGTGATGAGCACACGATTATGGCAAGCAATACCAGTAGTCTATCGGTGAATGAATTGGCGCAAGCCACCGGCCGACCCGACCGTTTCGTTGGTCTACATTTCTTCTTTCACCCGGCCAAGAACCGCCTCATCGAGGTGATCCCCAGTGCTGAAACCAGCGCTGAAACCCTTTCTCGGGTGGTGCAATATTGCAAGATGACCGGAAAGGTAGTCATCATCTGCAAAGACCGCCCAGGATTTGTCGTCAACCGGTTTTTCGTTCCGTGGTTGAATGAAGCCTGCCTCCTGTTAGAGCAGGGAATCGCTACCACCGCACAGATCGATGCTGTCGCCTGCAAGGCATTTGGCATCGGTATGGGGCCATTCGCATTGATGAATCTCACCGGGCCGCCGATTGCATTGCACTCCACTGATTATCTAAGCGAGCAACTCAATTGTCCCCGCTACCGCGGGGCTGACAACCTACGCGAGATGGTTGCGGCGGGAGAGATGTGGGAAATTGCTGATGCAGATGAGGGTGGTGACAAAGCACTCGACGACGAAGTTGTAAGTACAATTTCCGAGCGTCTGCTTGGTCAGGTTTTTGCCGTCGCTGCGCAAATCGTCGAAGAGGAGATTTGCTCACTCGAGGATGTCGACCGCGGTGCCAAGGTCGGACTACGCTGGTCGCGCGGACCGTTTGAGTTAGCCAATAAAATCGGCGTTGCATACGCCAGCCAAATGGCTCAGGAATATGCCGACTTGGCCGGATTTGAATTACCAGAATTTTTACCACAACAAGCCGAAATAGGCTTGACTTTCAAATTCAATTATATCGACCTGAGCGTCGATGAAGGAATCGCCACCATTTCCCTTAACCGCCCTGAAGCGATGAATGCACTGAACCAGACCATGGTTAGCCAACTCGGCGAAGTGATAGCCCAAGCAAATTCGAGAGACGATGTTACAACGATTGTGTTGGATGGAGCGGGCAAGGCGTTTGTGGCCGGAGCCGATGTGAAATTCTTCGTCGATAAAATACGAGCCGATTCGATTTCCGAAATATTCGAGTTCACCCGACATGGCCATGAAGTGCTCAACCTGCTGGAGGCATCACCGAAGACGACCATCGCCTTGACCACCGGACTAGCGCTGGGTGGTGGCTTGGAACTCGCTCTCGCCTGCGATTATCGCATCGGTACCCACCGCACACAGTTCCGCTTCCCCGAAACCAGCATCGGAATATATCCTGGTCTCGGCGGTACTCAGCGGCCGGCAAGAATATGTGGAGTTCCAGCGGCTCGCTGGGCGGTATTGGCAGGAAATTTCATCGATGCCAATACTGCTTCCGACCTCGGACTAGTAACCCATTTGGTCGAGGCCGGTGGGGTCGAGGAAACGGTTAGCGAAATAGCAGCGACTGGAAAGCCGGACAACAAATATCCCGCTAAACCTGCGAATTCCGAGAGTAGAGTTGCATTATTCTCCACTGAATTCTACAGTGATGCCACCCTTGAAGGACTGCTGAATGGAAAATGCCCAGAGGGTTTCGACGCCGAGGATAGTAATGTCTCCCGCCAATTAAAGGCACTCGTCAGGGCCGCACCAATCGCCTTGCGAATCGCCAGCGAATTAATCGATACAGCCTCTGATACCGACCTTTCGGATGGCTTGCAAGGGGAACTTGACCGCCTGCCGGAGATTTTCTCGACCGCAGATGCATTAGAGGGATTGTCGGCACTGATAGAAGGGCGCAGGGCGACCTACTCAGGGAAGTAAACGGTTTACCGATTAAACCATGTATGTGAGTATACACCGAGTATGTGAGGTAATCCTGATGACTGAACCAGCGCTAAGCATCCCCAGCGATGAAATCAACAAACTTCAGACTCATATCGCCGCAACGGTGACTGCGGGGGTAGATATTCGAAATATTCTGGCCTCATACTCAGGCACTTATCCCTATGATGAGGCTTGGGAAGTCGCCGCTGCGGTAAAGGCCTTACGGGTTTTCGCCAGTCGTTGGACGATTGAAATTCTCGCAGCCCTGTACATTACCGGCCCGAAGCGCTTTAATGAATTGAAGGGATTGCTCACTGGAATTTCCAGCCGTACTTTGTCGGACAAGTTGACTCTGCTCGCCAAAGAGGGATTGATCATCAGAAAGGTGAAAGAAGGACCACCGGTAAGGGTGAACTACATTCTCTCCGACCATGGAATGCAGTGTGGCAGGTTGCTATCGCCTCTTGTAGCCCACCTCAAATTACACGTTGGTGCCGTTAAGTCGAAGGCCACTAAGTAGCTAAAGTAACTAACGAAGGCCACTTAGTATTGTTACAACACTCGGCCTTCGCATTATCACACACGATTGAGTTCGACCATGTTTTTCCGAACGGCTATTTTTCTGAACTATTCAGCAAGGAAATCAGTGACCGCTTGGGCAAAGGATTCCGGACTGCGGTTACTCATCATCATCGCCTTTCTCGCTTCTCTGGCCCCAGGTAATCCCTTGGTGAAGGCAACAGCATGGCGGGTCAGCCATTTTGGCTGCAGGCCAGTGGTCTCTTCTGATAGTTCGACGTAGCGATTCCAACACCAGGCACGGGAGATAAAATCTTGTGAGGTTGTTGTGGTGTTTTCCCAAGCCTCTTGGCTTTTGATTTGCCAAGGGGGTGGGCTGCATTTCCAGCCAAGTCCATCCTTGATGGAGGAGAACACTGTCGGTTGCCCTATCGCCCCTCTTCCTATCATCAATCCAGCTGCCCCTGTTGCTTCAAGGCACTTCGCCGCGCTCTTTGCATCGGTGACATCGCCATTGGCGACAACCGGAATTTCGACGCTCTCGACCACTTTGGCGATGGTATCCCAATCGGCATTTCCCGAATATCCCTGGCGTAGAGTACGACCATGAATGCACAGCCGCATTATTCCTGTAGTGGCCAGTCTCTCACATATTTCTACGACATTATTGGCTCCGACTCCAGTACCTAGTCGTAATTTTGCAGTTATCGGAATATCGCTTACGGCCATGCAAGCCTCGACTATTCCCACCAGTTCATCTGGCTCGCCCATCAGTGCTGCTCCGGCACAGGTCCGGGCCACTTTGGGTGCGGGGCAGCCGAAATTGAGGTCGATGATATCAGCACTGCCTTGAAGCAATTCAACGGTTTTCACCATCTCACCTTTATCTCCACCGAAAATCTGTGGTATGAATGGCGTCTCACGGTCATCTGATTCAAGTCGCAACCATGAGCGGGCAACATCTCGGCTCAACGCCGCCGATGAGGTGAATTCGGTTATCGTGAAATCAGCACCACATTCTTTGGCCAGAAGGCGGAATGGCAGGTCGCTGACGCCGCTCATCGGCGCTAGGAATAGCGGCACCTGGGCCAGGCTTGAGGACACCTGTCAGACCTCTGAGATGGCTTTTTCCAATTGCTCGGCCACACGCCTGATACGGCGTAGTACGCGGTCGAGTTTGCTCATACACATCTCAGCACAACGCTTGGGACTATCGCCGGCCATCTGGTATCCGTATGGTAATCTGCCGCCAAGTAGGTTGAGCAGCAGCATCTGTTCTTCCGGTGAAACTTTTGCCATACTCTTCTCGACTATTTCTGGCTTCAATTTCCCCTTCTTCAAAGCCTTGACCAAGGTCTCAGATTCACGCGGAGGAAGTTGTCGGTTGAAGCCACCTTTGAGCAAAAGCCAATCCGCTCCACGCTTGCGGAATTGTGATTCCATGGCTTCCCACAAAATAGTTGGCAAGCGGTCGATTCGCGCCACACGGTCGACGATTCCTGCGGCATGAAATCGCTCAAGGATACGGACCAGTCGTGGTTTGGTGGCTTTGGTCAACTCGGCCGCTTCGTCGATTGAGAATGGAGCGGAGCGACCCAACATTGTCGAAAATAGTTTGACCGCCACAGAATCGGCCATTATCGCCTTACCCGGCCTCTCTCCAAGTAGTCCCATCTCGGCCATCCAGTTGGACAATTCGCTTGCCCCTTCGATGTCGGGCTGAGGTGAAGGTTCGGTCACCCATAGCCGTAAAGCCGGTGCATCTCTTTCCCCAGGAATCTCAATTTTGGGCGTGCTCTGGCCCTCGGTTCTGGTCCACCAAGTATCTAGGTTGGCTAAGCGCATCGCCAATAGCATCCTCGCTTCCTGTGAAAATAGTTCGATCGCAGCGGTCAGCGAGCCCCCGCGCAGGAAATGGCGACGCCAGCCATCACCTTCGCTGCGGCTACTTATCAATCGACATGCCGAGAGACGCGATAAGTGATGGTGTAGGCTTGCGGGAGCAAGACCTAATTCATCACCGAGTGCATTGGCATCGACCCCGGTGGTGGGATGGGCCAAAAAATGCTCACGCAATAACCTGACAACCGGTTGCTGGGAATCTCCAAAGGTATGCTCTTCACCTCGGCGACGAATCAATCCGAAGGTGGCTACCAGCCAATCGATTAGTTGGGTTGAATCTTTTTTGCTGGTGGGAATTGGATGTTCCTCAAGCCTGACTTGGAACATATCCACCTCGCTACCCCGACCCACCATAAGCATGCGCACGCGAAAGGGCGAACATTTGACGATTGGCAAGGCCGACTGTGTGGTCGAAGCAATCGCCAAGAGAGAATGTTTCTCCTTGTTTACGCGATTCAGAGCTCTTCATTCCATTGATGGTCGAGAACGGAGACTTCAGGTTCAGCGGTGTTGTTCATCTGTACTTCATCTCCCAATGATTGCTTCAAGTGATCCTCAAGGTCAAGGCGGTCAAGGCGTAGAATTCCGCGCCTACGCAGAACTTTGACGGCTGAATGGACGGTGGCCTTCGAGCGACCGAGTTGGCGTGACAATGCCGCTTGCGAGCGTGGCACACCATCAATGCGAATGTGGTCGACGATAGCACGCTGGACTACCGAAAGACCGACGTCGAGCCGACGAGCAGCACGTTGTGGGTCGGCATCGATTTCCGACAAGACCTCGACTTGACTGGGTCGGCCAGCAAAATAACAGGTGCGACCATTGACCCTGACGATGGTTATTGCTTGTTGGACCTGAAGAACATCGAGGTGATGTCTGAGCGAACCATTAGCCGCCTGTAGGGCGCGTTGTAGTTCACGGTAGCACAGGCCGGGTTGTTCATCCAAGGTCTTCAGTATCGAGATTCTAAGTGGGTGTTCATCGCCATCCGAAACTCTAGTGGTTATCGTACCGCTGGAAGTGAAAGTAGTTGTCAAGCCCCCGAATCCACCGACCAAACCTGCCAGCCCAGCCGCTAGCCACGGCCGTTGTCGGACCCATTGCTGAAGCAGTGCCATCGAACTTGTGTCGTTCATTATTGCAATTGAAGGCATCGGCGCGATGTGCAACAGCCATTGAAAGCCGTAACGTGGAATTGCTTTGCCATGCCGCTACTGGCGGCGATTTATTCGCAACGCTCGTATATCTTGGGTCACGTTACGGCTTTCTTCAAGGTACTTAGTCAAAGAATTTGGAACATTGCCGGTTCAACAATACCAGAGGGTGCCGTTCCAACAGGCATCTCACGCATGGGTGTTGGATGGCACTGATTGCTACAGGAAGATATTCCTCAATCCTTATTTGGCTCAGCCATAAGTCGGTGTCATGAAGACGGCTTTAGTCACCGGAGCGAATAGAGGAATAGGTCTTGAGTTGACTCTGCAATTACTTGATTCAGGGTATGATGTTCATGCTACATACCGTTCGAGTAAAGGTGGTCTTGAGGAAATTCAAAATTCGGCGTTGAATATCCACCAGATGGATGTCAGAAATAAAGAGGAAATTTCAGCTGTGATTAAATCAATCAGCTCACTAAATCTGTTGATCAATAATGCGGGTATTGCCGATGGGCACTGGCAATCAATTTCAGAAATTGATATGGAACATGCATTGGAAGTTCTGAATGTTAACGCCGTTTCCCCTGTATTGGTAACACAACAAGTATTACCGATATTGAGTAATCAATCAACAATCGTCATGATAAGTAGTTTGATGGGCTCGATTAGTGATTGTCGAAGTGGACGTTCATATGCTTACAGGGCTTCAAAGACTGCATTGAATATGTTCTCTATGGCAATGAAAAACGAATTAGATGGGATGGGCTCTTCACTACTGATTATCCATCCCGGATGGGTTGAAACCGACATGGGCGGACCTAATGCCCCACTTTCTACAGATGAAAGTGTTCGAGGAATAATGCAAAGAATAACTGAGCAAAATATGTCGATGAGTGGGCGGTATGTCCAGTTTGATGGAACGCCTGTTGAATGGTAATTAATTATTAGCCAAACGATGGACAATTCTACTCAAAGGGTAGGGGGTGCGTAAGCCCGCAGAGTCTTTCTTGAAATAGCCAAGAGAATCGCTTGCTACTTGCATTGCCACTTGCATTGCGACTTGCTCAGAGGATTTCTGCGAGGATTGCCTGGCAGTCATTGCCAACATCAGTTTGGTCACCAGTCTTGAGGTTCTTGATTGCGACTTGCCCACTATCGAGGTCGCGCTGACCGATGATGATGGCATGGGTCGCCCCCATGTTCTCAGCCCATGCTAGAGATTTTCCGACTCCGCGCTGGCGTAACTCCATCTCGACCACTAGGCCGGCCTCGCGCAATTCTGCAACCAGTCCGAGGTAGTTCTCGGGCTCGATGTTTAGAGGAATCACCGCTAGAGTGGGGCGACCAGTATTCTCTCCGGATACGACTTCGCCTCGCCCTAGTCGAGCGGCCTGTTTCTCCAGCGCAATGAGCACCCGGTCGAAGCCGAGGCCAAAGCCGCAGCACGGGTCGAGGTCGGGTAGGTTGAACAGGTGGAGAAGGCGGTAAGTGCCCCCACCCAAGATCTGGCCTTCGCCACCGAGTTCATCGACATGGGCCTCAAAGACCATCCCTGTGTAGTAGTCCAATCCTCTTGCTGCGCACAGGTTGATTTTCAGTGAAGGTGGTGAAGGTGCAAGTTGGCCGAGGGCTGAACAGAGTTGTTCTAATTCGTCGAGGGAGTCATGGCCAACCCCCATTCCAGATAGGATTTCTCGGGCTGCTGGAAGAGTTTCCACCCCTCCTTCAAGTCCGGCTAAGGCTTGCAGGGATTCAATTGCCGTTGTGGCGATACCATGGTTGGAGAAGACATCACCAAGACCATCCCAGTCACCCTTGTCGAGAAGGCGCAGGGCACTGGCTATCGGTGGCTCGCTCAGCCCTTCCCCTTCAGTCCCACCAGAGGCGCTGGGCAGACCTAATGCAGTAAGGACATCTCTAGTGATGCCGACATGACCGATTCGTAATTCCCAGTCCTGCAGTCCACTCGAGGTCAGCATGTCGATGGCGAGGGCGATAACTTCGGCCTCGGCCAGCGGACCAGTGGCACCGACTAACTCGCAACCGTATTGGAAGAATTCGCGATATCTCCCGCTCTTGAATTCCTCGTATCGGAAACATTGGCCAAAGTACGATAGTTTGGCCGGCTTCGGCATCTGGCCGCGCTCAGCCGCAATCATTCGCATCACCGGAGCGGTCAGTTCGGGGCGTAGGGTCAGGTCCCGCTCGCCCTTGTCCTGAAAGGAATAGAGTTGGTCGACAACTCCAGGTCCACTCTTGGCGGTGAATAGGTCGAGGCTCTCGAAAATTGGTGTCTGCACCCGTTTGAATCCGTGTCGGCGAGCCCGCTCCTCGAGCAGATTCTCAAAATGAAGACGGCGCGCCATCTCGGCAGCACCGAAGTCACGGGTGCCGCGCGGGTGCTCGAACATGATGTGGCCGGGGTGTAGTCGCTCTATGAGTCCATCGCGAGTTGACTCGCTGGTTTTGCCGTTTTTGTTGAGGCGGTGAGGTGGTGAGGTGGCGATTCGGCAGCGCTGACCAATCAATCGAAACGCTGGAATCCGGTAGTGCCGCTGCCGCTCTTCTGTTTCTTGCGGGTTAGTTTGAGCGCCTCGCCCAACTTGTCGGCGCTGACATTATATCCTTGCAAATCCTTACCACCTACACCGGTGATTATCGCCATCACCTTGATGGTATCACCAAATCCAGGGTCTTGTCTTGCTCCCCATATAACGTGTGCCTCGTCGCTGACCTTGGCGGTCATCAGGTCGACCACTTGACTGGCCGCTTCAAGGGTCATGTAAGGTCCTCCAGTGACGTGAATCAAGACACCTGTCGCTCCTTCGGTATCGACATCGAGAAGTGGATGGTTGAGTGCTTCGTGAACCACCTCTTCAGGCCCGCGGTCGGACTCACCGTAGAGCATCATCGTCACTCCACCATTCTTCATGATAGTGCGGATATCGGCGAAATCGAGATTTATCAAGCTTGGCAGGGTGATGGTCTCGACGATTCCCTTGACGATTTCAGCGACCAGTTGATCCATTATTGAAAAGGCTTCATCCAAGGGTAGGTTGGGCACGTAGTGCAGGAGACGATTATTGTCGAGCACCAATACCGCATCGGCGGTCTGGCGTAATTTCTCCAACCCCTCCAGCGCCCTCTGCATGCGCTGGCGGCGCTCGACGTGGAACGGAGTGGTGACGATTCCAACCACTAGAGCGCCGGCGGATTTCGCTTCCTCGGCTACGATTGGAGCGATTCCAGTTCCTGAGCCACCGCCCAGGCCACTGGCGATGAATACCAAATCGGCACCGCTGACGATTCGCTTGATCATGTCACGGCCAGCCTCGGCACAGCGCCGTCCTGTAGAGGGGTCGCCACCTGCTCCTAGACCACGGGTGATATGCCGTCCGACTAGCAGTTTCTGTAGTGAGCGGGTGTGGTCGAGGTGTTGCTTGTCGGTGTTGATAGCGACGGTGACCGCACCTTCTACGTGTAGATGGGTGATGCGATTCAAGGTATTGTTTCCAGAACCACCACAACCGATAATCAAGATGCGTGGTTCTGGCACCCCGAAGTCACCCAATTGCTCGTCGAGCAGAGCGGTATTGGTTTGGCCTACCTCAACATCTCGTTTGAGGCCCTTCACCAAGTCATCAAATTGTGTGCTCGATATGCCTTCGGCATCGTCGCTGGTCATCGTTGTAGAATCATGAGCCGAAGGTCCCATCCCGTAGCCTCATTATCGATGGCCGTTTTTCCCCGTAATAAGGATGAGCCTTTTCTAGGGGTTGCGCGAGCGGATTTCGCGCCCACTTGAGGGGGCTCCAAAATCGGCGTGGGATGTCGTGAGGGTTAAATGCCCGAGGCAGGTCGCACACTTTGCCTCGCTTAGCTCAGTTGGTAGAGCACCTGACTGTAGTCGGAAAAAAACACAGCCGTCTGTGAAGGCAGACATCAGGGGGCCCCCAGTTCAAGTCTGGGAGCGGGGACTTAGCAGAATGGTATAGCGGGCGTTCTCGCACGCGATATGAAATCGAACCGAAGTATCATCGAATTGAGATTGGAGTCGACATCATTGCGAATTCGACACAGTGTAGTGCTTCCGCATTTCGGCTTTTACTGCTTTCAGGGCGTATTGAATACTGCTGCTTGCGTCCAAGTCTGCCCATTCTGATTTTCTCCCATCGCCCGCCAATGGTAGGTCTGCCCACTGACCAGCCCGCTGACCGAATGTGATTTCCAGCCGACAGTGGAGGGCCCGATAGCTTGACAATTCGTCCACGCTGATTTTGTCGTCCCGCCATCATACAACCCCCAGCAGACGGTGAGGTTGACATCGGTACCGTTATCGTAAACATCGAATTCCAAGTCAGCGCTGGAACTGGTGACATTGCTGTCGATAAAGTCACGCAGAATCGGGTCGTAATCGTGTACCCAGCCCCGCAGCGGGTCGGTCGTCCATACCGGGAGGTGTGCAGCCGCATCACGGGTGGCCTGGGTTATCGGGAAACCCCAAGCCTCGAGGAAGGGCACGAGGTTTTTGCCGGTGTTGAGGGATATTTGAATGGCCCACTGGTTGAACTCATTGCTATCTCCGCTGGGTTGGGTGGAATAATTGTAGTAATATTCCTGATAGGCGGCAGTGATCGGCTCCCACCCAAAGGTCTCCTGGATTTGCAAATAGGTCTCAAGGGCGGTCCAAACCGACCATGAACTAATATTTGCGCCGTTGTTGAAGTAGGTCTCGACCCGGCTCTTGGCGCTGGCATTGTTGAGGGCACTGTGCCCATCGCGCGGGTTCTTGCCGACCAGGTCACTCATCAGTTTGACCGAGTAGATATTGCAGGTTGTCTCGGTCGTCCCCGGTAGGGTGGAAGACATCCACTGGTGGTTATGTCCCAACTCGTGGAACATTCCCCAATCGCCATCCTGATACATCTTGGTGCCGTTGACCACGCCGGACACACTGGCGTGGTGCGCCATGAAGGGATAGCCGGAATGCATCCATCCAGCACTTATCTGAACATCGAAAACCGCTCGCTCGACCCGTGGCCAAGGCGTATATCCCGACAGGTTGTGTTCCATCTGCAAGGCTTCGTCCCAGAAGTCCATCGCGTAGTCAGGGTCGTCGAGAGTCCTGATGTCTTTGCTGGGAATCGTCAGAATGAAATTATCCGATTCCAGTTCGGCAATCGGCGCTGGGTAGTCACGAATCGTGCTCTGCCAATCAGCGATGCTCGTGACGCCATGGATATAGCGCGGCATTTCAACTGCACCTTCGATACTGACCTCGACATCACCGAGGGTGCTTCCCTTAGCAAATGCGATGTAAATCACCCCCCCGAAGGAATTGCCGACCTGCATAGTCGTGTTATCTACCGCCCACCAGCGCACCACCTTCGGGTGACGCGACAAGGTGGTCTTCCCCCACAGGGAGTCCGAATGCGCCCCCACCAGAACATAGACACTCTGACCTATGACATCGGTCGTGAAAGTTACGTTCACCACTTCGCCAGGAGCTGCGTACAGACCAGTGCTCATCCGACCATGTGCTCCAGCACCCGCAGAGCCGAATTGGCTGGGTAGTCCGGCGAAATTCCCGTTCACTGTCAAGGTGCGATTCACCCGCGCGAAACCGGGCGGTACTTCACCGGGAAAGTCGATGCTCGAGGGATGGGCGACCAGTTCATTTGCAGGTAGTCCGAGCATCAATTTCTCTTGAATGTTCAGCACGAGGTCATCGATGGCATCATCTCCCAAGGTGTATGTATTACTGGCGCTTATCTGAATCCATCCGGTTTCATTCGACATCACCCTTACCTGGGTCCAGAAGTTGAGAAAATCGAACGGAAGGTTGGAGACTGAGCGACTTACAGTGCCGGCGGCGATTGCCGAGTCGGCCTGATTGAGCAGGGGCCCAATGGTCATGTGAGCAGCGACTGCCCCCAATGAGGCACGTAGCCGGTAGAGGTGCGAATGCGGCGTGGCTGGGAACGACATACTGGCTGAACCCGATGAGGTTGAGACCAGCAGGCCGCTGATTCTAGAGATTTGATTGCCGGGATAATTGTGCGGCGCATCGCTGTTGCTGTACGACCAATACCACGCATGGCCACCGAGGACGACACCACCTCCGGCTAACATGAACTGCTCTACCTTACGGTCTTGGGAGTCGCTCCAAGAATTCCAGAATTCACCGACAAAACAATCCATCCCGGCCAAATCATCAGGCGTGGCGCTGGATGAGACTGTGAAACCCTCGGCTTCCAAAGTGCTTTGCCAACTATTGAAATCGCTGGCCAAGGCGACTTTCAACCCACCATTACAAGCCCATTTCAAAGCATTCATCGACAAGTTCCCCTCGTCACCACTGGTGCTTTTTACCATGCTTTCGTGGCCATATCCGACCACTTTGCCCATCCCAACATGGCCGGCCGAGATTATCGGTCGCTCATCCCAATCCAAGCCGACAGGAAATGACCAATCGCCGATGGGGATGATGAGCGAAGGCCACGAACCGCCGTAATCAACGGCCGAGACTCCAGCGGTGATATCGAGATAATCGGCATCGAGGTCGTGTACTGCCAAGGTAAGATTGGACGAATGTGAGCCACCGGTATTATTCGCCCAAATCTGGTATGTCGCCCAACCAGAGCGATGGTTAGGGGTGCCACTGATGGTGCCATTATCTCCAGACATCGCTAATCCGGATGGTAGTGCAGGTACGATTTCCCAGGTTTCGATGGATGGGCCGAGGTTGGTTGCATTGAGAATAACCGATACATTCGCTTCCAATGTGAACATCGTCGCATTCCAAGAGATATTAGTCGGCGTCAGGTCGACCACTCTAACGTGGATTATGGTCACGCCAACCCCACCGGTGTTATTCGCCCATATGGTATGATTAGTCCACTCCCACAACTCGCTTGCGGCCCCGGTAATCTTCCCGGTGGTCGTGTTGAATATCAGTCCATTAGGGAGTGCTGGGTAAACTTCCCACGAGGTGGGTTGACCTCCCGAATGAGTCGGTGTGAGATTTACCTGCTCAACCAATAGGGCAATATCGAGGTAATTTCCCGCGTAATCGAGCACCTTTGGTCGGTTGTCAATTACTGTCAATGTCAGTGCCGAAATATTGCTTCCGCCACTGTTATTGGCCCAGACGACATGGATTACTTCCTCATACAGCGCCGTAGGGATGCCGAAGATATGACCATTGGAGAGATTGAAATCCAAGCCATCTGGCAAGGCCGGTGAGATTGCCCAAGAGGTAGGATTACCGCCACTGGCGATCATCGGCATCAAATCGACATCATTGCCGAGACGGAAGATGAAAGGATTGCCTTGGTAGAACGCTCCCGAAGGTGATTGCTCTACGATTGTGATGGTCAAGTTCTGCGTCCACGCCCCTCCCCAGTTCTCACCACGAATCGAATGGGTGGTCGTACCCATCTCCACAGGGGTGCCATCGATTCCACCGTCCGCACCCAAGGTCAGACCTACCGGCAAGGGCGGCACTGCCGACCATGTGTCGGCATTGCCAGACTGAAACCCGGGAGGTTCCAAGTCGACTTCGACCCCAAGTATCAGCAGTAATGAAGGGTCGTCCAACTGGAATATCGGTGGCAAGGGTTGAGACAATATGGTGATATTCACGCTGGTCGAACCAGCGTAATTCGAGGCGATGATGGTGTAGTTCTGTGGCGTCATCTCGCCAACCGGGCGCCCAAAAATCTCGCCG
>Ga0302120_10000366_pt1 | contig 19983 bp, 14 predicted proteins | sample AG5_Bottom_MG_FD_203118 | JGI IMG/M metagenome (GOLD analysis project Ga0302120, IMG submission 203118) | Marine microbial communities from Western Arctic Ocean, Canada - AG5_Bottom | ecosystem: Environmental > Aquatic > Marine > Oceanic | place: Canada: Western Arctic Ocean | collected 2017-10-01 | reverse complement strand
ATTTGCCCAAGAGCTATTTTCTCCTCTTGGATCACCTGCATCTTCTGAGCAACAACTTCAAGCCATTCCGCGCGTGCGCTATCAACGGCAGCGGAAGAGGCCTGGCCAGATTTCGAAAGAATGTCCAAGCGACTCCATTGTTTTTCCACCAAGGCCTCTTTTTCCTCGAGTACCTTAATTCGCGTTAAACAGGATACGGCTAAGTCTTTTTGTTGACGAAGATTCGCACTTATTTTCTTCCCTTGCAAGTCGAGGTCCAGAACTTCAACGCGAAAACGTTGCACGTCGACCTGAAACCGTCTTAGGTCTGATGCCCAATCAGCCGCAATTTCTGAAGCGGATGCTTGTAGTTCAGCTTCGGCAGAGGAGACTTGTGCCCTTAGCTGGTTTAGCTCCTTACGTGCTACTTCAAGGTCGGCCAAGAATTGAGCGTCATCTAGGGTAGCAAGGATTTGACCCGCCTTTACTTCCGCGAAACGATCAACACGCACATCTTTAAGGATACCAGTGGTCGTCCCAGAAACCTCCCATGATTCCGCAATGATTTGCCCCGGAAACTGGAGAAGAACTTTCTTGTTCGACCATTCATTTTGCGCCCATATGGCCGCCACTGCCCACATAAGAATAGGTAGCAGGCGTTGAGTGAAAAGACGCGCCCATTGGGCGAAGGAAGTGTGAAATATTTTCATCTTATGATTCCTGAGCCCCATCTCGAACGACTAGCCCAGCATCCTCTATCGCGGTGTTGCGCTTTAGCTCTTGCACGAAGTCTGAGCCATTCGATCGATCCCTTAGTAATACCTCATAGACGAATTCAATCGAAGTTGCATCGTGTGAAGCAGACACCTGTCGATATTTGATGCAATATTCTTTCAGCGTTTTCGTAAGGGATCCTTCTTCGCCATTCTGAAGCCTGCAACGGAGATGCCCATCAAATAAATTTCGTGCGCCGAATGATGTAAAGGAAAGAAACGCTACCCCTAAGCAGAAGAATACAGTAGCTAGTACCCCTGCCGGGAGTCGTTGAGTCCCGATAGCCATTCCGACGATTAAAGAGAAAAACACAAATACCGTGTCGCGGGTATCTTTTAGATTATTCCTGAATCGAATCATTGCTAATGCGCCAAGTAATCCAAATGCTGTCACTAGGCTGCTTCCTATGACAAACATTACCATTGTTGCGGACACACTGATTAAAACGAGGGATTGTGTAAACGAGCTTGAGTAGGATAGACCCGCATGTGTCCATGAATAAGTCCATGCGAGCAATTGACCTAGAATAAATGCGACTACAAGTGAAAGAAGTAGTGCTTGTAAATCTATCCCATTAGGACTTGAGGAAAGTAGTTGTTCAAGCATTCCTATATTGATAACGTATCTTCTGAGACAGGTGTGGCGTTTGATCGACGCAAAGTATGTATTTCGGGACAGACTGATTAGTTAGTTTGAATATTTCCATCATTGTCTGTATCCATACTGGTGGCGACCCTGTGTATTTCACTTCCAAAATCATCCCCTTATTGGGGACGGAAACCCAATGCCCTGTCCTGCTATCTAATTCGGATTTCAGCGACGTCGAGGTGCTTAATTCTGTATCAAAAGTGATTCTCACTGGGTCGAATGACCGCGATTCAAATGCTTCGCGCATATACCTAACCCGAACCTGAGGACGAGCGAGAGTTTTTTTTGTTAGATTGATGAAATTACTTATTGCGGCCGATTCTGAATTACTCTCGCAAGGAATTTGCTTTACGAGTGCGTCTAATATTCCCTCTCCCTCTTTGCGTGCGACGGAGGCTCTTTCCTTTCGGACGACTTGATTGATCCTTTGTTTCACTTCAAAAAACAATGGGTCACAATCATTGTCAGCATAAGTTCTTATACGCAGTTTAAACCTGTTTTTCTCCGAGTTTTTAGTCTGGTTATATAAATATAACTCCTCGCTGTCCAGATAGAGAGAGCATATTTGATAGCTAGAGCCTTCTGCTTTTACGCTAAAAGGGTCATGTTGCATATAGGGTAGAATCCAATGCCTTATTTGATCCGCCACATAGGGGCTAATCAAATATTTGCGTTCAACTCGAGAAGTCAGGGTTCTGTCCATGGCGAAGAAGGGTCCAGGGGGAGACAGGACTTCTTTATTATTTCAGTGAATTTTAACCCAATTTTCATACTTAGGGGGGGGAAAAAAGACCTTTTAACGGGCAGGCGCCTTGAAATAGGATATCCTAACTAAGTTAGGAAAATCAAACTATGTTGCTCATACTCGCACTGTTTCCCTCTGGGCTCCTTGCCGCCCCTATTCAAGACGCCCGTGAAGTGCAGATTGTGAGTGAGAATCTCATTGCTAATCCTTCTGGAATCTCCATTGCGTCTGAGAATGGTGACACAGCAGCCGTTGTTTATGAGGATACCGGTGATTCTTCGATTTGGATAGCCACATCAGATGGTCGTGGCATTTCATGGCGAAGTCCCATTCGACTTGATGATGACGCCACAGGGTCACCAAAAAATTCGTCTGAATCTTCTTTGCTTGTCGATGAAAATCGTATTTATGTTGCCTGGAAGGATCGGCGAAATGGATTAAATGACGACCTTTATTTTACGGCTTCTGAAGATGGAGGATTGACATGGTTGCCCTCAAATGTGAGGTTGAAGGATGGCTTCGGCAAAGGAGATAATGATTTAAAGGATTTTCGACTTGGCTCTGGAGGAAAGGATGTCATTGCTCTTTGCTCCACAAACGACGGAGAGGAGAAACTGTTTCTTACCTATTCCAACGACAGCGGTTCTAGCTGGAGTTCAGCGATTGACGTCACTTCGCATAATGGTCAATGTGATGTGGATAATGTTGACATGGCCTGTGAGGACGATATCGCCTACATAGTTTGGCGTGACAACTTTTTAAACGGTATAGACGATACGATTTGGCTTTCCATATTCAACTTCAAAAACGGAAATTTTATTGCGCAAGACATTAACGTTAGCCCAAATTTAATTAGTCTTGGCGGCGATGCCGATGACGGTGTCTCAGTGGCCGTTGATGACAATTATCTCGCAATCATGTATCACGCTGACAATCTAGGCGGCTCTGCCGAGCAAGTTAGAATTAATCTTTCCTCGAATTTAGGTCAAAGCTTTCTGGGCGATGCCCAGGTAGGAGAGTATGACAATTCTGGATTAAACCATGATGCTGATGGAGGATGCATAGTCGTTGAGGATGGCACTGTTGCTGTTGCGTGGCGTGATAATCGCACGGGCGGGAATGAACTCTATTCCGCAATTGGGGACATTGAATCAGGCGTCTTTTCTCCTGATCATCTTTGCTCTGATGGTTCTCCTGAGATTAGTACCCCCCGCATTTCCGGAGAGTTTAGTGGGGAACCGCTTGCGATTTCCTGGAGTTCTGGATCCCCAAAAGTATATAAGTCGTGTTATTACATTAATGATGTTTGGGCTGATTCATTTGTCATTTCTGAAAATCCCAGTACTGTTACGAATGCAAGAATTGCTTGGAATGATACGTATAAGAATTTCTTGGCGGCCTATACGAGTGATTTCCAGGGGACCCCTCAGGTTTGGGTTAGCGGTTACCGATCCCAGCAAATTGATCCCGGAAGTCCCGTGGCCGGCGCCTCAGCCTCCTTTCAGTTATCTGGTTTTGACTCGAGAAGGAGTTATCAGGTTGTTGCTGCCCTAAATTCAGGGAACCTGGTTCTCCCGGATGGCCGAAATCTGGGAATTTCTTACGACAATTACACCGATATTACTCGAAATTTGCCCGCGCTTAGCGGGGGATTTGATGCTGCAGGTCGCGCCGTTACTTCCGGTTTGACAACTCCTTCGTCTCTCTCTGGTGTTTCGATGTATCTTGTTGCAGTCGCTTTAGATGGGCCTCTTATTAAAGCGTTTTCAGATGCGACGATTGTTCAATTCCAGTAGAGCTTGTTGCCGGAAATATCCAACACGTTTGAAGGGGGCTTCCTTTCATGCAAAATAGGTAATGCGGAACTAGAAAATAAAAATCCTTCGTTTGGCGACGCACGCGGGCCATGGCTACACCTTCATGACAGCACAATGCGAGAATTCAATGAGAAACCCGAAGTGTGCAATGAAAAGAATCACTCTCTTAAAAGTATAACGATACTCATGTAAAGGCTAAGTTCATTTTATTCATCCGCCCCCTTCTTCAGAAGGAGTCTCTGTGAATCTATGCCGATGCGCGCCCCATGTAATGCAAAAATACCGGAGACAATGAACGCCGGGACGAGGCCATCAATAAATTGGCGGAGGCTAGAGAAAAAGTGCCAGAAAAGCGCAATGAAAAACCCTGATCCAATCGCAAAGATAACCGACACTGGATGAACAGGCCCCTTCAGTAATCGGACCAAAAGCAAAGGCCCAAATGCTGCGCCGAGGGCACCCCAAGCAAAAAGGACTGAGTCAAATATTGTTTGCTCAACCAGCATTGCGGCGGAAATCGACAAAAACCCAACACAAAAAATTGTCAGCCGATCTAGAAATCGGCTCTCTCGCCCGAAACAGTCCCTTGATATTACCGAAGAACAAACCAAAAGCTGACTATCGGCCGTTGACATAATGGCCGACAAAACTGCTGCAATTAAAATTCCGGCAATGACAGGTGAAAAAAGGCTATTCGACAGAACAAGCAAAATTGCTTCTGGGTTATCAATATTGGGAGCAAGTCCCCTTCCACTCAGACCCAAAATAACCATCCCACTATAAATAATGACGCCCCAAGCCAGTGATATCCACGTTCCACGCGCCACGTCTTGACTACTTCGCATCGCCATAAATCGATTGACAACATGAGGCTGTCCAGGGTAGCCCAGACCTATTCCAAAAATTCCTATCAAAAAACCGGCCAATGAAAACCCTATTTTCCCACGAAACACATCGAGCAATATAGGGTCATTTGCCTGCCGTAATCCCTCAACAAGTCCATCCCAATATCCAACCTCAATAAAAGCCACCAAAGGAAGAAGAATTGAAGCAAGAGCCATAATAATTCCCTGGAAAAAATCGGTGACAGAAACAGCCCAAAACCCCCCTATCATCGTGTACGCAATAACAATACTACCGCCAACCAAAACAGAATAATTCGTAGGCATATCCAGGATTTCTGAAAACGTAACCCCAGCAGCTTTAAATTGTGATGCGATATAAATACTTAAAGAACTCAAAATGATAAAGGCGGAGAGCAAGATAATCACTTTACGCAATCTTGCAGGAGCATCATTGGAAAAAATCTCTACCAACGTAACCGCCTGAGATTTCTCCGAAAGGCGCCGAAGTCGATCGGCAACAAAGAACCAATTGAGGCAGAAACCAAAAAGACATGCCGGGATTAACCACACTGCGGAGAAACCCCACACATAGGCAGAGCCAGAAACACCAAGCAAGCTCCAGGCCGACGAAGACGAAGCTGCCGAGGACAAACTTGCAACCCAAGGGCCAAGATTACGGCCAGCAAGATGAAAATCTTCGCTCGTTGAAGATCGCTTGGACGCCCAAAACCCAATCCCTATCAATAAAAATTTATAAACAAGGAGCGTAATAACAAGTGTCGTCATTATTTTTTCTTGTCACTCGTGGTGAGGTAAACAGCAAAACTACCTAGCCAATGATCTCCTTCATAAAATCCGCTTGTTACATATTTCAAACCTACCTTCTGATGCTCCTCTGCCATTGCAATCAAATCCAAACGGTCCTTACTCGCAAGAGGAAGAGCGGTGGCTATGCCATTCAAGCACCATGCTCGCGAAAGATTGAGACCTGCAAGGTGAACCAGATGCCCATCAGAAAATTCGGAAACGGCGACAGGCTCAAACTTTGGCAAACCAAACCCTTGAATCCATACAAGGAAATCCTCCGCCCCTAAAACACGCCTCATCAAATCAACCTCTTCAAGACCAGGAGAAAGGAAATCTTGGCCGCTAGGTTCAAAAGACCAATTCCAATTTGTATCACCCAGGTACCAACGCTTCGCTGACTCCGAAATCAAGTTCAACAAAGACTGATTTCCAGTTTCCTCGGCATAATCCCATACATGGGTAAGCGCAAATGCCGTGTCCCGATGAACCCCTGCCCTTATCGGCCACGCAAGCTTCGGGAGATAATCATTAACCCTCATCAATATCACCTCCTCTAAAGGATCAAGATTGTTTTTCCAAATCCGGCCCTGTGGACTATCCCAATTCTCGATTTCTCCGCAGAGGCGAAGGAACCAGGCCCACCCATACATCCTTTCAAATGACTTATTCTGTTTTTTTAAAAAATAATCGGCCTCTTTCTTTATATTCTCCCGAGTCAAATGGATGTTCAGTAAAGCATAAGCTTCATCAGACGTCGCTTCCTCTAGAATATTCAACTTAAGCAAACGAATGAGCATCCAATGACCATGCACAGAGGAGTGCCAGTCAAAGGATCCGTAGAAAGCTGGATGCATCTCCCTGGGCGTCTGCGCATCTCTCGGACTCGCCAGGACATTTGACGGCTTGTTGGGGAATTCACGAACTATTCCATCCAATGCAAGTCTAGCAAAGGATTCTGCCTGCAACTTAGTAATCGTCAGGTCGTCATGTTGAGCCGACATTGGTGCATCAAAATCAATTGGAGAACAAGAAAGGAAAAAGACTAAAGAGAAAAATGCCGTCATGAATGCATTATAACGCCCCGAAAAAAACCAGCGCAATTCATCAACGCTATTCCTTCAACTCGAATTTTCCATCGCTTATCTCGACGCCAACATTAATTTCAAGAACCGTAGCCACCGAGGACCCAATCATTGGGTTGGCGTACTGGGTTTTGGTTTCATACGGCAACAGCATTCCGGACACATCGCGAAAATCTCGGTAGCGCGTGCGCTGACCGATGCGCCCGAGGCTATCGATGACCACGATAGAATCTTCGCCTAGCACCCTACCCGTTTCTAAATCAATGAATAAAGTGGGCGCTGGAGCCGAGGTATTTCCTGCGCGAAGTAACAACAATTGCTTGCCAGCGCGCTCGAGGCGCTGAATGGGAATCAACTGCGAGTGCCACTGATGCCAATCGCCAAAGTGGGCCCAATGATTGCTCTGAAGAAATGCGGTTTTTCGGTCTCCTTCGACGGCCGAAGCTGGTTTATTACGCGCAGCGTACATGACTTGCTCGCCATTGAATGCGATGTGTTCAAATTCTTCGCCCATTAGAGCATCGAATATGAATTTATTGGGCCACGCCAAGGTTGTTTTAATTTCACCTTCCCTTCCTATCTTGATGAACTCTAAATGGCTTACTATTTGTATCGGACCGAGTTCTTCCATTAAATCTAGACGATGTGTTTTCTTAACTAGAGATGCTAATTCATTTACATCGGCCAGATCAGCGGGCGGATTAAAACGATACTCGGTCTTTCCGCCTAAGGTGTATCCCGTGATTTCGCCAGTTTCGGCTCTCGTAAATTCAAGCACGAGTGCTGGGTTCGGTTGTAAATTCCAACGATCTTCTCCGGCATAAACTAGTGGGATAATTGCTCTACCTGGTACTTCTAAGACGAGACCTTTACTGTCGCGAACAATTGCCCGGTAAGAGTCGTCGTCGTGTTCCCAGTAGTAACCTAGGTATGGATCTAGCGGCGGTGCAGTTAATTCTTGCGCGACCTCTTGGCCGAGAAATAATTCGCCTAGCACTTGCTCGACACGTATTCCACTGAGGGTTCCGCGCGATTGAGTGAAGTAGAACGCCATCGCATTCTGCTCTGGAAAAACCCAAGCGTGAGTTCCATCCGAACCGGTGTGCCCAAAAACAACCACTTCACGAGTACCCTTGTTTTCCGGATTGCCACTCTCTTTAGTCCACAACTGCATCAAAGAACCATAATCCATTTGTAGACCGCTGAAGCCCGTGCCGCCGCCGAGGCCATAGGGGCCTGGAATCAAGACTTGGGTCATCAGCTCCTTGCTTAAGAGTTGCTTGCCATCCACATTACCGTCTTGTAACCAAAAATTAGTGAAGCGAGCATAGTCTTCTAATGTTGAATAAAGGCCTTGAGAGCCGAGAAAAAACGGGAACAGGGCTCGCTGGTCAGGATTCCACAACTTATTCCAGCTACCGCGCCCGCCGCCATATTTGCTAGAACTACGATCACGCAGTGGGTGACCTTCGCTCATCACACAAACACTTTCGTTCATTCCCAACGGTGAGAGCAGACGTGTTTTCACAAACTCAGCAGCACTGATGCCGCTTACGATTTCAATAAGCGCAGTAAGGGTGTCGGTACCCTGATCGCTGTAATTAAAAGCCGTGCCTGGCTCGAATTCTAGCGTTAGCCCGCCCCCCATCTTCGCCACCTCTTGAATACCGTCTAGGGCATATAGATCGGATGCCATGATGAGCGACATCGGTAATCCGCTGGTATGAGTAATCAGCTGTTGGATGGTGATTTCACGAGTAGAGTCTACATCAAAAGATGGGATGTACTTAGCAATCGGATCATCCAGCTTTAGCAAACCTTCTTCGACCAACATCATGATCGATACGCCGATGAATGGTTTGGTCATCGACCGCACACAGAAAACGCTGCCGATCTCCATTTCAATCCCGTGCTCGCGGTCACGCATGCCGTAAGCTTCATGGAGAATCGAGTGACCATTTTTAATCACTAACAACTCGCCCCCGACAATGTCATTATCATCAACGAGAGTCTGGATTAATTGGTCGAGCTTCGCCAAAGATTGCGCAGACACGCCTTCATTTTGGGCACTAGATGCGCCTTGACCGATGGCGGTCGGAGCCAGCAATATCAGTGCAGAAAAAAGGGTGGAGAAAAGGGTCATCAAATTAAGTAGCGAGTGAATTAGGGGAAGAAAGACTAACCTTGTTTGGTTAATGTATCGCGCAGAGCTTGCAGGTTACGTTGCTCAGGAACCTGTTTCCAGCGGATGCCCAGATGCACGACACCTAGTGCCAACGCAATGCAAAAGCACAGTCCAAGAATAATACCGGGGCTCTGATTTTCGGATTCAGCGAGGATGCTGACCAGCATAATCGATGCTGCCGGCAACAGAAACCATAGGTGAAAAGTTCTGCCCAAAGTCAGCTGCGCTTTGGATTCGGCAATTGCTCGATCGAGGTCTCCGGTCAATGTGGAGTCAAATTGGCTGCGCATCTTGAGCCTGGCTAAACGTTTCATTAGCATCCAAGCTGCAACGCTGAGCATGACGACAGAGCCAAAAATTTGGTGATAATCAGTTTGCTCTAGCACTGGATCGCTCAACAACTCAAGTGAGGTGAAGACGCAAACCACCATCAAGCCTATTTCATTGAGACTGATATCTCGCTCAACTTTTCGCGCTTTGCGCTTGATCTCACGGTGCATTGCATCGACATCTATCGCATACATTTCCCGCTCATGCTGAGAGTCCCAAATAACTTGCATTTCTTCAAATTCCATGTGCCTGTCTCCTTGTTGATGGATCAGCGGCGGACTGCCGGGAAATTTTATTCTTGATACGGTTGATTTTCACGCCAACATTACTTTCACTAATACCTAATGCTTCGGACATTTCTTGATAGCTGAGGCCCTCTAGTTGCAACAAAATCAAAGATCGATCGATGGGTGAAAGTTTACTGATTTGCTCGTAAAGCCAGGCGACACGCGGGTCATCGCCTGACGGCTGATGATATGGAACGTAGCTCGACACATCTAGGTCTTCATGCTGATCGTTGCGCCGCTGCTCTTTCTGTGACCATTTAATTGCAGAGTACAACGCCACCCGATAAACCCAGGTCGAAACTGAGGAATCACCTTTAAAATTAGGGATGGACTGCCATAGCTGGAAGGCTATCTCCTGGAAAAGGTCATCTTGGTCATGCGCACTGAATGCAAAGGCTCGCAACGCTTTAAACAGCAACCCACGGTGGGAATGCAGCCATTCATCAAGTATGCGCTTTTGCTCGGTATCGTTCATCAGTAAATTGCGGTGTATGCTCAGCGGACAAATAACCAGTACGATTAGCGGACTGCTTTCTTACACCAAATAACCAAGTATTAAAATTACTCCTCTATCGGGACACGATCCTCATTAGTTAGGACTCTCTCAAAATCAGGCGCGAACTCAACCATTACCTGAACCGCTTCAGTTGCAGACGAATCCGACTCGTCCTGAATCAGCGAGGAACAGCTGCATGCGGCAAAGTAAATAGCTCCAAGCCGGAATACGAATTTCCTCACCTTTTCAGTCTAACACTTCGCATCAGCCGCGCGGATTTAGCCGCATTTGACTCAAACACTTGTTAGCCCTGCGAGGATAACCAAAGAATCCATATGGCGGTTTCCTCATTGCGTCCCAGAGTATGCTCTGCTTTTCCGGCACATTCTAAGCACAGATTCGTCACTAACAAAGTTACCGATATCAGTTAACTTGACCCACGCCAACTCATTTGATTCATGACTGATTACAAAGTCTTTTCTTTCTGTCTGAAATAAAAAGCGCAGATCGTAGTGGTAGTGCTCTGCCACTTCATTCCTGGCTGGTATGAGATGCACGTCAATATCGAAGATAGAATCTTCTATTAAATAGATATTTTCAATTCCGCTTTCTTCCACCGCTTCACGGAATGCAGCTTCTTGGACAGTGGCGTCATCATCTATATGGCCGCCTAACTGCAGCCAGCGATTTAGTTTCCTGTGGTGGGTGAGAAGCGTTTCCGTCCGGTACGGAGAAAGTACCCATGCAGAGGCGGTAATATGCCCCCTGAGATTGTCACTGGACGTGCAGTTTTTATTTTTGTGTAAAAAATCCAACGTACTCATAGTGTGCTCTCTCTCCATATCGTCAAATGAAGTATGGCTTGTAACGAGCTCGATTAGTGCTTCTCTCATATTGTCTTTTTCAGGGCTAACGTCAATCCTAGGTGCGCCAAGAATACAGCGCCACCTGCAGCGCCTTGTCATGAGTTTTCATGTTTAAGCCTCATATTCTAACAAGGGCCTCGCAAGGGAGTTCTCCTGCAACACCAAGCCAACACACAATAAGAATCACTTCAAGCGGAGAGAAGATGAAGATGCTGACGTCCTTGAAGACTGCCGATACTATGAAACTTCCTTAGGCACGAAGTCGCAAGAAAGTTCTATGCTTGGACCATGCGTTTTCCCTTGCTCCTGACACTTTGTATTCTTACTCCTTCTGCGGCGGCGCAAGAACCTGCGCTGCAACTATTCAATGGCTTAGATCTAACGGGTTGGGACGGCGACTCCAAGCACTGGTCTGTAGAGGACGGCTGCTTAGTCGGCCGCAGTACTGCGGATGCACCGCTTGAACATTCAATTTATTTATTCTCCGACATCGAAGCTAGTGATTTCGAATTAGAATTTGATTATCTCATCATTGGTGGGAACTCGGGGATTCAATACCGCAGCGAACGCTTGGCCAACGACGACGTCACAGGCTATCAAGCCGATATCGAAGATGGCCCAAACTACAGCGGCATTCTTTATGAAAGCACTGGACGCGGAGTTGTTGCGAAACGCGGAGAACGCCTAAAAATTTCTAGCGATGGCCGTCGTTCTAATGGCGCAGCGCTTGGTGATGCTTCAGAACTACAAGATGGCATCCGAACACAGTCATGGAATCACTATCGCGTTGTAGCAAAAGGCGCGCATTTAGTACATCAGATTAATGGCCAAACCATGATTGATGTCGTCGACGAAGAAGACGGGCGGGCGCGCGCTCAAGGACTGTTTGCTTTACAGTTACATCAAGGCCCGCCCATGGAAGTCCGTTACCGTAATTTCAAGTTGTGCAAGATCTCAGACCCGCAACAACCCGAGTGGATTTGGGGCACCGCCTCGAACACTATCGCCGCCGAAAACCCGCAAACGAACCATCAGAAACTTTGGTTTCATTACAGTTTTGAGCTGTCACAAAGTGCCACCTTGAGTGGTGGAAAAATTACTTGCGATAACAGTTTTCAAGCGTGGATCGACGAAGAAGAAATCGCCAGCGGCAACGACTGGGCAACACCGTCGACGGTTGACGGTGATCGAACTCTCGCAGCCGGCACACATCAATTTTCAGTCTATGCCGAGAACGAAGGCGGTCCGGCCGGCCTAGCTGCACGACTGAATCTCACTCTTGCCGACGGCAGCAACTTAGATATCGTAAGTACTTCGGCCTGGAAGTTTTTATCCGTCCAACCGGATGCTTGGCCTATCACTGCAAGTCATGACTTCGCTGCAGAAACATGGAAGCCTGTTTTTAGTTTTGGGCCGGTTGGCGCACACACTGGGCCATGGGGAAATGTAATGGCGCCACGCATTGCCACGCCGGTGGATGGTTTTGGCTTGCCCGAAGGCTTCGAGGCGACTTTGGTGCACAGCGCTACTGATGGCCAAGGTTCATGGGCAAGCATGACTTTTGGGCCAAAGGGTGAACTATACATTTCACCCGAGCGCGGAAAATTACTGCGCTTTAATTTTCCACTGGGCCACACTGCGGCACCGCAAGTCGAAATATTGGACACGCCCGTTCATTCTTCACAAGGATTGTTGTATGCCTTTGATTCACTTTACGCCAATGTCGCCGGCAGTGCCGATGGCGATGGCGGCCTGCATCGTCTACGCGATTTAGATGACGACGGAATTTTCGAAGACCATCAACACTTAGCAAAATACGGACCTGCAAGTGAACATGGTTCACACGGAATCGCTTTGGGACCGGACAACAAACTCTATGTAGTGATTGGTAACCACACTAAAGTGCCTACCAACCTTGCGCCAAACTCGCCGTTCCAAAACATTGCCGAAGATGTTTTACTGCCACGCCTCTGGGACCCCCGAGGTCACGCGCACGGAATGTACGCGCCTGCCGCCGTCGTCATGCGCACCGATAAAGATGCAAAAGAATGGGAACTGATTGCAGGTGGTATGCGCAATCCTTACGACCTCGCCTTTGCCCCAGACGGTGAGTTGTTCACTTACGACGCTGACATGGAATGGGATATCGGTACTCCTTGGTATCGTGCGCCGCGTGTAGTGCATGTGATTCCAGGAAGCGAATCGGGTTGGCGTTCGGGCAGTGCAAAATGGCCGGCGGAATACCCGGACTCATTGCCAGCGGTCGTAGAAACCGGGCCAGCGTCCCCAGTAGGTATCACTTTCGGCACAAGCAGTCACTTCCCTCAAGAATGGGCCAAGCGTTTGTTCCTGGCCGACTGGGCTTATGGTCGCATTATCGCGGTTAAGCTTTCCCCTAAGGGTGCAAGCTACAGCGGCGAAGTTCTCGAATTCATGTCCGGAAAACCAATGGCTGTCACCGACTTAGAGTTCGGTCCGGACGGCGCGCTATGGTTCACCACCGGTGGCCGTGGTTCACAAAGTGGTCTATACCGTGTGACTTATACAAAGTCGATGACCGGCAAGCCGAATGTCTTCCATACCCTGCCGAATAAGGATGTCTTGTTGCGCCGTAAATTAGAAAGAGCAGGAGTGTCTGCTGCAGACCTCAGTGCTGCCCTTCTTTCGACGGACCAAACTCTGCGATATGCGGCACGCTTGAACCTAGAGCGACGCCAAGATGTCGATTGGATGAATCTCGACTTGGGAGTAGAATCCTCTCCGAGTGCAGGCGAACTTTTATTGGCCATCGCCCGCGTCGGCGATGCGAGAGAAAGGGAATTTGCTTATAGGCACATCATCGCCTCGAACTTCAAGGATGCGTCACTTGATAACCAATGGCTGCTCGTGCGCACCGCCATGCTGTTGCGTACCCGTAGCGGTGAAGGCGAAACCACATCCGCCGATGCTGAGATGGCGGAGTTCTTCAGCAAGGATTTCCCTAACGCTGACCCGGCCCTCAATCGCGAGATTGCGCGCTTACTGGTCGCAGTGGAGGCACCTAACCTTCCCGTCTTGCTAATCGAGCAACTCAAGAAAGCCGCTTTCCAAGAGGAACAGTTGCACTACGCGACATTACTGCGCTTGGTCAAGAACGACTGGAGTAAGCAACAACGCTTGTGGTACTTCACTTGGTTGCGCCAATCCCATGGCATGATCGGCGGATTCAGCTTGACCGGGTTCTTGAGCGCAATAGAAAGCGAAGCCCTTTCGCTAGTGCCAGACAACCAAAAACAATCGCTGTTGGCGTCACTTCCAGCGCCAAGCACGGCGGCTATCCAACCTCCCGTTATTGCGCGTGCCTTCCAACAAGAATGGACTGTGATGGAAGCCTTCGCTGCACTCAACTCCAATAGCTCATCACCTGATTTGGATCACGGCGAAGAGCTGTTCAGAAGCCTCAGCTGCATCCAATGCCATCGGATTGGCAGCGATGGAGGTAGCCTTGGCCCTGACCTCACTGCCGTCGGCAATCGTTTCGGCAAACGCGACTTGCTTGAAGCAATCATCGAGCCGCAGAAGGCGCTCTCTGACCAGTTCGCTTTGGTGCCGATGCCGTCCACATTGTTGAACACCGCTAGCAAACAAGATTTGCAAGACCTCATCACCTTTTTGATCGCTGGCCCGCAAGCGGACTAAATCAAAGATTCCTTCATTGTGACGGCCCGTTGCCAAGCACAACAAACTCCTGCAGATCCCTTTCAACCGATTCGGTACGGTGACATGATGATTATTCGGTGAATACAAATACTTGCCCCGGCTTTGTATTCAAAGTCACAAGCCCAGATGAATCGATAACAGACTTTTCACCATTTATATAAATCGTATTCCATGGACTCAGCAACTGCAGTTGTTTATCAGCAACACTTTCTAAGGTCGCCGATGCCACGCGTCCGTCCTTGAATTCTGCCGATACGATGAAACCGCCTTGGGCACGAAGTCGTGTAAATGCGGCATCTTTGTCTTTAGGCCAGCAGGGAAACAAGCGAATTCTATCGCCAACGCTTTGCATCAGGTATTCATTGATTAATCCAGCGACCCCAATCATCTCTCCCATATAAGTGCCATGCTGATGCCCCTGCCATTTAAAGAATCCATTGGGTAATTCGCGTGAAGAAAACCACTCTTTACCATCGGTATAGCCGTCCAGTAATGACAGTCGGGCTTTTGCGATATTAAACATTACGTGTGAATTATTGCCATTAAAACGCGTAGCCTTGATGGTGCGCTTGAACAGATCCTTTTCTTCTTCCGGAGAGAACCAGGTCACTTGGTCGGCTGGGAAAATGGGTGACACGGGTACGGTAATATTGTGCACAGCTATCTGATTGCCGCCCTGCCAATCCACCACAATCGTTTGGCCATTTTCAGCAGTGTTCGTTGGATAAGGTCCTAAAATATTTTTATAGGTGCGACATTTCTCAGCAAGCGCTTCATCCATTCCAAGATCACTCGATGCTTGAATAAAAGCGTCAAAGGCGTAATGAACATAAGCAATGTCAAACGGGCAGTTGTAAATACCCCAGCCACCATGCTCCGGACTGTAGGAAGGCCCGAGTAATACCTTGCCCTGCTCGTCCTTTTTGCATTCGGCCATAAATGATGTGTAGAAAGTTACGACCTCCTTTGCAAAAGGATAAATCTTCTCTTTCATATATACCTGGTCCTGATCACATAGGTATTTCTGCCACATGCTCTGCAGGGTCATGCCTTGTAAACCGATAGTCAGCCCCCATGGGTTCATCGACATCTGGCGGTTATTATTGCTTTTGGACAGAGCTGGATCCGGCTCATGCAAATAAGAAGAGATTGGCACATGCAAGCCATCAATGCCATACGTCTCTTTAGCCAACCATTTGAAACGCGGGATCATATCGTGGTTATAAGAAATCCAAGGGTCCACTAGGTCTGGCTGATTTGACGCCGGCAAAGGCCAAAAAGCCTGCCAAGCATTGTAATTATGGTGCAAGTCTGCATGCCATGGTGTTACGTCAGTAGCTAGCGGCGGCATCAGCGCAACCGGTGAGTTACCTGGCTCGCACACGGTCTTTGCAAAATAGAGCATTCGGTACCACCATTTCTCCATTACTTTGTCACCCAACTGAATGCCGCTGCGTGACCAATATTGATTCCAGCGCTTCTCATGCTCTGCGATTAGCGCACGCTCTTCCTGTTGAATAGATTCTCGCGCAAGGGCTACCGCAGTATCACGCACGTTACCTTTTTTAATGTCGTAAGATGAAACGAGAGAGACGACTTTTACATTCCCTTTCACTGCCAGAGCAAGGGCATACTCCATGCCTTGCCAATCGCCATTCTCATCACCGGCTATTTTTTGATGTAGCCAAGTAATATTGCCATCGTTACCCTGCTCTGCAGGTGCGATTCCTGTCGAAAGACTTTCGATGGTGACGGTGTCTTCTGTATGAATCAGAACCACGTTACGGTCCCCAAGAACGCGGACCTCGGTTTTTCCAAGGCTCGCAACCGCATGCTGCAAGTCAAGCATGCCACCACCAATGGCAGCGCTGCCAAACTTGATTACCGCTGCACAACGGGGATGAGGGTATGGCAGGTCGTAACTCGGTGGTGCGCCGCTTGACCCCGTCACCTTACCTGAAGCAATATCAACTTTAGGCAGTGGCTGGTCTTTCGAGGTGTCAAGCCGGGCATCTCAAATATCATTCTTGGTAATCCGCATATAAGGACGACCGTCTTTCTCCCAGATAATGCCGTAGAGATCGCCATTGCCAAGCATAAGGCTTTCGCTTTGGCCGTCTTTCATTTTGCTTAGCGTTACATTGGCTTCCTGCAAAGAAACCAAAAAAGGGATTATATTCTCGCTCTTGCCGCTGCAACTGCAGATGAAGTTCAGCAGTACTGCGAGGAATGCTATTCGATATATTTTCAATCTCATTTATTCGAAATCCTTCTGGAGTAGAATAGTTAGCCAGATTTATTAAGTTATTTACCAACCGTTTCCTTACCTTCGCCGCCAAACCTTGTAGCCAAATAATCAATGACCAATCCTATGATGGCCCCCTCAGCAGCAAACCAAAATGGTGAGCTTAATACACCGGACTCACCGAATAGAGATGTCATCATAGACTGAATGTCATCAAAAGCAAATAAGACCAATACGAAATTCATCGAAGCCCCCAATAGCGGAGCACGAAGCCACCATGGCCAAGGTATTTTTAATACTGGGTGGTAAGTAAAGACACCGAACACGCCAATCATTGCGCCAACTGCTGTGTACCACAACAAAACTCCCCAGCGGAGCATCCACCCCACATCCGGCAGAAAGTAAGTCATAAAGATAAAACCTAGGAGTCCAAACAGGAAGCCAATTGCTTTACCTATGCCGACGCGTGTATTAAGTGATGGATTCTCGAACATATATTATCTTTTTTTTGTTATTGAACGCTCAAATCAGCGGCGCGGCCTTGGTCACTTCGACTGAATTTTCGTGTCAGGAAAAGCATGGGGTGTTTGGGCAATAACAGCGAATAACAAGGTGGAACATTGAGCATCTCCTTTGGGTCAGCCTCCTTCATCACTGCGATCACAAGCGGAGTAAAGATCGATCTCTCCTTCGGTTCCTGAAAGAAGACCGTTGAGGTTAAGCCGAGCAAGAGGGCGCCAAGAATCACCGCCCCATTCTAAAGGGTGTAGGGGTGAGCAGGAATAGCCGTATTGATGCCCACGACCTCAAAGCGGAGACAGAAGCCAATCATTCCGCTCGCTTAAGAATCGAAGCTGTGTTGGAATTGTGCTAAATAAGAAGACTGATGGTCTTCGGCGGGGTCGACCGGTCCCCCATCGGCATTGTTATTTGTGCTTTAAATAAAAGGATTACGCGCACAGGTGGAACTCCGCCAGTTCACTAGATTAAATAGAAATTAATCAATGATAACCATCGGTAGCTGTAAAATTCACCGGCGATTTCCACGGACTCCCCCTTTCAGCCCTGATGCCAAAAAAATACGTCGTTATTAGCTCCAGTCTTCGCGAAGGAAGCTTGAGCCGAGTTCTAGCCAAACAAGCATTTGATATTTTGCAGGAGAGCAAAGAAGAGGTTACGTTTCTTGACCTTTCTGACTTTGAAATACCCTCTTGCGATGGAGGAAGCTGTTTTTCACACCCAGTGACCCAATCATTAAAAGAAGCGCTTCTGAATGTGGACGGATATTTGGTTTCTGTTCCTGTTTATAATTATAGTGTTAGTTCGACGTTTAAGAACCTTATAGAGATCACAGGGCGAGATGTTTGGACTGACAAGGTGGTCGGTTTCTTGGCAGTAGCGGGCGGTCAAGGAAGCTATATGTCACTTGCCAACATAATGAGCTCTTTAATGTTGGATTTTCGTACTTTCATATTGCCCAGATTCGTTTATTCGACAGGCGAAGATTTTGAGGGCATGGCAATTAAGAATGTTGATGTGGAATCGCGTTTAAATGACATCTGTCGCGAGATGATTAGAGTCACATCAGCGCTAACTCGGTAGTCTTCAGTTTGCTCGTTCGTGCAACTCTCGAACAATACGGCCAAGGAGGCCACTCTCAGCAGCAGACCAGATGCTTCCCCCACAGAACCGTTCGGCACGGGTTAAGCGGAAAACCCAATCTTTGAGTGCTTGCGTTGACTCCGGACTTAGGTCCTCTGGGAATTGAGCCCAAAGACGGTCGGCGCCCTCTGAATACGGATCACCGTCTTCCAGAATTCCTGATGCAAACAAGGCGGAGGAGATTTCAGAAACCAAAGGGTCACTTCCCCACGGATCCAGCGGGTCATTTTTATCTAGTGGTCCTAATTTGCGCTGACCAGATTCGACGCCAGCAAGCATGTCGAGTAAGGGATTAAGGCCTGCCATGGTGATACTCGTACATCGTGAGTGAATAGTTATGAGCGAAAGCAATCGTCGTTTAATTGCCCCCCCCCGATAACCCTCAGGGAGCTCTCCCCTCACAGGGAGGTGCATCTCGCTACTCAATCACTAGCATCAATGCATTCAACATGGACTGAGTACCTACATCCGTACCGTGGCACCAAACCGTAACACCCAAAGCGCTGACAGGAACATGTGCTGTATAGGACGCATAACCATTTGCATCCGTTTGCAAAAGCCGCAGTTCATAAGGTGGCGTAATCATCGCTTGGCCCAAAGGTGTAGTAATGGGACCCCCACCGTGGACAGACCAAGCAAAATGACAAAAATGATTCGGGGTCGCATTTAAGATTTCCACACGATTTGTTTGCCCAGCAATTAGAAACGGGATGGAAAGGGTTGGGGAGGAGCCGATGTTGTCCAAAGCAACGGAGAAAAACATTCCGCCTGAAACTTGCGCAAAATTATTTCCTGTTGGAATGTTTGTCGTTTGGCCATAGGCGTCATTGCCCCAACCAACAATCGAACCGTCCGACTTGATAGCAAGTGCATGTTCTGCGCCTCCTGCAACTTGAATAAAATCGCTCCCAATCGGAGTATTTGAGACTTGGCCAGAAGTGTCGGATCCCCACGCAATAAGAGAGCCATTGGATTTCTGGGCCACAGAGAAGGACTTACCACCAGATACCTGCACGAAATCGTTCCCTGCCGGAGTGTTTGAGACTTGACCGAAGTTGTCAGCACCCCAAGAAACCAGAGAACCGTCAGTTTTGATTGCTGTCGAGTGGTATCCAGTGGCAACTACTTTTACGAAGTCCCTAGTCACCGGTGCATTCGACACCTGCCCAAAGGCATCATTGCCCCAGGCAACAATAGAACCATCAGTTCTTAAGGCCATACAATGTAGGCTTCCTGAAACTTGGACAAAGTCATTTCCTGACGGAGTATTGGAGACTTGGCCATCCGTGTCGCCCCCCCACGCAATAATGGAGCCATCCGCTTTCAGCGCAAGACAGTGCCAATTACCTGCGGCTACTTGGACAAAGTCATTTCCCGAGGGAGTATTTGAGACTTGTCCAGAACCATCCTCTCCCCAAGCAGCAAGAGAGCCATCCTCTTTAAGTGCGATTGCATGCTGTCCGCCACCAGCCACCTGAACGAAATCCGATCCAAAAGGAGGCTGGATGAGACTGGA
>Ga0302120_10000365_pt1 | contig 19986 bp, 13 predicted proteins | sample AG5_Bottom_MG_FD_203118 | JGI IMG/M metagenome (GOLD analysis project Ga0302120, IMG submission 203118) | Marine microbial communities from Western Arctic Ocean, Canada - AG5_Bottom | ecosystem: Environmental > Aquatic > Marine > Oceanic | place: Canada: Western Arctic Ocean | collected 2017-10-01 | reverse complement strand
CTGAGGCCGTCATCAACGCGACCCATTCGTAACAACACCTCTTTGGCTGCAGAGCGGGCGATTTGCAGACGCTTCGTCCCATGGACGATGATGCGCCCGCGGGAATCGATGATGATAGTGGCTTGCGGAACCTGTAATTGAATCAAGATATAGTCACCTGAGCGCTGCCCCGAAAGTTTGCTAAGAGCAATCTCTTGAACCACAGGCTCGGCGTGGGAGAAGCGAAACAGCTGGTTCTCTACCCTGACCTCGGGTGCCTTTGATTCGGACATCTTCACTCCTCCTCCCCTTCCGAAACAGTATCAACACATGAAATGTGCTCAGGCGTCACCGAGGATTCCAATGCCGACAATAACTCATTTCGGCGCGCCAAATGGTGCGGTAGAAGAAGAACGACATCATTACGGCTGCACTTTTTACGCAATTCTGCTAGAGCGCCACGAATCCTCGCCGCCAACCTTGCATCTCTCTCACCTGATAATTCCACACCTAGGCGCAACTCCTGCTCAATCCACCAAGCACCGGCCAAACTACCGGCTATGAATAGTTCCGGCTCCATTCCTGAAACCGGTTTGCTGATCTTGCTCAATTCCAAGTGTATTCGTCGATATCTTCCCTTTTGAAAAATAGTCTTGAACAAGACCATGGGATTAGTGATCTTAATCGCTTGGCGCTCTAGCAGGTCGAGCCAATCGTCATCTTCACCAGCACTAGGTTCGATGAAAAAAACGTGTTTGTGATTTTTTTGGGCAAATAAAAACAGACGGCGGGGTTCTGGGTCAGGAAAATTTGGCCCGGTAATATCTTCCAACAGCATCAGCGAATCCAGATAACGTGCGTCTAGACCACCACTAAGTAACGCGTCGGCGACATTTATTCCAGGGCTATCTCGCTCGGCTTCTGCCTCTTCCTGCCAAACCTGCGGTTCGTCTTCAGTCGCAAGCAGAGCGAGTCCGTCCCACTTGGTTCTTGGGCGTATTTCACGCGGATAGACTATGCAAGGCAGTATCCCATGGAGGTATACCGAACCACCATTCGGGTCTTCCCATCGGGCATCCGCCCACTCGAGCGGTTGCATTGAATCACCTCAATTATTCTCGTTGACCCAATCTCGTAATTGCTCTAGAGACCAACCTTGGTCGAAGTAACCCTGAATCTGCTCTTGGTTCCAGAAGGCGAACTCTGCTAACGCTTCTTGCATCATCGGGGGTACTGAACCAGCATCCGGGCCGAACATCGCATTTTCTGTTGACGGATAGGACTTGGCGGCGGCATCCTCATCCAGATATTCGTCGTATATTTCCTCACCTTCATCTTCATTATTGCGCACAACTAAGACTACGACGATTACGACGAGAATCAATATCAGTGCGCCGAGACCGGTGAGAATCAACATTAACGTTCCATCATCGGATCCGGAACTTGCCCCTACCTTGACGCTGAATTGCTTGCTTGAAGCCTTTCCGCTCCACAGCAATTCGCCACTTACATTGTCGTAGATTTCAAAGTGAACTCCAGTGGTAGCCCGTTCGAAAGCCTCGATGTCAATGGTCTCTTTGTAAATCTGACCGACAGAAATGGTGTCGGTTGTCACCTGATTGACCAACTGTGTGGTTTGACCACCAACTTCGGAATAGACATCTAAAGTCACATTTCCGGGGACGTTCCCGACGTTCATTACTGTGACAATCAACTGGATATTTTCTCCTACTGCTGGAGACTTCGGGAACATGTCGACATTGTTAGGTCCGATTTGGAATTCAGCCTGCTCGTAAACAACCGAGTATTCACTTGATGAAGACTGCGTCAGCCCTGGGATAGCCGCACTGAAGTCTCCCCCACCCTGAATTTCTAGACCGGCAGAATCGGTTCCAGCCACCCAGAATCGCATAGAAACCACCGATGTGGAAGGTGGGTCTGGCATTTGTTCCTTTTCCGGTAATTCATTGTCAGGCCACAAGTCGAGGCAGGTGGCGGTAGCGATGAATAGGTCACCAGAGCCGCTCAATTCAAGTGTCGCAGACTTGTTTTCCTCACCGAAATTTAATTTATAGAACGACCACACCTTGCCATTTTGGAAATAATTCCAGTATAGCGTGATGGCTCCTTGGTTCAACTGCTCGCTTTCGGAAATCATCAACTGAACATCAACACAGTGAATTGTTGAAGAGGGCAATATCCCAATTTCAAGTAATTCTCCACTGGCAGATTTTACCGACCAAGTATTAGCCACAACCTCGGGTCTTGAAGAATCGACCTTGATGACGAATCTTGCTTCACCACTGGTGGTCGAGTCGACCGCTCCTTGAGGGAGGTTGATTAATGAGAAAGTGTAGGTGAACTCGTTTGTAGCACCGGGCACCACTAGACTGATATTGAAAACTCCGCCGGTGAAGTTGTAGTTTCTGGTTTCGCCACCTTCAAACTCGTAATTTCCACCCGCAGCGGCATCTTCTCGGACAACCTCCATGGTCAATCCCATCTCCGGCGAAACAATCCCACTACCCAAACTATCGACGAAAGCATATCTTCCAGTGAACGAAACCACGTCACGAGAATACACGAATCCAGCCGCATTACCGGTGGAAAAGTTGTAGATTTCTTCGGTAATAGGGGCGACGGAATCCGTGAGTTGCATCGAAAATGTATCGAGGGTGATACCATCACCATAATTCCATTTCTGAAGGGTACGGCCACCACCAGGAGAAAGAACACTGGACGGGTTATTCGCGTCTTTGTCGCTGATTCTAATCTGCGGCGTCATCACTCCGGTGGCCTCGTATGCATTCCACGCCAACTCAATTGGAATCACCAATCTGAAACTGGGCTCAAATCTATCGATGAGCCTATATCCAGACATGTTTGTTAGCACCGTGCCTTCGCTGGAATTTGAAGCAGGAAGAACATTGAGCCACTGGCTTGTAGTGACTACGGTATTGTTGCTGAAGTGATAAATCATCTTCATGTGACCCTGTACCCCGGGATTCAAGTCAACTTCGATGTAGTCAACATCACCCCAACCGTTAGGGTCGGTTCCTTCGACTACCAAGTCGTAGGTGTTTCCCGCATACATCGTCTTTTTCATCGAATTTAGGCTTTCCCCGGAACTATCATAGATGAAGAAATTCTGCAATGTCGGACCATAACTTAACATGCTGATATAGGTGATTGAATCATTATCAAAACCGGCTGCACCACCTGAGATTTGGTTTCCGGCAATATCAGTGCCCGAGATGTAGATACTGACCAACCCATACGGATCCTGCCCCTCATTCGCAACATCGTTTATCGCTGTGGTGTAGTTACCGGTCGGAGCGGCACCATCTGGAACAATAGTAATTTGATTGTATTCACTCTCCTGTGCCTCTCGGTCACCGTTGATATCATGGTCATACTCGACCCAGTAATTGAAGATGAGAGAATCAGGAGGAGCAGGTGAATCCCATGCCTCAACCTTGAATTGCTGATTGACACTTGGGATTACCCAAGTATTATCCTCAAGCACCCTCCAGTATATTTGATTCTGGAATACTGAGAGATTTACCAAACCCGGAGCGAGGGTATCAATTGTAAGGTTGAAGGATATCGCGCAGGTCTCGTTGCTGAAACATGGTTGACCGCCTAGGTCGAGGTTGGTGCCTTTGTCGTATCCAGACATTCGCAAACGGTATTTACCTTCGCCAGCGGCATCGGAACCCAAGTCGACCATCCAGTCGAAGTCCCCCCCGATGGGGCCTGTGATATTGTCTATTTCGGCCCACTCATAGGTGATATCATTGGGAATAGTATTGTTTTGCACCTCTTCTTCTACCAATAGATTGTAGGCCGAAGGATCAGGAGAAACATCAAGATTCTCCAAACGAACAGAGCCGGTCAGACGAATCAGTTGGTTTGAGCGTGCATCGTCGGGGTCCTGAGACTCACCAGCATTGTTCTGTAAGTCAAAGGTGGAAATTCCGGCATCGTTCTCGATTGCATTCCCGCCGACCGGGGCTAGGTGCAGAGCCGAGGGCAGTCCCTCGACACCATTGGCAGCCAGAAGCGAGGCGAAGATGCGAACGTCTGGTGCATCTTCCCAATTGGTGTTGACGGTGAAGCGCCACGACACCTGTTTCCCCTGTGCCGTATCGGTTGCAACAGATGGTTGTAATGAGATTAGATCATTTGGGTCATTTACTTCTGAGAACCCATTGAAATCATCATAGGATAAGTCCACAGACCCAGTTTCAGACTCAAGGCGAAGGAGGCACTTATCCAAAGTGGACCCTGTGCTACCGTCGACATTGTGGAGGCTGATAACCTCAATTATTGAGCCATCGGGATAGAGGCCGGGCGGGTCGCCGGTAATATTCAGAGAACTATCATAACCAGGAGAAGTAACTACTACCAATTCAGAAAGTGCAACTCCCCCTCCACTAGAACCCTTAACGTGGATTGGTACACTTACCATACCACTACTAGCGCTTCCCAAGGCCACACCTTGCGAGAATTCACGCACTAGACCGTGGCTATTTCCTAGGGTCTTCTCCCAAGAGTAGAGAATATTGAGGTCGAGAAGGCGCAGGGATGAGCCGGTGGTTGCATTGACGCTTGTCGCTTCAAAGTATATCGTCACCCAGTCATTTGCATAAGCGTCGGTATAGCTGACTGCAACCATCGGATTGTCAAGTAGTGATTGAACCGCAGAAGCGAAGTCTATGTATTCAGCGGCGGCTTCGGGAATCCAGACCGTATTATTTTCAAAATCCCCCAGAGTGACTGTCTGACCCGTTGCCATCAGGTCAAGGCTGAAACCTTCACTGGCGTTGGAAGTTGAGAAAATCGTATTGCTATCGAAGGCAAAGTTGGCGGCGATGACCTCAGCATCTAATGGCATCATGAACCATCCTCCATCTCCTATTCCCGAGGCACCTATACTGAGGTTGGAATAATCTGAGCCAAGGTTAGTGCCATTTACCTTGCCGGTCCAAAAATTGGTTTGCCGGCCGAAATTTCCAAACGCTGGTTCATCGAATCCCCATTCGGAATCACCGTCCCCAGCGATATCGATGTAAACCCCTTGGGGGTTGAAACTGAATTCAACATCAAACCACATACCGCTTACCGAACAAGGACCTGAATAGGATAGCATTCCGGTGAAGGTGAAAATAGGTTGAGACAATGTATACCATTGCTGATTGGTCAAATTGATAGAATTAACATTGCCGGGGTACATTAACGCTATTTTTGCAGTCTCGGAGCAACTATCTGTTACTATCGGTTTGATTCTTGTAATCGGATATTCAAGTCGAGATTTAATTATCGGTGGATTATATTCATTGTCGAGAATTCGTGGTTGATACATCAATTGGATATCCATCCCGGGACTTTCCCAAATACCATTTCTTATATCTCCAGCAATTACGGTGGAAGAATCGTTGAAGCCGCTGCCGAGCCTAGTTCCCAGTGACAACCCATGTAGCACAGGACTAGCCAATCGTTTAATTCCACTATCAAAAGTAAAGCGGAAATTTACCAGCGGGTATTGGGTTGAATTAATATTCCATAATTCTATTATCGGTCCTTCAAGGCCGGACATTGCATCGCCATTCGTATCGATTACGACATTACCGGATGAAGAGTGAATGACATCGACTGTGAGTGTATTGGTCGCAGTCGATTCAGCCTCAAGAAGCAGTACTCCATATCCGTCTGGAAATCCGGGTTCAGGGAATATCGCGGGGGCGAAATTCTTGACGTCGACATAGCCGCTCTGGGGTAGGGGGTCACCGAGACGGAAGTCATCGACATACCAGCCGGGCATCGTACTATTCACAGCAACACCGACATGGTTGTTTCGCTCTAAGATAAAGCGAATCTTCACGTATTTACCGACATATTCCTCTAGATTAAGGGCTAAGGTTCCCCATCCAGTAGGGTTCAGGATTGAGTCGGTACTCTCGCCGGCGAGTGCGTACTGGCCTAGACCGATGCCATCGCAGTTCTGGATTTTTCCGTTTCCGGTACCCTTCTGCTTCAAACCGTTATTGTATCCCAAAGTGCTGTTGCCAATATCGAATGGGGTAAGTATCCAGATTCCACCCCAATCTTGGCCATTAGATGAATTCATGACTTGAACATAGCCGCAATCGTAGTATCTGGTATCGGTGACCGATCCCGATATTGTCTCGTTGTAGTAAAGCCCATGCCATGAAGAGAATCTAGCGATGAAACCACCGGTCTTGACCTCAGTAGAAGAAGATTCCATAGAGATGTCAAAATTCGGGGACGCTCGGTCATCGGTATAGTCGTCATCGAACAGCGTAGTACCCCAACATTCGTTTCCCGAAGAGCAATCGTCGGGAATAATCTCGCCGGTAGACAAACTACCGTGTTCCCAATTACCAGTGGGGTGCATGAAGTCCGGGGCAAAACCACCATCAGTCTGCTCAAAATCGGTGGAATAGCCATTGGATATCAAGCGCAAGGAAGGCTCTGTGTAAGTGAAATCGGTTTGGGTGGAATATGCGGTCTGCTGATTATTGATACTCGGGTCCCATATCCACTGAGAAGAACTTGAATCGAAGCGCACGTGTTGTTGGTGAGTAGTGGTGGCGGTCGAGACCTTCATCGATGCGCTGGTCACGGTTTCTCCAGCTGGCAGATCAACCACACCATCGACAGTATTTGCGTAGGTCATAGTATCTCTAATCTCAATAGAGACTGAGGTTCCGCCATTGCCAAATGTGGTAATGCTGACCGCGGCTACCGTGGTCGAGAAAAACATCAATGCTACTAGTGCGAAGGCAGAAAAAGTTCGGTTTCTATTGTTCATTAGGCTCACCTGGGTACAACCCTCAAGCAAAGCCCAACCGGAAAGGGCATTAAACCCCTTTGCTCATTTGGTCGCCCCTCCTACGGAGGGGAAAAATCCATGTTTTTCTAGAACCGAACCGCCCTTAGGTTCTCAAAGCAACCTCTGGCGAACTCCTCAATTCCACCTAATGAAGCTTCATTTTCAAGTAATCGGTTGAGGTCAGCGACAGTGGTCGGATGCTTGGGTCCAATTACGTCACACTGCTCGGGACCTGTGCTGATATCATAGGTTCCCAGGGCCTTTGCCATATGCATGATATCGAGTTTATCGAGTGCTAGCAGTGGCCTCATTATCGGGTAATCTGAGGCGACCTCTACGGCACCCATGTTGCCCAATGTCTGAGAGGATACCTGGCCGATATTCTCACCGGTGATGATGTGGGTCGCACCGACCTGTTCTGCCAGCATGCTAGCCAAACGATTGAACAGGCGTTTCATGTGGACGAAATAGTCGCGATGCATTGCAGGTAGAGTGAATTCGGATAGCACCTCTCCTACCGGAACCACATACAACTCTCCGCCTAGACTTGAGGGGGTGGTTTCCAGAGGGCTTGCTGCGCTGCTAAGGTGGCGCAACGCCGCCAAGGTCTTGAGTTCCGCTTCATCCGTGGTCAGTGGTTCGAGAGAGGCGTGGAGGGGTATTATTTCCCAACCCTGGGCCATCATCCGGGCTATAGCGACCGGAGAATCGATGCCACCAGACACTAGGGCGACAGCACATCCACTCCCCTCTGCCATGAATGGCTACAGCCAATCATCCACAATAACCCCTCGCCTCAACCTATTCTGTGGTGTAAGGTTCAAGGGTGATGATGCCGCCGAGGAAATGATGTCACTACAGCCGTTCAGTACCGAACCAGTAATACTAGCCGAAGAAGTGTTTCCAGGTGACACCAATGCTTACGGCACTCTATTCGGTGGCCGATTGATGGCATTAATGGATAAAGCGGCCGGTTTTTCTGCATCAAAATTCGCTCATCGGGAATTCGTAACCGTCAGTGTAGATTCACTTGAATTCATCAACCCGGCACAAAAAGGCGACATAATCGAAGTGGTCGGAAAGGTTGTCTACACCTCTACCCACTCGGCAGGATGTAAGGTTCAAGCCTATGCACTGTCCAAATCTGACTGGGAACGCAAGGAAATCTGCAATGGATACTTCTTCATGGTCGCCATCGATGGAAATGGACGCCCGCTGCCGATTCCGCAATTCACCCCGCAAGGCGAGGTCGAGCAAGAAGAATGGGATACCGTAGCAGAAATCCGCGAGCATCTGCTGGCCCTCAGGCGGCGTCGCATAGCGCAAGGTTGAGGTTGGGGTCACACTCGGACGGCTCGATGACCGTTCTCAATGTCGCGATGGTAGGTAGCGACGAGTTAGCGCGCGAAATCGCTAAACTAAACGATAACCGAGACGTCGACACCTACGTTCACAAGGAACCTCATGAGGGCAGCTACCGAATCCTCTCACTAATTCGACCGGCCAAGTTTCCTGAGCGCTTGCAACCATTGTTGTCGGCACTGAACGCGGCTCGTGCCGGAATCATAGAGGTCAAGGCAATCGATGCCGCGCTGGGTGAGGCTCTGGTCGCTTTTTCCAGTGCCGGAATCGAGCAAGGTATTGTTGTCATCAACCCACCGGCAGGCGAGTGGGTCGATGTGGAACAGGTGAAGAGTTTTTTTCAACAAGTTGGCCTGGATTGGCAATTCATCGCCAATGATGGGATTAAACTGCGCAAAGCGCTATTCACAATAATGGATGCAGTGAGCGACTCTTTGAAAAGCGCGGAAGATGCACCTCTGGTGATTCCAATCGACCAACATTTCAACGTCAAGGGAATCGGCCTTGTCGCCATCGGTTATGTGCAGTCGGGGCGACTATCAGTACATGATGAGGTGATGATAATGCCCGCCGGCGGCGTCGCCAGTACCAAATCACTTCAAGTGATGGACGATGATGTCGTCTGCGCAATCGCCGGCGACAGAGTAGGGATCGCCTTACGCAATGCCAAGGAAGAACACCTCGCCTCAGCGTCGATAATCGTCCATCCCGTAGTTGACGACAAGAAGTCTGGCGGGAACAATCCGATATCGGTGATTGGCTATGAAAGGACTTCATTCAAACTTCAAAAATCACCTTTCCACAAACGGGATTTATCGGTTGGAGATGTCGTTCACATCGCTGTTGACTTACAGTTCGTAGTCGGTCGCATTGAGGTGGTCGAAGGAGGCCTAGTAACTGTCGGATGGGATTCAGAGCTATTCATCCGCCGTGATTCACCACCCCCTGCATTATTGTGTCAATTGGATAACAAACCGCGAATCATTGGGCAGGCTACCGGTTTTACGTCGCATTGAGGTTGGATTCAATAGTCGATTCGGTGATGAAAAAAGGGTCGTAATACCGCCGCCTTTTGCATTGCCCGTAGGGCAGGGTTCATATTCTCCAGTAGCCGCTCACCTGGTTGGGATGCACTCTTTTGAGCAATCGCAAGATTCCGATATAGGAATTGAGTTTGAGATATTCTCAGCCCTTGCATTAGCCGGCGTACAAGGTCGCGTCAAGGGAGTCCTTTGTGATGAAGAACTCTTGCTCGAGCGTCGTAGCGGCCACACCCTGCATCTCAAATTAAATGCCATCAACAGGTTGCGCCATCATCACACCTCGCTGATACCTCGGTGGACATTGGGTATCAGTTTCGTTCTCCTCTATGGAGCCTGGAGAGTTTTCGTCGGACAACCAGCCCTGATAATGCTATTCGCAGGAATAATGACCACTTTAGTTTTCATTCTCGGCCGGCGACCGACTCTGGTCATCGATACCGAATCCGGTGATTGCCATACTTTGTTTGCCAATGATGCATCGCTGATGAGAATGTGTTATCTCATCAAACGCATTCAAGGCGGCACCACTCTAGTCGCCGCTCGCGAGGGGTTGGAATCTCTCGAGCGTGAGGCCGACTACCCATCGATTTCACCGCTTGAAGGCTCACTGGTAGCGGCAGGGGAAGCGAATATCGATGCGCCAAGAGCACTGGAATCTTTCATCTCAGATAATTCTGAATCTGAACTCGGAGAACTGCTACCCGCGTGGGCGGCCAAAGATTCGGGAACAGCGATGAGCATCAACGAGCCATCCTACACCGAACGTATCAGCGAACATCTCGGAGAATATCAAAACACTTCACCACGCCCGGGGTCATTCGTACCTAGTGCAATCGATCAAGGAGGGTACGAGTCGACAATGCCATCGCCATTCCTGCGGGCCGAAGAAGTTCGACAGGAAATGCGCTCTCCTGTGCATAACCAGATACGTGCTCCCGACCCGTGGTCTCAACCGCAATTACCACAGGATAGTGCCTTGCAGACGCAACAATATCGCGAACCGCAAGATAACTGTCATCCGAAAACCCCTGAGTCAGAGGCCACCTTTGGAGGATTTGATATGTTTGCCGAAGGAGGATTGTTCGATGAACAAGAACCTTCATTCCCCGCGCGTATTGATTCAGCCGCTCCAACATATCAACAAGAACCGGCACAACAATGGCCGCAATCACAGCCGCAACAAGCGGTAGACGATTATCGCCATCGAATACCGCAAGATGAGCACGCTTTCCACACCCCCGGTGGTATGGTATCAGGAGATGGAGGATTCAATAGCGCCCGCTGGCAGACTCCAGATACCCGCCCAGTTGCGCAGCAAATGAATTCGTATAGAATGATTGAACAGAGAGCAGGGGCATTACCTCCAGCCAATGACGGTGCCATGCACCCCGATGCTGGAGCGGTGAATCAGCATCAGAAACCTTCCGCTTTTATTCCTAGTTTCCTCTCCCCACTCTCGCATGGAGAACGTCAAGACACCATGATGCGCTTTGCTGTTGATGAGGAAGGTGAACCGATTCAACATCGACCAGCGGAACCGACGGGGATCGTTGCAGCAGCAATGAAGGAAGAAGCGGATGGTGTATACGACGCTGAATTGGCGCAGAATAGCGAGGCGGCAATGCAACAATTCCCCCTAATGCAGAAATTAGCTCAACAGCGGACTCCCTCAAATCGGCGCATTCGTATGCGCAAACAGGCGATGGGGAAACCACAGGCTTCGAGGGGTATTCGTAACCTCATCTTACCCTCTATTACCAAACTTGGGAAACTAGCTTCGGCGCCTAGTCGGATCTTCAAACGACGGCGCAATGATGGCGATGGCTATGCCGAGGTTTATGGCGATGAAGACGGCTATAGAGATGACGTTTTTCGTCAGGAAAGATTCCAAACCTCGCAGTCGCTACGACTCGCTGCCGACCAATCATATCAGGCGCAGATAGCCGAAGAAATTGCCCGCCTGACGCAGGCTAATGGGGGCGTACTCCCCGATGATGTTGCTGAGAGATTATTGCGCCATATCGGCAATTCGGGAGAGGGCCAACAACTCCTGTTAACTGCTGGACCTGAAGAGATACCGTCATCCTTCTCCGATTTGTCATCCTCATCGGAAGCCGCCCGAAAGGTCAACGATATTTCCGGCATCCCACGGCTCGACCAATCGTACTAGCAAAAGCTGAGCCTGAATTTGATTACTAGTGGCTTTCGATTTATTGTTGAGATTGGACGCACTAGGGTCGTTGCTGATAAACATCATCAGATAGTTTAGTTATCGAAGTTGTTCCAAAGGATTCGACATTGAAGGATGCGGTCCGATTTGCGTGCTCAAGCGCGACTCGCATCTGCTCAAGTTCCGGTAATCCGTCTATTCCCTCGCTTAGCAGGTGTGCCGCCATCGCACCAGCGAATACATCACCACAACCGGTCGGGTCAGTGACCACATCTGCCTCTCTCCCAGAGCAATGTATAACCCCCCATGGCCCGAATGCGACCGCCCCTCTTGCCGCCAGTTTCACCACCACAATATCCGGTCCGGTTGCTGCTGACTCTGCAGTTTCTGCCGCGCTATCTATTTGTGTTAAGCAATCACCTGCCAGCAGGGACTTCGCACCTTCTTCAACACTTGAGAAGCCAGTCAACATTTCCAATTCGGTCGAATTAACAACAGTGATATTTGAAGCGGATAATACCCTGCACAACTGTTCACGTTCTTCGTCAATCCACTTATTCATGGTATCGACAATCAATAATTTTGATTCTATTTGTAGAAATAAATCCTCCTGTAATCCCGGATGAAGATTGGCGCAGAGAAATATCTCTGTTTGAAGGAATTTCTCTCCTACATCAGCAACAAAGTCTACTAGGACATTCAGATCTGTAGAGATAGTAATCGCATCATCACCTTCACTCTGATATCGTCCATGCCAGCGAAAAGTCTCACCTGGAAGGCGAGATACTCCACTCATGTCGAGAGGAAGCGAGTCAAGCATATCCCAATCTTCGCTGCGGAAGTCTTGACCGACAACCCCGAGCAAACCTATTCGAGCAGATTCAAGGTGGAAGCGGGCCGAAATCCCGGCGTAGACTGCCGAGCCACCTAGAGCGTCGTCGACCCTCCCCCCCTCACTTTCGACAGTGTCGTAAGCAATACTGCCGGCAATCAACAAATCCATGGACATAGCCTGCGCGAGTATATTCTCCTAGTCAATCTTCCTAGCCCAAAAGTTCTTGATGCTCATCGACATACTGAATAGTGATATCACGGGCTCTAAAGTCGGATTCGTCCATTATTCTCCGATGCAGGGGGATTAGTGTCTCAACCCCGATGATACGGGTCTCATCCAATGCCGTCTTCATCCGAGCAATCGCAGCATCTCGGGTATCACCCCACGCCAGTAACTTGGCAAGAAGGCTGTCAAAACATCCCGGCATATCATAGCCGATGTGGGCATGGGTATCGCATCGAATCCCATATCCCGAGGGAAAATGGCAATCCCACAATTTCCCCGGTGAGGGGGTGAATCCAACCGGGTCTTCGGCATTTATTCGGCACTGAATGGCATGGCCACGCCATGAAATATCATCTTGAGAAAGTGTAATCGGCTCGCCTTGGGCAATCCTGATTCCTAGTTCCACTAGATTGTGACCGGTAATCATCTCGGTAACCGTGTGCTCAACCTGAACTCGAGGGTTGACCTCAAGGAAATAGAAATCGCCGTTTTTATCGCGCAGAAACTCAAAGGTCGCTAGGCCCTTGTAGCCGACCCGTTCAGCACCCCTGCATACCAATGCACCGATTTCCTCCCTGACCTCAGGCTCTAACCATGGGCCCTCCTCGATCAATTTCTGGTGACGGCGCTGAATAGAACAGAATCGCTCGCCGAAGTGGATTGCCTTTTCACCGTCACCGAGAACTTGGAATTCGACGTGCTGTGCGCCTTCGATATACTTCTCAATGAATACTCGCGCATCGCCAAAGGCGGACCGAGCGCGACTCTGGCAGAGTTTGAGCGCACTGACGAATTCGCCTGCGGCGTTGACTATCTGCATGCCTATTCCACCGCCGCCAGCAGCCGCCTTGATGATTACAGGGTAGCCGATTTTATCGGCTAGAGCGCTGGCTACGCCGGCATCATCAATCGGTTCGCTACTGCCTTGAGCAATTGGTAATCCAGTGGCTTCCATCGCTTTACGGGCCTCGATTTTGTCACCCAGCAAAGTGATTACCTCACTGCTGGGTCCGATGAAGGTGATGCCTTCTTCCTCAAGTCGCCTGGCGAAATTAGCATTCTCAGCCAGAAAACCATATCCAGGGTGTACCGCATCAGCCCCGATATCCTTAGCCGCTTTGATCACAGCCTCGATGTCGAGAAAAGAATCGAGCGGATTATCACGCAGGATTGGTACCGCCACATCAGATAATCTGACCGGGAGAGATAAACGGTCTTCACGACCGTGGATGATGGCAGCTGAGATGCCCATGTCGCGCAGAGCTCGTAATATACGCAGGGCGATTTCACCGCGGTTGGCGATGAGCACTAGTTTGAACGCCATTACTTGAGCGAGTATCGAAGCCGTCTATGATACAAACGGTAGCGCCAAATCCAGCCAAAGTCACCTAACCGTCAATATACATCACGGAGGTAGCGCTTCTCTTCTCGCATCAATTTCTTCTCAATGTAGTTGACTGCATCATCATTACTCATGCCACCATGCTCCTGCGCGATTCCTATGAGGGTGGCATGAACATCTTTCGCCATGTAGTTCTTATCTCCGCAAACATAGAAAAATGCACCGTTCGAAAGCCATTCCCAAATCTCTTCACCGTGCTCTTTCATACGGTGTTGCACATAGATTTTCTCGGCTTGGTCTCGCGACCATGCGGTTGTGTATCGGAACAGATTCCCATTCTCCAGCCAAGATTCAATCTGTTCCGAGTAATAATACTCTGTAAACTGTGACTGGTCGCCGAAGAAGAGCCAGTTACGGCCACTTCCAGAATCTATTTCGCGCTGTTCCAAAAAGGCGCGGAACGGAGCTATTCCAGTTCCGGGGCCAACCATGATGATATCAGTGCTGGAATCTTCAGGAAGAACGAAAGATCTGGTCGGTGACATGAAAATCTTGACCGGGGTCTTTCCCACATCTACCTCGTCGGCGATGAAAACGGTACACAGCCCACCGCGTTTTCTACCGTGGTAATCATACCTGACTATTGCAATGGTCAGTTCTACTTTCCCTGGGTGAGCATCGAGGCTACTGGCTATCGAGTAAAGTCGAGGCTTCAATTTGTCCAATAGCGAAATGAACTCCTCGGGAGAATGGTGGAGTCCGAATTCCTTGATGACGTCGATGTAATCTCGCGACCAGATATAATCTTCCATCGCCTGGCCATTACTTACCAAATACGCCAATTTCTGTCCCGGGTCTGAGCCGGGACTACCAGGCGTATAGCCGGCAGGCCAGTCGCTGTATTCCCCGCTCCATTGCCAATCATCACCGGCGGCATCCCCAGCCTTGGAGTACACCGCTATAGGGGTGCGGACTCTACTTGAGATGCGAGAGTCTACCACTCCACCAGAAGGCTGAATCCGCTCTGACAAATCGTTGATGAATTTCTTGTTCACTCGGTGGATTTCAATCTGGCACTTGATGACTTCCTGAAGAGTACCGTCGCCACTTGGCCCTATGGTGTTCTGGTCGCCATCCCAGCCGCATAAGTCAATAAGTTGGTTGACGGTATGTGGTGGGTTCTCAGGAAAAACTCCGAGCGCGTCACCGACCTTATACTCAAGACCCTTCTTTGGTAATGTTAAGACAATATGGCGCGTCTCCTTACTTGCCCCCGGGCCATTGAGAAGGGTATCCTCTACAATTGAAGAGAAATAGGGATTCTTTGAATTGTAAGTCTCGGACATTATCACAACTCCGGAATATTCCGATTGCGGCGAACTTGCTTCGGTTTATGAAGCCGATGGAAAGATGGATACGCCACTGACCTAGAGCCAATATAGGGGTATTGGCTAGCAAGTATGTGGCGGCGCTGACAATCAAACTTCTCGGCACCGGAAATGCATTTCTGCCGCAGGGTAGAATGCATTCCTTACTCTTGATTGACGGTAGGGCCCTAGTGGATTGTCCACCTACCGCTCTTGCAAGCCTGCGCCATTCCAGTATCAGCCCTTCTGATATCGATACCATTCTCTTCACCCATTGGCATGGTGACCACTGCTTCGGTTTCCCGTTTATCTTGCTGGAACGCAAATATATCTCTGACCGAGGCGGTGAAAAAACCCTTCACGTACACCTTCCCGAAGGCGGAAAAGAGAGGCTTCGAGTGCTGTGTGATTTAGCCTATCCGGGATCATTGGACCAGAGCATGAATCAAGTGCGATTCGATGACCGAGAGGAAGGTGAGGTAAATGGAACTCCAGGATGGAAATTCGAAAGGTTTGCAGTCCTCCACGATGAGGAGGTGGACCCACATGGATATCTGCTCGTACACGATAGCGGTTTCCGATTGATGCATACAGGAGATAGTGGACCATGTGAGGCCATCGCAACCCGCGCGCGCACGTGCGATGTAGTAGTGATTGAACTCGGTGTCCCAGATCATGTCGACACACCATACCATTTCTCGGCGACAAAATTAGCCATCTTGGCCAATAATTGTCCTGAGACTACTTTTCTGATAACCCATACATGGCTCGACGACCCTGCGTGCGAGCGCCCGCCAATACTTACCGATGAGCTCCCCCCGCTGCCGACGAATTGCCTGCACACAAGTGATGGGCAGAGTTGGGAATGGAATGGGACAGCATTGATTTCCAATTGAGAATCTATAATTTTGTAATAATATTATCTCCAATAATTACTGACCTTTGCGTATGGTGCTCCCGCTAGATTTATTGCTTACAAGAAAAACCAATTTGGAAATTCCCTTCGCCTTTATTTTCCACTGATTTACACTATGGTATTAATCTGGAAAAAAATTACCGGGAAATGGCTAGATTTAAGTGCAGTTTTCACTGTGATGCCTAGCGGCGATGGGTTTTTCATACAAATTCGGAAAAGTGACTACTGAATGATATTTTTTCTACTTTCCGGAAACATTCATGCTTCAAAGTATAGGAAAAGAATAATTCACAAGGAAGGAAAAATATGCTGATTGCGAAGGGCTGCGGAAGCAGGCTTATATCCCCCCCTCACCCTCGGCGAAGTTGTGTGCTCGCTCGGCGGTCATGGTGTGGAATGACTTGGTAATAATTGTTTGACGTGGAAGTGTTATTTTATGGAAGAAAATATTTTCGATGGTTTCCTCCAAGTCAATAGCCTATTTTCCAATAAAGAAGTGCTGCGCCATACTCACATGCCTGCCAAACTTCCTCATCGTGATGCCGAGGTCGAGGCGATAATGTTTAATCTGGTAGAGGCATTGAAAGGAAATGTCCCCTCAAATATGATAATCTATGGGCCTAGCGGAGCGGGAAAAACCGCGGTCGTCAATTTCATCTGCCGTCAACTTGAAGGGAAGGGAAGACAAATCGACCGCTATGTCAATCCGGTATATGTCAACTGTCGGAAAATCGATACACAATATCGAGTTCTTGCTCATCTCGGTAATTCGCTATTGGAGGAATATGAGCGGGAAGATATTCCTTTCACCGGTTGGCCAACCGACCGAGTATTCAGTGAATTGGTCAAGCGAATGAATCTCAAAGGTGGGGTTCACGTTCTCGTTCTCGATGAAATCGATCATCTGGTCAAGAAGAGCGGGGATGACCTCCTATACAACTTGACCAACCTCAACGCTGAACTCGGCGAGGCGAGGTGTAGTATTATTGGTATCTCAAATGATTTGAAATTCACCGGATACCTAGATTCCCGAGTCCGTTCACGCCTAGGTCAGGACGATTTGATTTTCAAACCATATAATGCTCGCCAATTGCAGGACATCCTCGCAGAGCGGGCTAAGGTCGGTATTCTGGCAGATGTATTGAGCGAGGCGGTCATTCGCTTGTGCTCTGCACTTGCCGCCCAAGAGCATGGTGATGCTCGGCGAGCTTTGAATCTGCTAAGAGTCTCTACTGAGAAGGCTGAACAATGTGGAGAAGCGGTGGTACTCGAGCGCCACGTACGTATGGCACAGAACCAAATCGAATGTGACCAAATTGCCCCGGCAATCGCATCTTTACCCTCACAACAGAAGTTGGTATTATTCTCCATTCTGCAAATTGAGCAACAAGGACTACGTAATATCGCCACCGGTGAAATCTATGAAATTTACAAACAGGCCTGCAAGCACTTCGGAAACAACATCTTGACACAACGCCGCTTGACGACCTTGCTCAGTGAACTTGATACATTGGGCATTGTAACTGCCAAAACCATCAGCCGCGGCAGATATGGCAGGACCAAACAGGTTAACTCCTGTATTCCAAATTCCATCGATGCGATCAAGATAATGATTGATGCTGATGAATTGATGCAAGCGGTGGATGATGGCAACTACCGCCTGCAGACTCGTCTCTGAGCATTCGCAACTCTTAGTCACTTGTTTCTATTACTGAAATGGTTTTTTCTCCCCCCCCCCCACGCTTATATGGAGAGGGCGGTTCGCCGCCGCCATGAGTGAAGTTTTTGAAATCGAATCGAAGTCAAGCGAGGGATTTCTTTACCCTTCGGAAGGCTTGGCTGGCTGGATGGTCGGGCTCGGATTTTGGGGACTTGGATTAGGTATTCTCAACATTCTCGGCTTGGCATATCCTGGAGATCTGAAAATCAGTTGGGCTGGCTTTCTGACTGTTGGAATGTTAGGTGAAGGAGTTGTTTACAACACCGCATATCATCCTCTAAGTGACACGTTTTTCTTAGCAATTTGTGGTTTGTTGACTGGAATCGGGATAAAGGCACTGAAAGAAAGTGAATCCGGTCTAAAGGGTTGGTTGAAGGCTCTTGTTATCAACGACACTTGGCCGGCGATGGTCAGTTTTGAAGATGGCTGGGCACGCACAATGGGAGCATGGTTCATGGTGGTTGGATTGGTTTTCTACCTGATTTGGGGAATCCTCTACACCGGTTGGGTTGACCCGGGGGTCTACTCGGTGTTCGCGGCATTATTTGCTTTCGGTTTCGCGCTGGAGAATAGTTCGAGGTATCAAGACGCAGAGGTTCCAAAAGAGTGAGTTAGTGCCCATTTCTTCCCAAAAGAGCATCTAAGTAGCCAAGGGCCAGACCCTTCCATAACGACCAACTCCACATGTATAGTACCGCTATTATTTTGAGACTCCAAATCGGCCGCCTCAAGTTAAGCAATGAGCCGATTACGGTTTGCGGGAAATACAGCAGATGAATCAATAGCGGGATGAGGCAAATCAAGGCGAGCATTTCCACATTGGATGAGATATCGAATGAATTAGACTCAAGGTAAAGGTCGTCGAAACCAATTACAATTCCTGAAATCGCCATCAGTATCACCGGACATAGCATCAATATCCACCAGGCACTACCTATGAAATCGAAACCGAGGGTACGGCCCCTCTTTGGATGGTGCCGAACAATCCGCACGTGAGCTCTGGCATCACGAGTTCGTTTGGCCAAGAAAGTTACGATATTATCCTCTGCGACATGATTTACCACTGCATCAGGAGAGTAGACAATCGTCCCACCGCTACCAATCAATCGTAAACTTACCTCCATGTCTTCAGCATGGTACCAACTTTCATCGAAGCCCCCGACCTCCAACAATGCCCGACGCTCAAATACGCTACATGGGCCATTTGCAAGGCTGGTTGTCCTCGGCCGATTTCGATATTTCTCAGCCACTTCGGAAGAACGTAATTTGCTGATAATGCCCTCTCCTGATTCGAATACTGTACGCCCTGTAACCGCAACAACGGTTTCCGACTCGTCGAGCGGAAATCTTGCACTCATCAATTGTGAAATCCAAGAAGGTTCTGGTCGCACATCGATATCGGTGATGGCAACCCACTCACCTCGTGCCATCCCCAACGCTGACGATCTTGCTGCAGAAAGACCCTTGGCACCTTGGGTAAGGACGCTGACTGGATGATTATTGTTCACTCCTTCAGGATCATCCCAAGCCAGTAATTTCGCAGTCGATGCATCGCTTGAGCCATCATCGACGGCGATGATTTCGATATTCGGCCAATCCTGTGCAACTAGACTCGCCAAACATCCATCGACCCATTGTTCACCATCGCGAACACTGACCGTGATCGAAACCAGAGGCTGCTGAGAACGATCTTGTTCAGCCATTACAACACCTCGAAGGCGTCGAGAAGGGAACGGCAGCGCTGCTTGACCTCTTCATCGGTAAGTCGTAATACCACACCTTGTTGCGGTTGGCCATACAATATTGCCGCGCCTAATGGAGCAAGGCGGTGTAGATACATCGGCGCCAAATCCTCCTCACCATCAACAACAATCAATGTAGACAAGTCGCTGGTCAGAGCATCTCGACAGGCGGCGTACAGACTCGGAGTGAGGATTCCGGCTGGGTTTTCGGCCTTCAGCACCTGTTCAAAGAAGGTTTCATCTACATTTTCAGATTCTGCTAGTTTCACTCGCTTCGTCTTACCATCGACCACTGCGACATCGGGTATGACATCCATATCTAGTAAGGTTTGAACAGTGACATCACCAACCGCGATGAGTGCGGGTGGGGGGTGAATTATTTGTTCCAATGCCTTCCCCATAGCAATTTCAGGGGTAGATTCAGGCCCG
>Ga0302120_10000355_pt1 | contig 20163 bp, 15 predicted proteins | sample AG5_Bottom_MG_FD_203118 | JGI IMG/M metagenome (GOLD analysis project Ga0302120, IMG submission 203118) | Marine microbial communities from Western Arctic Ocean, Canada - AG5_Bottom | ecosystem: Environmental > Aquatic > Marine > Oceanic | place: Canada: Western Arctic Ocean | collected 2017-10-01 | reverse complement strand
GACTGGATACCGGACGTGTGGCGATCATGGACCATCGACGTGGGGGTGACCACCGGCCGGGCGGTGCCACCTTGCGGGGAGCAGTGGTCTGGCCGGTAGATTGGCCGCCGATCCGGGGCGACCCGGACCCTCGTCGGAGTGGCGGAATTGGCAGACGCGCCAGCCTAAGGAGCTGGTGCCCGCAAGGGTGTGGGGGTTCAAGTCCCCCCTCCGACACCATAAATCCGCAGGTCAGATGGAATCCGTAGGTTTAATTTCCACGTCTCAGTGGGGGTGTCATGGAGGCCTGGCTGGCTTACGCGGCCTCCTGTCGGGCTCAGTTAAGCCCGGCCCCGCAGCGACAGCACCTGTCTTTGACAGCCGGTCTACTTGAATAGGTCACGGATGCGCTGATAGACACTGCTTATCTGTAAGCAAGGTGTTCTGTCATCTAATGTCGATCAGACGAGAGCTATTTGCTCTTGTCTGTAGGGGGAAATGTCTTCATGCTGAAGAGAAGTTGTTTCATTCTCACACTCGTCCTCGCTGTCACCGCCTTAGTCGCGTCTGGCTGTGGCTCAGATAGCGACAGCTCGGCTGCTCCCGCCGCTACGACGTCGGCTGCTCCCGCCACTACGACGTCGGCCGCTCCCGCCACTACGACGCCGGAGGCCCCGGAAGCTGTTGTGGCGTCAGCTGATGGCACGGGTTACTCGGTTGCGTTCATTTTGGACCTGTTCATCGATGATGGAGGTTGGAACAGCACTTTCGGTCGAGCGATTGACAAGGTGAAAGAGGCCTTCCCCGGCCTGGAAGTCCAGACTCTTGAGGAGATCTCCCCGGGAAGCATGACGACGGACGTCGCGGAAGATCTGGCAATTGATGGCGTCGACATGGTGATTGCAACGACCTATGTGCAGGATGACATTTTGGCCATAGCTGACATGTATCCGGACACCAAGTTCCTGACTTGGGCTGGTTGGCAAACCGCTGACAACGTTGGTCACTACGACGCCGCCACCGAAGACGGCCGGTACCTGGATGGCCTAATTGCGGGCAGCATCACTAAGACCGGCAAGGTTGGCTATGTGGGGGGGTACTCGTTCGAGGAGCCCAACCGTGCTTTGAATGCGTTCACCATCGGTTTGAAGGAGATAAATCCTGAGGCGACGGTAGATGTTGTGTTCATCAACAGCTGGTGGGATCCACCAGTTGAGGCGCAAGCCGCTGAAGCGCTAGCGAACGCCGGAGCCGACATCCTCGCCCACGAGCTGAACTCGCCAGCACTCGCATCGGTTGCCGAGGATCGTGGCCTACATGTCATTGGTTACACCTCTGACCGTTCCGCGGAGGCCCCGAACGCGTGGCTGTCGTCCTTCACGATCGAATGGGGGCCGTACTTCATTGATCAGATCAGCTCAATGATCGACGGTGTCTGGGAAGCAGAACTGACCTTTGGGGGCCTGGCGGACGACATGATCGGCCACAGTCCTTATGGTCCGGACGTCACTGACGAGATCATTGCTCTCGTTGATGAAGCACGCGCGGGAATCATTGACGGTTCGCTGGACTTCTTCGCAGGACCGCTGGTGGACAATGAGGGGAACGTCGTCGTCGCCCAAGGCGACACCATCCCGTTCGAAGAGCGAACGACTTGTTGCCTCTGGCTGCTCGAAGGCATATCGGGCGGGAGTTCTGACTCGGGAGACAGCGACAGCTCTGAAGCTGTTGTGGCGTCAGCTGATGGCACGGGTTACTCGGTTGCGTTCATTTTGGACCTGTTCATCGATGATGGAGGTTGGAACAGCACTTTCGGTCGAGCGATTGACAAGGTGAAAGAGGCCTTCCCCGGCCTGGAAGTCCAGACTCTTGAGGAGATCTCCCCGGGAAGCATGACGACGGACGTCGCGGAAGATCTGGCAATTGATGGCGTCGACATGGTGATTGCAACGACCTATGTGCAGGATGACATTTTGGCCATAGCTGACATGTATCCGGACACCAAGTTCCTGACTTGGGCTGGTTGGCAAACCGCTGACAACGTTGGTCACTACGACGCCGCCACCGAAGACGGCCGGTACCTGGATGGCCTAATTGCGGGCAGCATCACTAAGACCGGCAAGGTTGGCTATGTGGGGGGGTACTCGTTCGAGGAGCCCAACCGTGCTTTGAATGCGTTCACCATCGGTTTGAAGGAGATAAATCCTGAGGCGACGGTAGATGTTGTGTTCATCAACAGCTGGTGGGATCCACCAGTTGAGGCGCAAGCCGCTGAAGCGCTAGCGAACGCCGGAGCCGACATCCTCGCCCACGAGCTGAACTCGCCAGCACTCGCATCGGTTGCCGAGGATCGTGGCCTACATGTCATTGGTTACACCTCTGACCGTTCCGCGGAGGCCCCGAACGCGTGGCTGTCGTCCTTCACGATCGAATGGGGGCCGTACTTCATTGATCAGATCAGCTCAATGATCGACGGTGTCTGGGAAGCAGAACTGACCTTTGGGGGCCTGGCGGACGACATGATCGGCCACAGTCCTTATGGTCCGGACGTCACTGACGAGATCATTGCTCTCGTTGATGAAGCACGCGCGGGAATCATTGACGGTTCGCTGGACTTCTTCGCAGGACCGCTGGTGGACAATGAGGGGAACGTCGTCGTCGCCCAAGGCGACACCATCCCGTTCGAAGAGCGAACGACTTGTTGCCTCTGGCTGCTCGAAGGGGTCGCATCAGGCGACTGACAATCGCTATATGGAGACTACAACTAAGGCTGGACAGGAGATTCTCCAGGTCCGGGAGTTAACAAAGTCGTTCTATGGCGTCGCCGCCAACGACAACGTCGAGTTCAGCCTTCATCGCGGCGAAGTGCATGGTCTTCTTGGCGAGAACGGGGCAGGGAAATCAACTCTCTGCTCTGTTCTCGCCGGGCTCTATCGGCCAGATTCCGGAGAGGTGTGGATCAATGGCCGGCCGGTTCAGTTTCGCTCACCTCTCGATGCGTCTGAGCAAGGGATCGGAATGGTGTACCAGCACTTCAGGCTGGTATCTAGTTTCACCGTTGCCGAAAATATGGTTCTGGGGCTAAAGGGGAGAGATCGGACTGTCTCGCTCGGCCAGGTAGAAGGGAAAGTTCGTGAACTTGCTAGCCGGTATGGCCTCGACGTAGAGCCAACAGCGCATGTGTGGCAACTATCGGTTGGTGAACAGCAGCGGGTGGAGATTCTGCGACAACTGTTCAGGGGAGCCCAGATCCTCATCCTGGATGAACCAACAGCTGTCTTAGCCCCGCAGGAGGCTGACCGACTCTTTGATGCAGTGCGCCAAATGGCGGATCAGGACCATTCGGTGATTCTCGTCTCGCACAAGATGGAGGAGATCCTTTCCAACACCGATCGCGTCACGGTCCTCCGTGGAGGCCGAAATGTGGGAACGCTTGGCACGAGCGAGACCAATGCGGCCGAGCTTGCAAAGATGATGGTCGGATCTGAACACCTCCCAGAAGCGATCCAACAGGTAGTTGGACAGTTTGCAGACAAGGGCCTGGTCCTGAGCGTCAGAGAGTTGGAGGTGGAGGGCGACCGTGGAACTCCGGCCGTTGATGGTGCCAGCCTGGACGTCGTAGCGGGCCAGATAGTGGGAGTGGCCGGCGTCGCCGGTAATGGCCAGCGCGAGTTTCAACAAGCAATTGCCGGACAGCGCCAGGTTGCTGGTGGTTCCATAATGCTCGGCGGGCGAGATGTCACTCGGCTCGGCTCAGCATCTGGATCACGCTCAGGTTTGGCTTATGTCCCTGAAGATCGGCTCGGTACAGGTCTTGCCAGCGGCATGACGCTCGAAGAGAACCTCATCCTTAAGGGCTATAAGGAGTTGCCGTATAGCCGTTACGGAATGCTTCGCCCCAGATTGATCGCCGCGAGAGCAGAGCAACTGGTTGAGGATTTCGACATTCGTGGATCTCGATCTGGCCTACCGGTCAGTCTGATGTCTGGAGGAAATCTGCAGAAGGCGATCTTGGCTCGTGAGTTGACGCGGCCTCACGATCTTCTGCTCGCAGCATCTCCCACTAGGGGACTGGACATAGCTGCGACAGCTGCGGTCCGTCGGCATATTCGCGCCGATGCCGAAAATGGTGGTGCAGTCCTGCTGTTCTCCGAGGACCTCAGTGAAATTATCGAACTTTCAGACCGTATTCTGGTGATGTCGCGCGGCCGAATAGTCGGGTCATATACTCCTGAGACCTTAGACATTGGAGAACTTGGGCTCCTGATGTCCGGCGCCAAGGTTCACGGCTGATGTCCAAGCGAGCCTCGATTTCCCCGCGGGCGAGGCCGCCTTGGACAGTCAGGGTGGTTGTACCCACTGCTTCACTCATTGCAGCTGCCGTGGTCGGGGGTCTGGTGATCTCCATGTCGGGGAACGATGCGTTCGAGGCCTACAGGACGATCCTTGATTCCAGTTTCAACGGCGTTCGTCCTCTCACTCGGACGATGACACTGGCTACTCCTCTGATCCTCACGGGTTTGGCAGCGGCTATCGCCTTTCGAATGAAGGTTTGGAACATTGGTGGAGAAGGCCAGCTCTATATGGGTGCAGTGGTGGCGTCAGGGCTGGCATTAGCGATTCCTTCCGACATTCCAAAGCCCTTGATGATTGCCGCGATCGTTCTCGGAGGAGCAGCCGCTGGCGCGGTGTGGGCTGGTTTAGCGGCCATACCCAAGGCTTACTTCAACGCTGACGAGGTCATTACCACTCTGATGTTGAACTTTGTGGCCTTGAGTTTCATGAATTACCTGATTTTCGGATCTACAAGTTTTTGGAAAGATCCAAAATCTAGTTTCCCGCAAGGTCTCCGTATTCCTGAGAGTGCGACCATGCCCCGGATGTCTTACCGTCTCCACTACGGAATCATTATTGCCGTAGTGGCTGCGGTGCTCCTGTGGTGGGTCCTGCGCCGCACGACCTACGGGTTCGAGGTGCGTGCCGTCAGTGACTCCAAGGAGGCATCTAGATATGCCGGGATGCGAGTCAACTCCAAACTGATCTCCGTTTTGGCCATTTCTGGCGCACTAGCGGGAATAGCCGGCGCAATCGAAGTCAGTGGCGTCGTTAAGCGTCTTGATCCCACCGTTCTGGCTTCTGAGTTGGGTTTTACTGGGATTGTTGTGGCTGCCGTCGCTCGATTTAATTGCCTGGGCGTTATCCCGGTGGCCGTTCTATTGGCGGGGCTCGTGGTCTCTGGAAGCAGTCTCCAGAGACTGGGTATTCCACCCGAGATCGTTTTCCTCCTGCAAGGACTCATTTTCTTGTTTGTCGCAGCTGGCGAGTTCTTCCTTGCCAACAAGGTGACCATCGCCTCAACGGTTCCTGTTCAGCCGGCCGGAAATGGTGGGCTAGCTAATGAATGACACAGTGCTGGTTCTCTCTGTGGTGAGCGCCATCGCCGCCGGGACGCCCATCTTGTTCGCCGCTCTTGGCGAAATAATGACGGAGCGATCTGGTGTCATGAACCTCGGCGTTGACGGAATGATGCTCATCGGCGCTGTTACAGGATTCTGGGTCGGTGTCGAGACCGAAAGCGCCGTTCTGGCACTGCTGGCCGGTGGGCTCGCAGGGACCCTCCTCAGTCTGGTCCATGCAGTCTTGGCCGTTTCGCTACGGGTCAATCAGGTCATCTCCGGGTTAGCCCTAGTGATCGTTGGAGGCGGGTTGTCAGCATATTGGGGCAACCTTGGCGGTACGGCGGCCGACGGCTCGGCTGATCAGGCATTAGTGCAAACTAAGAATGGTGTCAGTATCGATCCGATTTTCCCGGAGGTACTGCAGGACTTGCCGGTGATCGGCCCCATTGTCTTCGGGCACGATCTCGTCATCTACTTCTCTTGGGCGCTCGTGGGCGCCGTCGGCTACTTGCTTTATCGGACCCAGTTTGGACTCTCCCTACGAGCAGTAGGCGAAGATCCGGGCGCCGCCGATGCAGCAGGCCTATCGGTGTCTCGATACCGCTACGTCTGTACTCTCGTTGGCGGATTCGGAGCAGGACTCGGCGGCTCATACCTCTCAGTCGGGGTGATCGGTACCTGGGCCGCTGGGCTGACTGCCGGCGCCGGGTGGATTGCCGTAGCCCTAGTCATCCTTTCGGGCTGGCGGCCTTGGGCCGCATTGCTGGCGGCCTACGTGTTTGGTGCTCTCCGGAGCCTTGGATTCACCCTCCAAATATCCGGCATCGAGGTGGCATCAGAATTCTTGGCCATGATTCCCTTCGTGGCGACCTACCTCGTTGTCATAGTGGTTTCAGCCAATCCTGCTCGAGCGCGCAAGATCGCGGGCCCCGCCGCCCTGGGGGAGCCCTACTCGCGTGAGGCCCGCTAATGGCGAATCGACCTGAAGACGAATTGCCGGTCCTCATTGGAAGGAGAGTCAGAGAGCTGAGGATGCAACTTGGACTTAGCGGCCGACAGGTTGCGGCGGCGGCCGAGGTCAGCCAACCGTTCCTTAGCCAACTTGAGTCGGGGCGGACGTCGGTCTCGCTATCGACCCTCTACCGGATAGCCCACGCCCTCGGAGTAACTGGGCCAGAACTGCTTCAGACTCCCGCACGGGAAGGAATTGAGGTCTACCGGCGTTCGGATTTCACGGAACTTCTCGTCGCTGATCGTATTGGGTCGGCCTCGGGACTCGGACTGGGGCGAGTAGGCCGGACGATAAATGAACTATTCGACTTTTTGATTGAGCCAGGCGAACACATTGCTGAGTGGTTCGAGAGCACCGGAGAGCATGGGGTGATGTGCCTTGAAGGATGTCTCAGAGTCGAGTTCGATCAGGGCGACGATGTCACCCTCAGTGCTGGCGACGTCCTCTTCTATAGGGGGCCAAGCCGTCACCGATGGCACCTGGAGTCAGAAACTTCTTGCCGGGTAATTCTCGTCGGTACGACAAGTTGAAGCTTGGCGTGGAAGCGGCTTTGGCAACTTGCAAGACAAAAGGGTGATAAGTAGGGTCTATCAACTAGGAAAGGGACGCACCCCTTCAGACGATGAGGGACGTACTCGATGGGACAAGTGGGAACTGTTGTGTGGGAGACGGCTAAGGCCAGCCGGTTCCGGCCTGACGGGATAGTTGGAACGCCGTTTCATAGCCGAACAGCAAGAAATAGCGCGACACCGTGGTATTTCAACTGGGACCTGCACCATGTAGTCGATGTGTACGACGATTTTCACACCGAGCTAGGTGCAATCCGAGAATCTGTGGCGATGGGCGACATGTCGCCACTTTGTAAGTGCCGGATTGAAGGACCTGACGCTGCACGTTTGGTGGATTATTTGGTCCCTCGCAGTACCGAGAACCTCCGCGTGGGCTCTATTCAATACACGCCCTGGTGTAACGACGACGGAAAGGTGGTGTCGGATGGCCTGATCTTTCGTCTAGATGAGGAGTCGTACCGATTCACCGGAGATCCAACTACGGAGTGGTTCCTATCGAAGGCTGAAGGCTTCGATGTAGAGATTCGAGACGAAACAGATGACTACGGAATCCTCATGGTTCAAGGCCCACGGTCTCGAGATGTGGTCAATGCCGCTACAGGGACGGACTGGGCGGATCTCGATTTCTCACGCGCTGCCTGGACCAGCGTTGGCGGCGTCGACATTCAACTCGCTCGCCAGGGATTCACTGGAGAACTGGGCTACGAACTGTTCATTCCCGCTAACGATGCGACTCACGTCTGGGATGCAATGATGGAGGCCGGTCAGGCATTTGGCATTCAACTCTGTGGGGAGTGGGCTATTGATGTTGCCCGGGTAGAAGCCGGCCTGTTGATCCCTGGGCCGGACTATGCCAATGCAGGGCCTGACAGGACGGGCTCTCATACACCGACGGCTTCGGATCCCACCTGCGAATCTTCTCCCTACGAAATTGGTATGGGGTCCTTCGTCGACCTATCTAAAGAAAGCTTCGTCGGAAAGGAAGCACTCGTAGCCGAACATCAGAATGGCGGACCCAGTCGTACTCTTTCTGGGCTCGACATTGACTGGCGGTCGATTGTTAACGCGTACCTAGAGGCGGATACCGCCCCAAATGTTTCCCCACGTGTCGACTGGCTCGCGAAGAGCGTGAAGAGCGGAGATAGGGAAGTTGGCAGAGCCTCAAGCGCGACTTGGAGTCCAACGGTTTCTAAATTGATTGCCTTTGGTCACCTCGAGACGGCTTGCAGCGATCCAGGTACTGAGGTCACCGTCGACTGGGAGATTGCTGGCACCAATAGAACGTTTCAAGCGCCAGCCATCGTTACGGCTCTGCCATTTCTGGGACTCAGGCGGGCATGAAATGTTGCCAGCAGACGGTTGCTTCACTCCGAATCGGAGAAGCGAGATCGGCGCCCTTCTGCAGGCCTGTAGCGACGTGCTGCTGGAGAACCATTACGACCGAACAGCGGTTTGACTAATGGGAGTTCCACTCAAGTCAGAGTGTTCGGACCCAGTTATCCGAGATCTGTGGCATCCGATATTCAATCTGTCAGAGCTCACCGGGGCCGAGATGAAACAAACGCGTCTATTGGGCGAACCAATTGCCTGTGGGCTTGACGATCGCGGCCACCTAGCCGCATTCCGACTGACTGACGGTCTAAGCTACGACGTGCCAGGGGCGAAACAGGAATCCCTCCCTGTTAAGCAGCACCTTGGTTACATCTGGACGAGCCTTGGCAATCCGGCTGAAGAGATCTTCGCCATTCCCGAAGCCGAAGAACCGGATCGGACGAACATGAATGGCTTCTCGGTCGGAGTTGCCTGTTCAGCGCCGCGAGCCATAGAGAACTTTCTGGACGTCGCCCACTTTGCGTATGTGCACCCCGGCATTCTCGGCATAGAGCCTCACACCGAAGTAGCTGACTACGACGTCACCTTTGAGGATGGGGAGATCTGGACTCGGAACGTCGATTACTACCAGCCGCGTGCTTCAACTAGTGCAACTAGCGGGGTAGTAGCTCGGTACTGGTATCGAGTACCGCATCCCTACGCAGCCGTGCTCTACAAGACCTCGTCGGGTCCGGCCAGTCGGATGGAGATGATTCTTGCCCTTCTAATACAACCCGTAACCGAGACGTTTATCCGGGTGCATATATTCAACAGCCTGCTCGACAACGAGAGCACGAACACTGAGATCCTGCGTTTCAACCAAGAAATCTTCGGCCAAGACAAGCCCATTCTCGAAAATCAACATCCAAAGCTCCTTCCACTCGATCCACGAGTTGAGACGCCGATCAGGGCGGACAAACTGGCCGTTGCGTATCGCCGGCGGCTTAGCGAGCTCGGCGTCACCTACGGCGTCATCCCGACCCGTGCTCTCGTTGGGTCAGTCTGAGTGGGGAGGTAACCGCTGATGGTTGATAGATGTAGTCAGTCTCGGGAGTTGCCAGTCGAGAGCTTGGGGCGCTTGGCGTTATGAAACTTCTAGCGAACCCAGAGGTTTGTACGAACGCAGCCATTCTTGATCTTTGGCATCCACTGGTTCCTACTAGTGAGATCCAAGTGGGAGTAGTGCGCGAGCTGTCCCTGCTTGGACAAGCGGTCAGTTACTTGTCAACATCGCCAGACATCTACCGAGCCTGGCGAACGGATCCAGCCACTCCAGTTGGAACAGCGAGCGAACCCTCGTCGGTAACTGAGGGACTTCCGATTCTGGACCGCTACGGGTACCTCTGGACAAGCCTCGGAGTTCCGAACGGTGATCTCTTCGACATCCCGGAATACGACGAACCAGATCGACGGAATATTCACGCAGCGACGATTGGTGTCCACTGCTCGGCACCTCGCGCAATAGAGAATTTTCTAGACATGGGACATTTCCCATATGTCCACACCGGGGTCCTTGGTATCGAGCCCCACACCGAAGTCGTCGATTACGACGTGCAAATTGATGCGGATAGCAACGAGCTTTGGGCTACTCAGTGTCTCTTTTTCCAACCAATGGCGGCAGCTACTTCTACAGCTGGTGAAATGGTCGGGTACACCTACCGTGTTCCTCACCCGTACTGTTCGCTGCTTTATAAGACGTCGCCCCTCGACGAATCACGCATGGATGTAATTGGACTGTTTGTCCGGTCGGTCGGTCCCGACCGTATTGAGGCACACATGATTCTGAGTTTGATTGACGACTCGAACACTGATTCCTTTATCCGTCGGTTCCAACAGTCGATCTTCGCCCAGGACAAACCCATCCTCGAAAACCAGAATCCGAAACTGTTGCCACTCGACCCTCGTGCCGAGACACCTATCAGGTCTGACAGGTCGGCAATCGCTTATCGGCGGTGGCTTTCCGATCTAGGCGTCACTTACGGCGTGATCCCGGAGGGTCGATCCAATGACTGAAAGCTTGATGAACCTCTGGCACCCGATCGCCAGCGCCGAGGATCTGCCATATCGGCACATCTTCCAGGGCCAGTTACTCGGCCGTGAACTTGCCGTGTGGCGGGCCGATGACGACTTTGTCAATGTCTGGGAAAACCGTTGCCTGCACCGAGGTACACGACTCTCGATAGGGCGGAGCGACGGGCTCGAACTGCGATGTCAGTATCACGGCTGGCGTTACGCGAATCGGTCAGCCGGCTGTACATATATTCCTGCCCACCCAGCGGACGCTCCGGCCCGCACCATCTGCAACCGAACATTCCCGTCTGTTGAGCGCTATGGGCTGATCTGGTCGGGCGAGGAACCCACAGGCGAACCTCCTGAGATCGCGGCCTTGGAGAATGCTGAAACGCTGTTGCTGCGAAATATCGCGGTCAACGCGCCACTCAATCTCGTCCTGGGGCACCTCGCCAACTACCGATTCTCCATCACCGGTGATCCCGACAACCTCGCCACGACCTCTATGGACTATCAGGACGGGTGCTCCCTTTCGCTGACAGCGACTTGCGATGGCAAAAAGTCGACAGTCGTCTTCTTCGTCCAGCCGGTCGACTCGAACCGATCGGTAATTCGAGGCGTGCTCAGCAATAGCCCAGAGGGTGCTGAACGCCTCCTGACGTTGCGGCACCACAGTGCGGAACTGTCCCGCCTGCGCGACATAGTCGAGCTAGAGGCCCTTGATGGACCATCGCTGGAGCCGATGGTCGCCACTATCGAACAGGTTCCGATTGCCCTTCCCGAAATAACGACGCCCTCGGGTCGTAAGGCCGCACTTCGCGTGCAAGTGCTTCGCAAATGGGCGACTGCCGAGGGGGTCGTGGGGTTGGAGCTCGAATCCATCGGCGAACCTTTACCAACACACCAGCCGGGCGCCCACATCGACGTGCACCTGCCCAACGGATTGGTTAGGCAGTATTCGCTGACAAATGCACCCGGAGAAGGATCGCTGTATCGGCTCGGAGTCAAACTGGAAGCCGATTCACGTGGCGGTTCTGCTTGCCTCCACGAAACGGTCAAGGAGGGCGATGTCCTGGCCATTTCCGAGCCCCGTAACAATTTTCCGCTACGCCGCGACGCAGTAAAGACGATTCTGATAGCTGGTGGGATTGGCGTAACGCCCTTGTTATCAATGGCACAGACGCTGAGAAACAACAAGCTGGACTACGAGCTCCATTACTTCGCCCAGACCGATGGGCATCTCGCCTTCCCCGAGGTACTTAACGAGCTCGGTGAAGCAGTAGTCCTCCATCTTGGCCTATCGCCAGATGAGACGAGCCAGGCGCTGACTGCATTACTCGCCGGGCCTCAGCCAGCGATGCACATCTACGTGTGCGGACCCGGCCCAATGCTCGAGGCCACCCGGCGCATTGCGTCTGAGGCTGATTGGCCTGATGAAGCCATCCACTTTGAGTACTTCAAGAACACCATCGAGGTAGACAGTTCATCTTCGTTCGAAGTCAGCCTGGCCAGGTCGGCTCTCACCCTTGAGGTTCCAAGCGGCAAAACGATTCTTGAGGTACTTCGTGACAACGGCATAGCGCTGATGTCATCGTGCGAACAGGGTGCATGTGGTACGTGTGAAGTGACGGTGATTGAAGGCGAACCCGAACATCAAGACGTCTACCTGAACGACTCAGAAAAACTGGCCGGCCAGAGAATCATGACTTGTGTCTCACGGGCAAAGTCACCTCGTCTGGTTCTAGACATCTAGGACGCCGTGATGATCAAAATTTACGACTACATCCTTTCCGTGAACTGCTACAAGCAGAGACTGATGATGAGCATCCTCGACGTGCCCTTCGAATCGATACCTATCGACTTCTACCCCGGATGGGAACACAAGAGCGAGGAGTTCAAGAAGATCAACCCACTCGGCCACATACCGGTCATCGACGACGACGGCTTCATGCTGCGGGACGCTCACGCAATTCTCGTCTATCTCGCTTCAAAATATGACCCCACCGGTCTTTGGTACCCGACTAACAACCCGGAACTCATCGGCGAAACTGCCCAATGGATGCTTTTTGCCGAGGGGACCACCAACACTGCCTCTGCGGCCCGCCTGCATGTGAACCTCGGCTACGAATTCGATATTGAAGCCTGCAGGGCTGGTGCTCACCGTTTGTTCCGTGTACTCGAGGAGCATCTCTGGTTCCGAGAACAAGAAAATCTCGGCTGGGTCTGCTCAGGTGAACAACCCACCATTGCTGATATCGCCATATTCCCCGACGTAATCCTCTCCGAAGAAGGGGGTGTTGCTCGTATCGACTACCCCGCGCTTCGGAGGTGGACTGATCGGGTGAAGCGAATTCCCGGATTCGTGCCTATGCCCGGAATCTTCCCAGTAGGCGACGCCCGACCCATATCACACGAAGGAGAAGCGAATGCCTGAGCACGAAGGGGAAGTGGAGGCAAGCATGCATGCATTCATCGATGGGATACCCAAAGCTGAGCTACACGTCCACCTCGAAGGGACACTGGAGCCAGAACTCAAATTTGCATTAGCTGACAGGAACTGTCTCGAGCTGCCATACGCAAGTGTGGAAGAGATGCGTTCTTCCTACGACTTTGACGACTTGCCGTCCTTCCTGGCCCAGTACTACGAAGGGATGAGTGTCTTAATTGGCGAGGAAGACTTCTACGACCTCACGATGGCCTATTTCACACGGGTTGCGGCGCAAAACGTTGTGTACGTAGAAATGTTCTTTGATCCTCAAGCCCATACGACTCGAGGAATCAACTTCGAAACGGTTATTGCCGGCATCCGCCGTGCTCAGGTGGATGCCGGCGAGCGATTCGGGATCCACTCCCAGCTCATCATGTGTTTCCTTCGCGACATGTCCGCCGAGTCCGCTGCGGAGACACTCAAGCAGGCTGAGAACTACCGCGATTTGATAGTCGGAGTCGGACTCGACTCCGACGAGAAGGACAATCCGCCAATCAAGTTCAAAGAGGTATTTTCAGCCGCTCGCGAGCAGGGCTATTTGCTCACGATGCACTGTGACGTTGACCAAGAGAATTCTGTTTCTCACCTCTGGCAGTGCCTCAACGAGATCGGCGTCGACCGAATCGACCACGGAGTCAACTCGCTTGAAGACGACAACCTGGTCGCAGAAATCCTTCACCGAGGACTCGGCCTAACAGTGTGTCCCATCTCGAACGCCTACTGTTCTGATGGAACGAAGGCGACAGCGATCAAGCAGATGCTCGAGTTAGGGATGCTCGTCACAGTGAACTCCGACGACCCCGCTTACTTTCCTGGCTACATGACCGAGAACCTTCTTCAAGTCCAGCAAGAGGTGAATCTGACCAAAGCAGATATCACGCAGCTCGTGCGAAACGCTTTTGAGGCCAGTTGGCTCGAAACCGGTGATCGGGAAAGGTACTTAGGCAGAGTAGAGGCCTTCGTCAAGGCCGCCTGAGATGTTCTATCAACCATCAATCTCTACTTTGGTGGCAGCTGGCGGCGCCAAAATGCCGTCAACAACTGTTGTACGAGGTGGCCGTCTCGTGAACGTCGTGTCGGCTGAGATCTATTCCGCCGATATTGCCATCTACGAGAACACGATCGTGGCGACCGGAGATGTCTCTGCATACATTGGCGATGACACTGAGGTCATCGATGCGGAGGGCCAATACCTGGTGCCCGGTCTCTTCGACGGGCATCAGCACATCGAGTGTTCCAAACTCTCGATCACCAGCGCAGCCAAGTTGCTAGTCCCCTTTGGAACCACCAATGTGGTTTCCGGTCTTGATCAGATCCTGGTGGTGGCTGGCCTCGATGGTGCCGAAGCATTCCTTCGCGAATCCCAGCAGACACCGCTAAGAGTTCTATGGGGTGCCCCCTGTAGAACGCCCTACACGATGCCGACATCCACGGTTGGTCACTACTTCAGCCCTGAAGATCACAGCGTCGGTCAGCAGTGGCCTGAGTGTGTCGGGGTTTGGGAGACCGTCCGAGAGTTTGTCACTGAAGGTGATGAACAGGTTCTAGCTGCGATGGAGATTGCGCGAAAAAATCGGCTACCGGTGTTCGGATGCGCACCTATGGCAACTGGTATAGCGCTGTCTAGTTACCTCTGTAGTGGGGTTCGAGTCGACCACGAAAGCTACGACTCGCAGGAATGCCTTGAGAAACTTCGCAACGGGATGTACGTGGTGATCCGCGAGTCATCGTTCGCACATTTTCTTGAGGAAAACATCCGCCTCGTACTAGAGCACGCCCCACGGGCCGCACGACGAGTGAGCTTCTGTACCGACGATGTAGTGGCAAGCGACGTTCTGTCGCGAGGCCACATTGACAACATGATTCGTATGGCGGTCGTGGCTGGAATCGATCCGATCACGGCCATTCAGATGGCGACAATCAACGGTGCCGAGGCGTATCGGGTTGACCACCTGGTTGGGTCGATCTCACCTGGTCGCTTGGCTGACGTATTGTTTGTCCCTGACCTGTCAGACTTTCGAGTTGCCAGAGTCATGGCAAATGGGAAAGTGGTGGCACAGAACGGTGCTCTTACAGTCGACATCAAGGCGCCAAACAGAGATCACCTGCTAACGGGACCATTCCCAATGAGACCCGCAACTGCTGCTGATTTCTTTGTACCAACCGACCTTCCTGATGGTCCTGTAGTCGTGTTGGCTATTGAAGTGACTGATCAGATCTTTGTACGGAAGCGCCGAGACGTGACCCTTGTAGCGCAATCGGGGGCCGTAGCGCCTGACCTGGATCAGGATGTAGCGCTCGTCAGCGTGCTGGAGCGATATGGGAAGAACTCCAACCGGCCAACGGCCTTCATTGCTGATTTTGGTTTGCACTCTGGAGCGATAGCTACCTCAAATGCCCCTGACGACAACAACGTCGTCGTAATCGGTGCGACGCCTGAAGATATGGCTGTAGCCGTGAACTACCTAGCCAGCAATGGAGGCGGTCAGGTGGTTGTGGACCAGGGTGAGGTAGTCCAGTTCCTCCCACTGCCAGTTGGCGGAATCGTCTCCGACCTGGACCCCGCTGATATGGCAGTCAAGGAGAAGGAGCTAGACCAGGCGGCCAAGGACCGTGGATGCCGGGTGGAGTGGCCCTTCATGTACCTCTTCTTCCTATCCATAACGGCAATTCCCGACTACGCCATCACCGATGTTGGGCTCGTGGATGTATTGGCTATGGAAGTGATTGACCCAGTCCTCGGGCCTGGAAAAAAATAGCAGCCAATCAACAGTCCAATTTTGGCGATACGCAGCAGCTGAAGGCTTCCAACTCTTGTTTCTCATACGCCCAATGCGAAACGCGAAGGGATAACAATATGGAAATCGGATCCATGAGAGGAACACCGTTTCATTCGAGTACGGCAGCTAGGACCAACTCGACATGGTGGTACAGCTGGGGTGGCTATTTAGTGCCCGATGTCTATACCGACCTTCACACCGAGTTGGGAGCCATTCGCAATGGCGCTGCGATGAACGAGATGTCGCCAATCCCCAAGACGGAGATTAAGGGTTCCGATGCTCAACTATTTGTGGATTACCTCTTCCCTCGAGACATCTCCAAGATGCGGGTCGGCTGCGCTTGGTATGCGCCATGCTGTACCGACGACGGGATGGTCGTCGCTGACGGAATTATCTTTCGATTTGGCGAGGATCGCTTCGTCTTCGCAGCAGATAACTGCACGAAGTATTTCAGCGAGAGGTCCGAATCGTTCGACGTTTCAGTCAACGATGTGACGGACGAATACGGAATCCTGGCATTGCAGGGACCCCATTCCATGGAAGTGCTCGGTGAAGCGACCGGTGAGGACTGGTCGGATTTAGAGTTCGCGCAGATCAGAACAACAAACATTGCCGGAGCCTGCGTGAAGGTGGCCCGGCAAGGGTTTACCGGCGAACTCGGTTTCGAGCTCTGGGTTGACCGACCAGACGGTCAAGACGTCTGGGAATCGGTAGCCAGTGCAGGCGCATCTGTGGGGGTCCAGCCGGCGGGGGAGTATGCGATCGATGTGGCTCGAGTTGAGGCAGGGCTTCTTCTCATCTCAGCTGAATACAGCGGTGCTTCGACCGAAGAGCCCTCAGCTGACGTGCCTCCCAATCTTGTTGACCATGTGACTCCGTACGAACTCAATCTCGGCCACTGCATAAAGCTCGGAAAGGAGTCGGACTTTATTGGTCGGACAGCTATCGCTGCTGAACTGGCAGCCGGACCGAGCCGACGTTTGATTGGCCTTGAGTTCGATGCACCGCACATTGTTCGACTCGCACTCAACGCAGGTCGTTCACCAGACCTGTCACCTCGAGTTCGGTGGGATCACCTTCCCCTTCGCCTCAAGGGCGAGATTGTTGGTCGAGCCAGCAGCGTCACCTGGAGCCCGACTACCTCTCGGCTGATTGGGTTTGGAATGTTGCCAACGGAACTGGCTAATCCGGGCACCGAGTTGGTTGTCGACTGGGCTGACTACTGGGGGTGTGCTCTTGGATCAGCGCCGGTGACAACTTGCGAGTATCCGTTTATCGAATTAGGGAGCCGGCCGTGAGGCCAGAGACACGAGGGCTCCTGGTCGTTTTAGAGAGTCTGAGATTCGACGAAGCAGTAGACAGAACGCGGGTTCTAGATCTGTCTGGCGCGGTGCGTCAGGTGGTCGACGGGGGAATAATAATATGGTGAGCGTGACACAGCCGGTGTGTACAGATCCTGTAATAGCGAACCAGTGGCACGCAGTCTGTGCAACCGACGAGGTCCGCTGCAGCGTCGTCAATCAGACACTCCTTCTTGATGAGAAAATTGGATTTACTGTCACGCCAGAGGGTGAATATATGGCGTGGCGACTATCAGCTGCCGTGCCTCCAAATCAGGCCGTTGATCCGGCTCAGATACACGAGCCACTCCCCATCAAAGTCGAGTACGGCTTTCTATGGGTGTGCCTAGGAGACCCGCCTGAGCATCTGTTTGCGATGCCCGAGTTTGACGATCCAGATCGACGAAACATGAATGCTGGCACTCTGACAGTGGCTACTTCGGCGCCCCGAGCCGTCGAAAACTTCCTTGACCTTGGCCACTTCCCCTATGTCCACGAGGGACTCCTGGGGATCGAGCCATTCACGGAGGTAGTCGACTACGACGTCGAAGTTGTCGACGGCGAAATCCTCGCTAGCAGATGTGACTTCTACGTACCCAAAGTAGGGATGAACTTCGACGAACCAGGCATGACTAGATACCGCTACAGAGTGCCTAGCCCATTTTGCGTAATGCTCTACTACGACAGTGCGCTTGATCCATCGCGCGAGGACATTGTTGGGGTCTGGGTTCAGCCGATGACAGCTGAGCTGGTCCGGGCCCATAACTACATGGGAGTGCTCGACGAAACCAGTACTGACAACGACATAAAGCGCTACCAGTTGGAGATCTTCGCTCAAGACAAGCCGATCCTCGAAAATCAGTATCCGAAGCGCCTGCCGCTTGACCCGCGAGCTGAAACCCCGATTCGGGCCGATAAGTCGGGAATGGCCTACAGGCACTTGCTCTCAGATCTAGGAGTCACCTACGGCGTCATTCCGAAAAGGAGTTGACGGCACAGTGATCGATGACCCGGTGCTTGTAAATGACTGGCACGTGGTGGCGCGCTCTACCGATGTCGCTGAGTCAGCGGTCGTGTCGGCTCGCTTGCTAGACGAGGACTTAGTGCTGTGGCGACGCAATGGGGAAGCGATGGCCTGGAGGGACCTTTGTCCGCACAGAGGAACTCGCCTCTCGCTGGGTCAAGTTGATGAGAGAGGTCTCGTTTGCCCTTACCACGGATGGACCTATGACCAGACGGGTACCTGCGTTCGAATCCCGTCACGACCAGACACCACCCCTCCCGCAAGGGCCTGTACAGAGGTCTATCTAGTTAGAGAGCGCTATGGATTGATCTGGGTGTCGTTAGGCGATCCGAAACAAGACATACCTCCATTCAGGGAGTGGGATGACCCGTCCTTTCGTCACGTGCTGGGTGGCCCTTATCGGATTGCGGCTGCCGGACCCCGGATCATCGAAAACTTTCTCGACTTCACTCACTTTCCATTCGTTCACGAAGGAATCCTGGGCACACGTGACAGCGCTGAAGCCACCGACTATGAAGTCGAAGTTGGTCCTGATGGCATAACAGCCCGAGAGATTTATACCTGGACACCCGATCCTGATGGCTCAGGTCAGGCACAGATGGCGAAGTGGCTGTACCGGGTCCTGCGGCCTCTTACGGCCTACATCGAACTGACCCCTGCAGATTCCAGCTCAGAGCGATACGTGATGTTGTTCTCGGTGACCCCGGTGAGTGAGAGCGAGAGCATCGGTTGGATGTGGAACTTGATGGACTACAACCATCAAATGTCTGATGAAGACCTTCTTGCCTACGCTGACGAGATTGTCTTTCAGGACATCCCGATTATCGAGTCTCAACGTCCGGAACTCTTGCCAATTGACCTCCAAGCTGACGTTCACGTGAAGCCCGATGCGATCAGCATCGCCTATCGGCGCTGGCTGAAGGAGCTCGGCCTCTCCACAGGAACGCTGTGACTCGCATTCACAGCGTTCGAGCAACCATTCTCCAGACGCCTCGTCCTGGCGAAATGGAGGTACTCGAGGATCATCTAGTGGTTATCGACGACGACGGGATCATCCTCTCCGTTAGTTCCGATGATGGGCCGGCAGACGTAGACCTTGGCGAAGGAAAGATCCTTCTGCCCGGTCTGGTTGACACCCATCTCCACGCATCGCAGTGGCCGCAACTCGGTACAGCTCTTGACCAACCCCTCGAAAGATGGCTCTTCGAGTACACCTTCCCACTGGAAGCTCGTTATGAAGATCCGGCTTTCGCCCTGAGGGTTTGGGACTCGATGATCCCAGTGTTGTTGAAGCGCGGTACGACCACGGCCGTTTACTACTCGTCAGTTCATGAACCGGCGACGCTTTCGTTGGCTGAGACCTGTATTGCCTACGGCCAGCGGGCCTTCGTAGGCCGAGTCGCTATGGACCATCCGGATGGGACTCCTGAGTGGTATCGGGATTCGAGCCCCAACCAGTCGGTTGCCGCAAGCCATCGTTCGATAGAGGCCATTCGTTCGCTACCCGGCGCTGAAGGCCTGGTGGAACCAATCATCACTCCGCGCTTCATTCCCGCTTGTTCAGACGCAGCCCTTGAAGGGCTTGGCGAACTGGCCGAGGCGACGGGTGCGTTGGTTCAGACCCACTGTTCCGAAAATGACTGGGAACACAACTACGTGATTGAGAGGCATGGTTGCACTGACGCCGAATCACTCCAGTCGTTTGGCTTAGTTCAGAATAGTTCTGTGCTAGCCCATGCCACCCACCTCACTGACGCTGATCGACGGCTTCTGGTTGAAGCCGGTGCAGGTGTGGCTCATTGCCCTCTCTCCAACTCCTATTTCGCAAATGCAGTGTTCCCAGCCCGTCGGAATATCGAGGCTGGGCTAAGGGTTGGGCTCGGCAGCGATATCGCAGGCGGATCGGATCCGTCGATGCTTGCCCAGTGCGTCTACGCCGTTAACTCTTCGCGGATGCTTGAAGACGGGGTTGACGTAAAGCTTCAGACTGATAGAGGCGTCCCGAAATCGCGTATCGACATCATTACCGCATTCTGGATGGCAACTCTCGGCGGGGCAGATCTTCTCGGGATTCCTGCTGGACTGCTGGCTCCGGGCCGACTCTTTGATGCGATCGCGGTAGGTATCGAACCGTCCCTCTCTCCTGGCGATAGGTCTGAGACGGATGGCTGGGAACAAATATTTGAAAAAG
>Ga0302120_10000354_pt1 | contig 20166 bp, 13 predicted proteins | sample AG5_Bottom_MG_FD_203118 | JGI IMG/M metagenome (GOLD analysis project Ga0302120, IMG submission 203118) | Marine microbial communities from Western Arctic Ocean, Canada - AG5_Bottom | ecosystem: Environmental > Aquatic > Marine > Oceanic | place: Canada: Western Arctic Ocean | collected 2017-10-01 | reverse complement strand
TCCAGCGGTCCTAGCAGTCTGCAACGCCCTGTACGATGTCGTGATGTCATTCTGTACAGATCGAAGGTCGGTTTCTAGACCCGTTCTCTTGGCTTCCATCGTGGCGTTGTGACCATCCATTAGGACACTTAAGAAGCCTTCACGGTTCGCAAGTATTTTGTCTATGTCATATTCTCTAGCCATGTACGACACGATATTGCCAATGGTCTCTTCACCCTCAACTCGTGTGAAAGCACCTGTCTGCTCTGCCATTCCCTTTATCGCATTGAAGAAGGCCCGGACCTGCTTAGAACTCGACACCAACGAGTCCTTTAGTACCGACAAGTCTGAAGCGTCTAAAGTTTCATGGCCTGGATAGTGGTACGACCCATCGTCTTTCTTTGCTGATATATCGATGTCGTCAAAGGACTCACCTCTTCTGGTTAGCCGTGCCACCATAGAGTTGTAGGTGTCCCTGTTTGCTCGTCCTCCGGCCCTTTTGTACTCATTAAAGTTGTCTCCAACCTTCTGCACCCTGCCAAACGCATCCAGTTCAACTAGGTGCAACATAGACTCAATAGACGGACGGGCGTACTGGCCCTCCAATGCTAGCGAGTCATCCATGCCAGCAGACGCACCATCCTCACCGGAGGCCCGCCTAGTGTTTATAAGAGGGTTGGAGGTGAGGAAGCCACCCAACTCTCTAACCCTAGTGCTTTTAGAAGTCGCTACTTGAACATTCGGATTGAGCCATGCGATCTTCTTTAGCATGGTGGACATCCAGCCAGTCTCATCCTCGAATCCAGCCAATGCCCTAATCGGTCCAGCCACTTCGCCCTTAACCGTTTCTATGGCGTTTTCCCATGCTTGATGAGCGTTGAGTGTCGCATCCCCAACAATGCCCAGTCTCACTTCCTCCATTACTTCCGCTACATCTACATCCATGCCTTGGAGTTGGTCTACGAGTGCCCTGCTGTACTGAGCATTAGCGTCAATTACAGCATCAGTCATGTACTCGTGACCAGTCAACGACATCATTGATGATCTGTAGCCCTTGCTGAGTCCCACGCCTAGGCCGCCCATAATGCCGCCGAACACGCCGCCTCCGATTATGCCGAATATCAACTCTTCATTCGTCCGCAATCCCTGCTGCGACTTCAGGATTACTTCTGCTACAGCACCTCCGGCAACTCCCTCAAGGGCAGACAATCCTAATATCTGTGGGACGGTATTCCGGGCAACCCCGCTAGAAAGAAGCAACTTCCTCCTAGCCTTTCGAGACAACGCTCGCCCTGCGGGAGTCATGGTCGCTGTCCCCACACTATGGGCTACATTTAGTTCATAGGCTAAAGTTCTAGTCGCAGCAGCCCTAGCGACTGAGAGTTTCGCTACCGACTTGACTCCAATGCCTATCCCCCTGAGTGCCGTAGCAAACGGAATCAGATTCTCTGGACTAAGAATCCCTGCTGGCAAGTAGTATAACAGCCCCTCAACGAAGCCTAAGTTGTCCAGAACCGCTCTGTTCTCTTCCTCTTTGACGATCCTAGCCTTCACCCACTCTAGTTCTTCAGGACTTTCTGCGGTCATTAGTTCAGGGAAGTCTTCTTTGTATGACTCGAACCCATTAAGCATTGCGAGATGCTCAGGTCCATTATTGAAGCCACCCTGTTTGTCAAATACCGTGAAGTAGTCTCTAACTGAGGTGTAGAAGCCCCAACCTAGATTCTCTTGCCCGAATGCGGCACCAGCAGTGTTGAGGATTCCGCCAGTGTTCCCCCCACGGTACTTGGCTAATGCTGGCGACAACTCGTCCGCCATGCCCCTGCTAGTCCGGTAACTGCTTAACGCCTGCTCGCCTAGCGACAAGTGCTTGGAAAGAACCGAATCAACATCGTGGAAGTTTACTATTTCAGCCACTGGCTAGTCCTCTTCCTTAGGAGATAGACCCCATCGAAGTTCACGACTGCCTCCGGGTGCGTCAAATCGGAAGGATGGAGGAATAGGATTGCGTTCCTCGTAAGGTTCCTTGTAGGGATCCATATCAAACCAGTTGAACCCCCAATGGATCCAATCCCGTTGCTTCCTTATCTCTTCATCAGTCTTTGTCATTTTGAAGTATTTCCGTGGACTAACCATTGCCTTGCTTGCCCACTCGAACAACTCTTCGGGGCTATTCAGCCGACCCAGTTCTTCTTCTAGTTGCTTAGTAGCAGTATCGTATTCGTCCCGATCTATAATCTTACGAACTACAGAGTCAGGGCTCTCCGTGTTGGTGCCCGCCGGGAATAGGTATGCTGCTCTTTTGAAGTCTTTCCTGACGAGGCCTTTGAGGCTGGGGAGAGTGTTATTTGATCCGCTAGAAATCAATCCATGATGTTTGTCTGCTAGCCTTTTCAGGTAGCCGGAATCATCTGACCCTTCGTACCCAGTTGCTACGCTTCCGTAAGCCGTGAAGTCTGACGGCGACAACACTATCGTCAGTGGCTTCGTTATTTCGTCCCTGTTCGCCTCATACTTTCCTGACTCGTTGATCCCAAGAATGTTTCCGTCTTTTGTTTGCACTGTTACGAGTACCTTTATCTCGGGATCCTCAAGTAAGTTTCCTTCAGCATCTTCGAGAAACATTGCTTCGACCATAGTGAACCTGTGATCCACGAAGTCTTCCAGTGTCCCTTTGTAGCCGACATCTGAAAGAGTCCTAAGGACCGCACCCTGTGCAGCCTCACCGATCTTCATAGCGGGGCTGCCTGCCATAGAGGTCTGGCCAAGAAACTCTTTACTGAACCCTTTTTCCGCCCTATTGAAGAAAGGCATCCATGTGGCCGATGTAACTTCTGATGCATATTTAGATGACAGGTATTTCGACCCCGGTGTTCCATTGGTGTCCCAGAAAGTGCTAGTCCACCCCGTATTAAGCAAATCAAGGTCCGGGTTTTCCAGCATGAGTTTATAGTGGTTCCTGTTCGCTATGGCCGTGAAGGTCGCTTTCTGGTCGGCAGTTAGTCGTATGCCCTCGCCCATAGCCTGGTTCATAAACTCCTGTCCAAACTCGAAGTCTGGATCTTCGTACTTTGCTAACTCTAGTTCTTCCCCTCTGACTACATTTTGCTTCCCTTTCATAACTATTTCCTGGGAAGCCCTAAAGACTTGAGCATCGTTCAAGGTCGGATCCGTCTCTCTAATGTAGTTCATGTAACCTAATAGAATTCGCATATCCTGTTTCACCCCAGCAGGAAATAATCCAACAAGGTGTCCGGGGGTTTCTTTGTCAGTCGAAGTCCTATCCATCAATGCCAAGATCGCATTACGGCTAGTCTCTGGAGAAAAGGCCAAGGAAAGGAGGGTACTAGATAGGGCTTCTGGAACCTCAGATGTCGAAGAGTAGGCTTTGTTAGCCACACTTCTAATGTACTCACGCTGTCTGGCACCTTGCATACTGTGAACAGTGGGCAAGAACTGGTCCCTTATCGCATTCGTCATGTCGGTACCTGAGATCTTGTCGTATGCGACCCCCTCAGTGTTTTCCATGAAACTGGGGCTGAACAGGTACAGGGTGGCTGCCTTGGAGGTTTGATCCATATCCATGAGTCGAGCGGCTTCTCCACGCAACTCTGGTGTTAGGTGTGAAAGAGCCTCACTTACTTGACTTGCTGTATCCGTAAGATGCAGAGTCCCGGCTTCGTAGTCGATCTCGTGGAAGCCTAGATTAGCAGTGTCCGCTTGAATCTTCTTAAGGGACTCAAGCATTTTATCTGCCCCTAGACCTCGGCCCGCTATACCAAGAAAGTCGTAGTTCCCTTTATTCACATCCGCATAGAACATAATCTCAGTTGCTAGACTTATCTTTTTCGCCCCTACCTCTAGCCCCCTAAGGAGTTCTCTCGGATTGAGAGCGTCTAGTGCTTGTTGCTCGGCATTGGGATCTGAAATGTTCCCTATTAGTGTTTCCGTATAGTTGAACTTATCCCTTAGATCTTCTATGGCCTGCGGGTCACCATACTGGAACTCCCCATCCTTTATCTGTTTAGACATATCAATACTGCTCTGTACTGATAATGCGGCGGTGGAGGTATCTGCCTTCTTGGACATCTGTTGCCTGAAGGTTGTTTCTGAAAATCTAGGATCACTTGCTAGCCGACTAGCCCTGTCCTCTCCTAGTATTTCAGTTATCCCCGCTTGCGGGTCTCTCGCTAAGGCACTGGACTTAATGATTGTTTCTTCATAGTTTAATGACCCATCTTCGTTAAGGACCGACGAGGCATCTCCGACTTCTGTTAGGCTTAACCGGATATCCTCCTCATCCGCCTTGACCGCTTGCTGTTGTAGACGGCTGCCTATTCCATATAGCCCCCTAGCAAGTGCGGCCTCTGGAGTGTCCTCGGTTGGGGCGATCCTAGGGATTGGTGAAATACCAATATCTGGCCTGGATCGTGGTAGGCGAATCTTAGCCACTTGACCCTCCAAAGTAAGAGGTGCCAGCGTTGGCTATGCCTGAGATCATATCAATATTAGCCGCAGACTTCTCGGACTTGAGATTCATGGCAATCATCTTCAATTCCGCCTCGCTACCAGCCAGAATACGCTCCCTCCTGCGACCAGACTTGAGCATCTCGTCGGACTTAACGCTCTGTACACTCCCGCTAGAAGTCCTCACTCCAGACGCTCCAGCACTTGCCATGATCTGGCTTTGAAGAGCGTTTCTGGACAGTCTGTTGTCCTCTATTCCGTAATCCCTTTGCCGGATCACCTGACTTCTCTGGAAGGCAGCCTTTCTCTTGGCGGCCTTTTTCTTGGCCTTACCACCAAAATAAGATCCAGCCACATTCAGGACTGCTGCTGCTGCTGCTAGGCTCATTTTTTAATCTCCAAAGTCATACTCTGCGTTATACCCAGATAACTCGAACTCATACGGGACTGACTGGTTAATGCTAATCTTTGGCTGTGGACCGTATTCCCCGATTACTGAGACACTGTAGAATCCAGGGGAATCAGGCACAAGACTCAAACCTGCCGTAGCAGGAAGTATACTGTAGCCTTCTACTACTCCTCCACGAGCCGCATTCAGATATGCTCTAATGCGGCTTATGTTCTTGTTCCTGCCACTTGTTGACCCTTTACCCGGAAGCATGAACTCAGGAATGTTAGGGACTAGCGAGAAAGTATACGGTAGCCCTATGTAAACCTTGGTTGGAGTGGTGCCCAATACCGTTCCCGTGCCAGAATCGCCAAAGAATATCTTGTTTCCGGCCTGAACAGTCGCATTCCCGTAGTACAGTTCCACTCCTCCAACCTCAAGGATGTATGACACTTCCTTGCCGAGCAAATCAGCACTAATGTTGATTACTCCGGCAAGAGCCCCGGTATTCACGATATCGCCGCCTGTATGCTCCTCTATGAGATCCATACGCCTGTTGTAGTATGTGGGGTCGGATGTTATGTAGGATCCCCTAGAAACGGTCGTAGCCCCTGTGAGGAGTACCCGTGCCCAGAGAGAGGCATTTCCAGAATCGTCTACAGTTCCAACAATGTCGTCTATGGTTGTGTAGTTCGAGTTGTTCCATTGAGACCAACCGTACACTCCATTTGCTACATCCTTACTGAAACAGTAGAGATTTCCAAGGCTGGTCCTAACAAACAATCTTTGGAACTCTGTACTAACCAGTTCTACTCGTTCTATTGTCTCGTTTTTTGTAAGATGTTTTGCAAACTGAAAAAGATCTTCAGTTTCGTATCTCTGTCTTCTGTCTGCATAGGATATGGCTCTGATTGTCCTCTTCCCCGTTGGGATAAACACAATGTCGCTACCAAAAAGGATTGCTTCTTTAAGAAATTCACTTCCGTAAGAAGATTGCAACTCGACATTCAAGGTTCCTGAAGATATGGGTACGCTAGTAATCACATATTCTTCTTGGGTCGTCCCTACAAACAACTGGTTGAACTGACTCTTTAACCAAGAGATTTTTCCACCAGCCTTAGACGAGATAATGAAAGAGAGACCGTCGGCATCTAAGGAACCAGTATTAAAATTCGTCAGTTCACCAGATTTGCTAGATATTATCGTTAGTCCTAAGTTCTGGATCTCTGGGAGAATAGCAAGGGTTGATTTGCTTCCATCAAAACCAGCAAGGAATGTGCGTTCTTGGTGAATCTCAATGGTATTTACGGTTAGTGGTTTTAAATCTTGAGTATGACCAGCAGGAGTATCACCAAAATGCCGCAAGGCTCTACCCGTAATTTTCCAGTATGCACCCCAACCTGGATCTCCCCAAAGAGTAGAAACCGAGTCAAAGGGAGCATTGATAGAATCCCCCGAAGCCACTTTCCCGCTCCAGTCTTCAATTTCCCACTCAGAAATTCTAAAAGTATCTGAACCTATAAGCGGGTAAACTTCACCAATGGGGGCATTTTGTCTACAGGTAGTAGACGCTACGGTAGTCGAAAGAAGGCCTCCAGACGAACTAAATACAGGATAGGTCGTATCGATTGTTGTATTATTTTGTGACCCAACCAACTGTACTGGTTCATAGGTAGCCGATGGATTTGTCTTTTGGCTTTTAGTTCTTGCTACTACGCTAGGGAAGAATCCATTTTTAGGAGTAGGTAGACCATCCGCATAAAGCCCATCACTGGAGGCTAGGAATATTTGAAGTGTTTTACCATCACTTGAATTCCAACCAGTCGGAGCCGCTAAATTTTGCTCATCTATTCCTTTTCTCAGCATTCTTGTTCTTGTAAGTAAATCATACACCTGTTTATCACCAATAAGAAAATGTTGTTCATATCTAACAACTGGACCTGAACCCATATTATAGGTTATGACTATCTTCCCAATTTTTCCAGGTTCCAAAACAGATTCAGTATCTGAATCTATGTCAGTGGAGAATTGCCACAATGCTAGATTCAGGCCTTGGAGTGGGAAGGGTCCAGGACCGTCGTTAATGACAGCCCAGTTTGCAGAATAAATAACACCAGCAAGTGGGGCCCCTGGAGTTGGACGGTTAGTAAGAATCTTTCCAACAGGTATCCAGTTTCGATAAGGTCCAGACCAGTCCAGCGTTTCAATATTTTGTGCTTCTGTATTTCCCAATGGACCATTATGGTAGTCCCACTTACAGTTAAACTGCGTAGAGGAAATATATCCCGCTGAATTTAATACTAAAGTGTAACCCCAGTTTGATCGTCCTGGGGCTAATCCGGTCCCCCCCCCTGCTAAAGTTTGATTATATCGATAAGGAAGAACATACATATCTCCACCATCATTGCTATCAAACCATCCCGATCCAGCAGTTAACACTGTATCACGAGCAAAGGCGTCATATTTTGCTGAGAATGCCATAGTAACTGGTGGAGTGGAATTTATAAGAATTCCTGGTAACTCAATGGCATAGCGAAGGCTAGAATAATTAGTTCCAAATTTACCAAACTCATGCCTGAATACACCCTTATCGGTTAGCACAATCAAATCGGGTCCACGATATGCAACATCCAGAATCATGCCTGTGAAGGTTTGAACCGGGTGGTTAAAAGAACTGATTGTATAGGTGGTGGTTCCACCGTAGATCATTATCCTCTCGCCATAACCAGTCACATATTGGTAGGACTTCTCTGTTGCTGTCTGGTATGAAGTGTCGTCTACGCTTCCCCACCGCTTGGCAGCAGAACCCGTACTCGACAGAATGGCGTTAGTGAGCGTCTGACAGCCACTCTGGTAAGGCTGAGATTCGTACTGTGCCCTGATGTTGGGGTCCACTTCTCCAAAACCAAAGGATTGTTGTGCGATATAGACCATTAGATGTACCTAACTCCTAGGAGACTTGTTGATCCCATGATCTGAGGGGTGCCTTCTTGCCCATCTACACCCTTCGCAGACAGCAATGCCTCTTTTGCCAATGATTCTAGTTGTGCAATCTCTGTGGAGTTCTTCCCAAAGTTTTGTGCGACATACACAGCCAATGCTCTACCCATAGCGTGTTTAACTAATGGACCTAGCAGGGTGTCTATTTTCTGGTCTGTGACATCGAAGACATACTCGATCTTAGCCGTACTCTGGTCGGTACAGAGACAGCGACGAGTGTCTTCATTTACGGTGCCTTCATCGGTCACTACACATTCTATCTCCCATAGGTTGATCGCCAGTCCTCCAACATGATTGGGTTGGTTCTCTAGTCCATTGAGTCGCCAAATCCTCAGAGAGTCTGTTGGGAGCGTGTATGCGTAACTCCACCTGCTAACAGGGGCCACCGCATCTCCAGCGTTGTCGGTTAGCCCGCTAAGGATAGCGGTCTTTTTCGCCCCATTCCAAACATGGTCCGCTAGGAACTGCTGCTTGAATAATGGGTAGACATTACTGATTAGTTTCTGTTGAGGGCTACCGTCGCTAGTTGATGTAACTGCTGTTACACCCAAACTTACTAATGCGGTATTCCAAATATCTATAAGTGCCAATGCTTGCCTCTCAGTTAGGATTGTGAAGTCTATGCCACCCAACCCGGAAATGGTTATTACGGATTCAACTATCGTTGGGCCAACCGCAGTTAGCGTGTCTGCGGCACTGCTAGAATCCGTAATGGACAGTAACGCTGCTAGCATTCTGTCTAGTTGGTCGTCGGTTGTCGAGGTGTCCGTGAATGCTAGATGGTATCTCTTGATGCCTGTGAGGGTGTCAGAAGTCGAGGAACTGTCCGTTATGTTGAGTATTAGCCCTTTAGAGGGAGTTAGTGTATCCGAGGTCGCAGCAGAGTCGGTAAGGGACAGCGTTCTACCTACTGTAATGCTTAATGTATCGGCAGCAGACGAAGAGTCGATCTTGGTGAAGACCTCGGCACCAGACTTGATTGCCGAAAGGTCGTCGGATGCTGTGCTGCTATCTGTGCTTGCTTGAGTTACCGATTTGGTTACGGCTAGCGTGTCTGAAGTAACCGTGTAGTCTGTAGCCCACCCAAGTGCCACGAAGAGTTTATTTGGGAAATACTGTCGAGTTGCCTTAGTTACGGCCAGAGTATCTGAGGAACTACTAGAGTCAGTCTTAGTGAAGACCTTATTGCCAGACTTAGTGGCTGAAAGCGTGTCGGATGCAGCAACTGAATCGGTAACTGTCAGGGCTACAGACTTGGTTGCCGAGAGTGTATCGCTAGTTGTACTGGAGTCCGTCTTGGTGAAGACCTTAGCACCGGACTTCTGAGCGTCTAGCACATCAGCAGCGGTGGAACTGTCTGTTATCGCTAGAGTGACGGACTTCCTAGCAAGAAGGGTGTCTGCTGATGTAGCAGAGTCGGTCTCCGTGAAGACCTCAGCCACGGACCTGACTGCTAGGAGCGTGTCGGATGCTGTTGCCGCATCCGTCTTGGGAAGGTATACGGCTTTTGTTGTCGCTAGCGTATCTGAAGAACTAGCAGAGTCGGTCTCCGTGAAGACCTCGGCACCAGACCTGACCGCTAGAAGTGTGTCGCTAGTAGTTGAGGAGTCGGTTGGAGTTTCCGTACTGGACTTGCTTACCGAGAGCGTATCGCTAGCAGAGGAACCATCTGTAATGGTTATTGTTGCAGACCTGTCGGCAACTAGAGTATCTGAAGAAGCCGCACCATCCGTGACCGAGAGCGTCGAATCCTTCTGGGTTGCAAGCGTGTCCGAGATAGCAGCCGAATCCGTAACCGATAGAGCCACACTCTTCGTTGCTGTCAGCGTATCGCTAGCAGCAGAACTGTCCGTTTCCGTGAATGTCCTCGCACTTGTCTGGGTAGCCACAAGAGTGTCAGAAGCAGTGGAGGTATCCGTCTTTGTTTCTGTTACTGCCTTGGTTGCGGCTAGTGTATCGGCAGCAGACGAACTATCTGTTTCGGTTAGGACATTGGCTTTAGTGCCCGTATAAACATCGGAAGCAGTTGCCGAATCCGTTATGGATATTGAAGCAGACTTTACCGCCATTAGCGTATCTGCCGCAGTAGCCGTATCTGTTTCTGTGAATGCCTTCGCACTTGTCTGGGCATCCACAAGGACATCGGAACTCGTTGCTGAGTCAGTAACCGATAGGCTGCTTGCTTTGGTAGCAGTTAGTGTGTCTGAGGCTGTACTGCTATCTGTATTGGATTCCGTTGCTGCCTTTTGAGTTGTTAGCGTGTCTGAGGCTGTAGAGGAATCCGTATTGGTTTCTGTAGCAGACTTACTAGCCGATAGAGTATCGCTAGTAGTGGCAGTGTCGGTTTTCGTTTCTGTAGAAGCCTTGGTTAGCGTAATGGTATCTGAAGTAGTCGAACTGTCTGTTTTTGTGAATGTATTGGGAGTGCCGCTCGAAGCCTCTCTGAGAACAATCCAAGAAGAACCAGAAACCTGATTATTGTTGCCACTAGCCTGTGCCGGGTTCACATTGTCCATAGCGGTGCTGACAAAGGAAGACTGCGAACGGTACATCCCGAAGGATGTGGGAGAAGAACTCCCAGCCTCACTTAGATTGAATGTGTCTGTTGTTCCAGACCCGGCATCGTGTAATCCCGCAACCCAACCTCCGGGTGGAGTAGGAGTTCCCGTAGTCCATGTCCAATTGTGACGACCAAATGTACCGAAACATACAATAGCGTGGGGGACATCTAGGGAACCGCTAAAAGAATTCCACCAAGCCCCCGCACCTGAGGGAGCCAAGAACTCAATTGTGTCATCTCCAGTATTGTCAAACATCCCCGTCATTTGCATATTTGTGGAGGAAGTAACAGTAGAGAAATATGTTGAAGTATCCACTCCACGGTAGGCTGAAAGCATCACGGAAGAGCGAAACGATGTACCCCAGTCAACATCTATGGTTAGAAGTCCGGCATCATCTAGGTCGTCGTCTGTGACAACAAAATAGAACAAGGCAATAGAACGATTCCGCCTGGTGTTGGCAGAATCAACCCTAATCTCGCCCCACCAGTCAGTACCTTGCCCTGAAGTGTATACCCAGTAGTTGGAGTTGATGTTTTGCGGCCCTGAGCCTGTCGCATCTACAATCGTAAATGGAGACGAGGAGATAATCCCCGACATTTGCCTCTTGAAGTTGCACGATAGGAAAACTAAATCACCAGCCTGTAGCAAATCATGCGTAAGTTGAGTTGTGCTTGCGTTGCCCTGGAAAGCGAGCGTCATAACTGGATTAGGTGCGAGTAGTTCTATTGCCATTAGTAATCGACAATCATCTGGACAGTAACCGTCCCGATCTTATAAACATTCTCCATATAGATTTTGATGGAACTGGCAATCGTAGAATCGTTGGGTGACGGAGCGTTCAAGATGTCAGCATCGGTCCAAGTATCAGCGGCCAGTGAACTCAAATCAAAACTGGTTGTGTACGCCTTGTCATAGGGAGTAATTGGGGAAGTGCCTTGGTAATAGGGATGGGTGCTGGGCAAGTAACTGTTGCTTGATGTCTGTAGGCCATACTTCCACGCTAACCATCCCTCAACATACTGTCTTTCTTCATCAGTCCAAGCATTGCCGACTATTAGTATCCTAGCAAAGTTCGCCTTATTGCCGTTCCATGAGTTGCTCTGCCTAGCATTGCCGATGATCGATGGCGAGAATGTCCCGCTAAGATCTTGGCCCGTGATGATCTCGACTCCACGCCGCCAGCAGGACACTCGATCATTCGACAACCTCACCGCAATGTGGATGTCTTTGTTCTTCATGTTTGTTGAGGATCCGGCAGTGGACTCGAACAGGTTCCCCGATTCGTCCTGAATCATAATGTTCCGATTTGAGCCAGTGCCATACATGGATGCCCTGCTAGCACTCCCGACATCCGACCCAAGCAGGGGTTTGTTGTTGTTGTTCCCGTTGTCGATGACCAGAGCGATTGAGAACTCTTCTCCAGAAGCGAATGAAGGAGCAGGAGAGGGAAGGATCAAACGCTCATCGCCACCGGTATTCACGAAATCAATAGCAGGGAATCCGGTGATGAAATCGCCTGAACTCATCCACTCAGGCTCATTCCCTGATGCCGCAACGATGCTGGACCCATCGGCTGAGTTTGGAATGTCCGTAATGCTGTCGCCATCGGCTAGTTCATCGGCAAGAGATAGCGGATTGATGTCAACAGAAAGGTCTGCAACATCCATAGACTTACCCACGGGAGAGGCACAGTCTATGTTCACTCTGCCAGTACCGCCAGCAGACGACTTCTTTACCCGGCACTTACCCAGTGTTAGAGATCCGTAAACACCTAGAGCATAAATAAATCCTGTGGCACTGTCTGCCAAGTCACCATCGAACTCTATGGTGAAAGTCTTAGAAGCCATGATCCATCCTTATAAAAAGGGAGGGACGGCAGCCCGAACTAAACCGTCCCTCCCAGCGACAGAAAGGTCTAGGTTAGGCTAATTTGGATGCCGTAAGTGCCAACGAGTAAGTAACCGCAAGTGTGTCGTTATCTGCTAGAGTAATTACGGCCATAGTCTCACCAGTGCCAGCAGCACTGACTGTTCTTCCAGCAAGCAACTTGATGTCTGAGACATTCGCTGTGTCTATTCTGTCTGCAACCCAGATACTATTTATAGTAACTGAAGTAGTAGTTATTGAGGCTTTAGCAGTAATGGTTGTTCCTGTAATGGTGAAAACTCTGTCAGCAGAAGTCCCACCAGTAGGAACATAGGCAGTAGTAAATACATCTACTGGACCCGCTGCCCTCCAACAACCAAAACCTGTAACATTACCAGTACCAGTATTAGGATCCACAACAGAAACATTAGTAGCAGTGCTGTCTGGATACAGAGCATCGACAGTTCCTGCTTGGGTATCATTATTGGCAGTATTGACACTACCAAAAGTAGCGGATGTGACCTCATCCCCCGCATCCCAAGCAGCCTGATCTGTAGCACTCATATAGATCGCTGTAGCAACTGTTGCAGCAGTATTGCCCGATGCGGTAGCATCTCCTGTAAAACCAAACAGCATCTTTTCAATGCCTTCTTGTGAAAGAGCATTGGGACCACTGTGGTCCGTCACTTTGCCAGTCTTGGCACAGGTATGCTTGATGTCAAACCAACCCATAACTCCAAGGCCAGACACGATGCCTGGATTTTTCTTAATGTAAATACCGAGGCTATCCCCGGCAGAAGAACTGTTACTCATTTTATTGCTCCGTAACTTTGAATTTGGTTGCTAAAAATACCAAGGTCTCTTCGTCATTTACGGAGATATTTGGCACGACAAGTTCCCAGTAAAGCAAATCTGAAAGATCCGATGCGGCCACTTCTGCCTTGCTAGTTCCAAGGTTGTACTCGTAGGTAGAAGTAGCCGAACTGAAAACTCCCATAGCGACAATGGTAGTTGCGGCTGGAAGGCTAACCGTTCCAAACCTGATACCATTGTTGTTGTAGATTTCACGCTTACTGGGATATACAGCACTCTGTTGCGGAGCAGACCAGTATGGAGTTCCGTCCCCCTGATCTGATTCAAAGACCTGTATCCGGCTAACAGCGGTTCCTAGCCCAGCCGTATCTTCAACGCCCCACTCCACCCATTGATCTGGCGAGTTCAGGGTTGGTGCCACACGCAAGCAGTTCACATAGGTAGTAGCAACTCCGGGGGCAGCGATATTCCGCAATCTGTTCAATGCGTAATCAGACACAGTGAATGTTTTGCCTGCCATACTGCTGCCCCCGGATTCTACAATTCCTTAGTTCTAGTCAATGCAACGCTTGATGAGGATCTTATCCCCGTCAAGACGAAGCCCGCCAAGTCCCAGCGAGTGGTAAAGTTGAAGTGCGTAACCACGCTCAGGAATCTCGTCCATTCGCACAGTCACTTCTTCGGCCTGACCGTAAACAAGTGCCGAGTCGGTGTAGAAGTAAACTTCGTGACCTGTATCAGCAGATCCCGCTGCCCTTTCGACTACCGTAGTAAAGGGTCCAGTAGCGGGGGTCGAGCCATCAATGTCAACGCCTCCAAAGTTGCCCGCAGCCACCCCTGCTGCAATCCCAGTAACCTGAGTCGTAACCCTGAAGTCAAATCCCATGTAGTTCATGGGGGCACCGTTCACCAGCGGCTTACCGTCATTGAAGTCGATGCTGGTCAAACGATTGTCGTCTGCATCTTCCATGAGTTGGTAGAACTGGTTTGGGTGGAGAACGCAGAACACACGATCTCCCGGCTGGATGGCGTTCTTCGCATGAAGAGTCTTCCTAGCCTGGATCAAGGTGTTCACGCCCAGTTTGGTAGGCAGGACATTTGTTACTGCGGCTGCTAGGTCAGAGCCATTCCAAAGGTCAGTGTAAGCAGTGGCTAGCATATAGGAGTTACCAGAAAGACTGGCAGCATATCCGTCAGCAGCAGTTTCTAGCACCTTGGACGGAGGAACATTGTCGTAAAGGTATTCGCCTTCAGCAGCAGCAACACCAGTAGTGAGGGCTTGGTTAGTAGCGGGCATGAAATCGCCAGCAGTGCAATTAGCAAAGTTTTTAGTGCTAGTTGCCGCCCCGAACTTGCTGCCGTCAACCGTGATGGCTGCTTTGATCGCATTGAGGATTACTGTGTCCTTTTTGCGATTGAACATCGCAGACACATTTTTGAGAAACTGACCGTCAGGACGAACAGCCCGCATTAGAGCGTACTGATCTCTCGGGTCGAACAGTTCTGCGTAATCAACGAATGTCGGATTGACAAGTCTGCGTTCGGTATCCGTTACTTTGTACTGGATCGCATCGCCATTACCGTGATCTCCGTATGTCTGACCACGCTTCCTTGTCGCAAGATCGGTATCGGCGTGTTTCATGTATCGGTCAAAGGAAAGCACTTCGCCACGCATGGCTTCGTTGATGCAGGTGTCCTGCAAGATGCTTTCGGATTGCTGAAGTTCAAGCCTGATGAGGTCTGTATAGGCCCGCTTGAATAGTTTTATGTAGGAATCGTCTGAATCCGTATGATACGGACCCGCCGTAGAAGCAAAGCCAGGAGGCTGTGGAACGACAATCGACATTGGATTAGCCCTCTCGGTAAGTTTTAGTTCTTATCGAGAGGTTGTCCGGCTCCGGGCCTCTCTTGGTGCTTACGGCACCCATTAGTCGCTAGTCTTTCCTAGCGTCAGTCCGGCCCGGAGCGATCTGGGTTATCGAACGCCCCTAACTAGGACGCATTAGCAGTCAAGTGTCAAGACTTTTTTCTCCTAGAGTATGTCGAGTTCGAGGCTTTCCTCCTGTTAGTAGCCTTGGAAACTATGCGTAGGTTGGACTTCGCATTGGTTCCACCCTTCTTTTGAGGCTTCTTGTGGTCTACCTCACGAGGATCTCCCGGCTTGAGTTTCTTCTTCCTCCTAGCCTTATTAGCGTTATTCCTAGCATCTTTGGCTTTTCTCGTGGAGTGGTACTCTGCGTACTCCTTCTTGTAGTCCCGTTTCTTGACCATATCACGCACCCCATTTGCTTGCGAGTCTCGGGTCCGTCACCCCTTCATACCCAGCATCTTCAAGTTTCTGCTGGATATCCATAAACTCTCTCAGGACTTCCTCGTGATCTGGATCCCTGTTATCCCTAAGGGATCTCATTAGGGCCAATTTGCGTCCACGCTCTGCTAGTTTAGCGGCACTGTCTCCTAGGGAGGCAAGCCCCGTTTCCGAGTCTGGTGTTACATCGTCTGACATTTGTTCTCCTAATTTAACCATGAAATCCATTACTGCCGGGTGGTGCCCCATCCCGGTCTCCTCCATTACCAACTTCAGATCGTCATTCTGATTGACGAAGTGTTCCAAAGCCCTTTCTGCTAAAGCACTCTTCTTGTCCAAGTCTTCCCCGTAGATACGAGCGGCAGACCTCTTCCAACCCTCTATGGAGGAGGCTTTCTCGCTAGCCCTAGCAATGGCTCCGTTCTCTTTGTTTTCGACGATTGCCTTGGCTAGGACTTCCCACTGCTGAAGGGTGACCTTGTTCTGATGGGACACATCGCCAACCGCACTCAGCAGTTGGTCGTCGGCATACCCGTCTGGTAAATGGTATTCCTCACGACCAGAAGGAGCCTCTCCAAGTTTCTGACTAAGTTCTTGGTATGACTTTGCTAGGTCTCCCACTGAACCGAACTTGTCCAATAGGCTGTCCCTGTTTTCCATGTCGGACGGCAAATGTTCGTTTAGTTCACTCACTTTGAATCCTCTTCCCTTTCTCCTTGTTTCTGCAACGCAACTATTTTGAAGTACGCTGCCCTCATGCCCTGCCTCTTAGCAAGAGCCAACGGGTCGATAGGCATCCTGCTAGCAAGACCAGCAGACTCCATCTCTTTATTGTAGACCTCTTCTGGTTCTAGCGTGTCCTCAATATGGCACACTTTCCTTAGGTACTCTAAGAACTGAATTCCCGATTTGGTCTTCAGGAAGTTCGTAACATGAGAAATGAATACTAACTGCTCCTTCGGGATCACTGCATTCCTCCCGGTTGAGGCTGCTGTTGCTGTGGAGGTTGCTGCTGCTGTTGCTGCTGCTGTTGCTGCATCTGCTGTTGTTGCTGTTGCTGTTGCAACTCTCTTTCAGCCCTAGCCATTCTAAACGCCTCAACCTCCTCTGGGGTTCTCAGGATCACCGCAGGAATGTCGCTAATCATAGCGTCATATTTGGCTAACTGATCTGGAGAGATATCATCTAGGTAGACTGGGTTTTGAGTTGCCTGATACAAGGCAAGTCTACGCTCTAGGAATGCTTGTATCCTCATACTGCCGCTAGCCTTTTGTGCGGTAAAGAAAGGAGACTGGTATGAAATCTCTACTTCAGCATTGGGGATCTGTTCTGCCAACATATCTAACTCTGGTAGATGTCCGGCCCTCTGCATGATCTCGATAATGCTAGTAATCATTGGATCCAAGAACTCGTAGTTAACGATGTCCGCACTAGCACTTAGCCTCTGCAACGCCCTTGATTGTCTTTGGCGACTCTCCTCGGCACTCCTAGGTTGAGTTTCTGGTTCGTCTAGCAAGTCACCAAGAAACGCTTTCTGGATCTGCTCCCTGTCCAGTCTTGCAATAGAGTCGGCGACATCGTACCGGGTTTCGGACTTCAAGTATTGTGGCCCCATCTTGATCGGCGGCCTTGTAACCATTAACCCGTTAGGAGTGATGTCTAGTTCAACCATAGTGTCATGCTCAACCATGAGCGGTGGATTCAAGTCTTTTCCAGCAGCGATTAGGATCTGGCGGCGTAACTCATTGATACCCATTGCGTCAGCCCTAGCAAGGTGGCCCCTGCCTCTGCCGTAGTCCTCGCCATCTACAACCATCCATCTGGCAACAATATACGGGCAGTTCTCGAACCCAGACTCTTTAAGGATCATGGGGTTCATGTCGATGTCTGCCATGTACACAGAAACCCAAGGTTTGTTTTCAGCCGACTTGATCGCCCCTTTAGGAGCCTTGTTCTCATTCTCATATACAAAATGAAGGAACTTAATAGGCTCCATCGGTTCATTCATACTCATACTCTGGCTTGCTTGTTCTCCAGCCATACCACCAAAGAACCTGAACGCATCAATCGCAGGCATCTCTATTTCTCTGGCAAGAAAGAAAGGCTTCCCCTTATGACCTACAGTCCACCACATTCTTCCAACTGGAATAGCCTGGAAGACTAATCCGGAGAAGGTGGAGCCGTCCGGGCTTATTGCAGGCTCGTCCTCTTTGACATGAAGTGTTCCGTTTCCAAGAACAGCGAAGTCTCTAATGAATGTGGCCGCTTCAGTATAAAAGTTGCTGTCTGCTAGTGCCGATAGAATCTTCTGGGCAACACGGTCCAGAATCATTCTGATCTCTACTTGACCATCAAATGGGGGTTTAGCCCGGAGCCTAACCCAATCAGTTCCGCTAGGAATGATTGCACCTTTTAGGAAGTTGACGAAAGTGTCAGCCGCCTGCATTGCCGTTGTGTCGAATACGCCGTTGACTCTCCTGCTTCCTTGCGAGCGGACAGTAGTGATGTCTCCCCGGTACGGCATCATAAGATCGCTAATGTCCTGCCAAGATGCCTCGAAGTTATGCCTAGCAGACTTCAGCGACTCATATCTGCTTACCAGTTCATGTATTTTTTTATTCATTGCCTATGTCCCCTATAACCGGACTAGAAACTGGAAAAGAAGTCGTACTCGGGAATCCTGAAATTGGACATCCCTTTATTGTTCTCCGACTCAGCATACCGAAGCATCATTATGGCTTTGTGCAATGCGTCGATTATGTGGTCGTCCTGCCTCTTTGCCACCTTACCATGATCGTGCTTGTATCGTCTCTTCTCTGCCATGAACTTCTGGCATGATACAAAGACCTTGAATCGGTCAGTTGCCATTCTCTCGCAGATCTCCTCAACAACGGTCATTATCGCAAAGGTCTTCTTTCCCTCTGGACTAACCATGTGAGAGAACTCTCTTAGCATATTTACGCCATACTCCTTGTACTTGCCAGCGATGGTGGACCCATCAGTGAACCCTCGTCCTCCATCATGGGGCCACGCACATGGAATGGTAGATCCGCCCATATTAAGTAACCTGTGGCAGTACATGGGGAACTCTTGGCCATTCTCCTTATACTCACCTGTTAGGTACACTATGTCTGAATCTTCGTCATAAGCCATGCGGGCGGCAGCGAATGTGCCAACTCCGTGCGGGAAGTCCAGGCCAATGATCTTCTTCCAGTGCCTAGGTATCTCGAAATCATCCACATACAGGAACTCGTCAGGGGCAGTGTAGATTAGTCCTGCACCCCGGACTGGCCTACCATGAAGCCTAGCCTCTGCTAGGGGGTGGTTATCGTACTTGTCTAGCAGCCTAGCCCGATCTTCGTCCGTCATGTGTTCGGCATCGGTTATGTCGTAGTTTATTAAGAATCGAACATCAACATTGTCAGAGTTGTCGAACAGTAGGTAGAGTTCGGTTTCCCCTTGGAGTGGTGTCATGGCTATGTCCATATAGCCGTTAGTAGCATTCAGGCGGGCTGAGAACTCGTCATACACTTCAAATGGGGGTTCCTCGTCACAACCAATCCAGTGCAAGGTGTACCCCTGAAGTCGTTGCCAACCACTTGAATAAGAGAATACATAGCACTTGGAGTGTCCGTCAAACTCCCCGAACTCGTCATAGTGGCGGACTTGGAAGTAGTCGATCTGATTCGCTACCCCTCCAGAGATCCTCACAATGCGATCCTCTTCGACGGCATGGAGCGGGATATACCCAGTGCCACGATCTGACACGGGTCCAAGTAGCCGCTCGCACAGGAGGTCTCTGGTCGATTGTGCAGTCTCGCCACCAATAGCAGCGTCGATTGGCCCGTCGAATCGTGGGCCTTCATACCCGTCGGGGTAAAGCCCGGTAAGATGGTAGGCGGCCTTCATGCACAGAGCAGTGGACTTGCCCGCTTGGTTGAGCCCTGAAAACAAGGTCTCGTGCGACTGCGTACAGATATAGTCCCACTGCCTAGCATTAGGAGTGAGGCGAGACAGTATGTCAGAGGAGAGACGCTTGTTCAGTTCCTCTTCTAGTTTCAACTGCTCTATGAGGATGGACCTATCCTCGTCGCTAAGATCGCTCATCAGTCAACACCTTCCAGGCCAACGCTACCTGCCTTGGGACTTGTCCGTTACCAAGTGCCCTTAGCCTGCTAGCCCTATGCCTTTTAGAGACGGTTAGCCTGGGGACTTCTCCAGTGTTACCAGGATCTTTTAGCCAGGTCAATGTGCTGCTAGCAACTAGCCTGTCTGGTGAAGTCCAGCCGACGGGCATACCCATGAGCCATTCAACCCAGTCAGGGTTAAGCCTTCCTTCGTTATCCGGGCCTTCCCACACAACACGACCTAATAGTCTATTTACGGGCACATTGGGACAGTACACGCTGTCCTTCCAGTCTCTCGCCGTTGGAGTGGGCCACACACCACCAACGCTTGCGAATGTGGGGGGCTCCTGCGGCTCTCGCTGAAATAACTCCCCATTCAGCATTGTAGCCGAGACTGGCCAAGTCGCCGGACAATACTCCTCCCAAGTGTTGAACAACGGCTGGCACATTCTCCAAGAAGACATATCTGGGTCGTACCTCGCCAATGATCCTAGCAACTTCGGGCCAGAGGTTTCGTTCATCGTCAATTCCGGCTCTGAGACCTGCTTTACTGAAGGGCTGGCATGGAAATCCAGCAGAGACAACATCGACGATGCCATGCCAAGGTTTACCGTTAAATGATCGAATTTCGTCCCAGATGGGGAATACAGGCAGGTG
>Ga0302120_10000352_pt1 | contig 20204 bp, 16 predicted proteins | sample AG5_Bottom_MG_FD_203118 | JGI IMG/M metagenome (GOLD analysis project Ga0302120, IMG submission 203118) | Marine microbial communities from Western Arctic Ocean, Canada - AG5_Bottom | ecosystem: Environmental > Aquatic > Marine > Oceanic | place: Canada: Western Arctic Ocean | collected 2017-10-01 | reverse complement strand
CTCAAATAAAAAGCCCACCACTTCGTGGTGAGCTTTGATCAATCCGTGGGCGATGAGGGATTCGAACCCCCGACCCTCTGGGTGTAAACCAGATGCTCTGAACCAACTGAGCTAATCGCCCCGATAATTGCTTGAAATCGGGGTGCAAATATATCAGAATTATTTGATTGCAGACCGCATTTGATCGATCTTATCCTGATATGCCATAAAAATCCGGTTTCTTTCCTTCTCAGAAGTACCACTCACTAGGGAAGATTTACTGAGTAAATTCTTTACTGCGCGGTCTGCATAATCATGAAAAACGGGATTTGTAGTCATCAATGAGTTGTGCCCATTATTCGTCAAGTAGGCCATCTTGAAGTCTCCCGAGGATGCCAATACCGTATTATCCGTATGAAGCACCTCATTATAATACAGCTGGTAGTTCCCTCTCCTAAGCTCCGCCGTTCCCTCCGGAAGCTCCCTCCCAAATGGGAATTTCACTTCCAACTCTGCCTGCCTTTGCATATGATCCACCAATGCCGACAACTTATCGCAAAGTTGCCGGGCTTCAGCCTTATCAGCAAAAAGTCCACCAACATAATAGTATTCTATCTGATTCAATGTAGAATCGAGAGAGCCGGAATGAAACACCTCTATCGAAGGGATGTTGCAATAACTTTCAATTAATAGGTTCCCGGTTTCCCGAGCACGATCTGATAATCCTTCGTCAATCCTAAACTTCTTACCCTTATGTTCTGCGTAGTTCAGGATGGTCTTCGTCCACACGAACAGTTTGAACGCTGCCACTTCAGGAACTCCAAACAGTTGAAAGAAAGGAATATCGTTGGCAACATAGGTCATGGTCCCCCCTTCTTTTTCTTCAATGCTGTTAAGATCTGATAATACCGTCGCCATGTAATCCTCAAAGGAGAAAGTTTCCTCCACCAAAGGCTGATATCTAAAAGCTACAGTGTCTGATTTGGAACCAGTTAAGCCATCCAATGAAATGCCATGCTTATCGGCCAGCACCACTATCTCCTCAAAATCAAGGGAAGTCTCGCCTCTTATTCTGCGATACGCACTGTCATTACTGATATCCAGCGCCTCAGCGATCTCGTCCACAAGTGCTAAATGACCTGGTAAGCGATCTTTGATCTGCTGAAAGAACGTGTTCTGTATAGTAGGGACTTCCTCCATATCCAATCAAATTTAGTAAAAAATGCAAAACCCGGATTGATACTTTCGTGTTTTGTGCAATTGGAGCATCGCCCCGTATTGAAAATTGTAATCTCTAGCAATTATCTACCCTGTGCACTGCCCATTTAGATTTCGCACAAATTCGACCTTACATTGCGCGGAATACCGTTTCATTGCCCCGCCCTGCCCCGCTACTTTTGAACCATCATATTGAAACAAAAACGACAGCAATGAAAACAGAAAGAAAAATATCACCTTATCAAATGATAGTGAATTTGTCAATTGTAAAAGGCATTGATGCAGCCCTTGAGGAAGCACAAGATCAAAAAACATATTGCACCAAGAATCTTAAAATCATGAGAACAATATCTAAAGCAATATGCATAGGCCTTATAAGCACTCTATTTAGTCTTAATGTTAATGCCCAGATACGAGAAACAGTTGCGGTATTGAACATAGACAGCAGAGGAGTCATACAGAATCCTGAATCAATGGGATACCTGGTACGACTGGAGCTTGAAAAGACCGGTGTATATAATGTAATGGACAAGTATGACGTTGCAGACATAGTTGAAAAGAACAATCTTGAGATAAGTGGATGTTATGGTAAAAGTTGCCTAATAGAAGTTGGGAAATCCCTGGGAGTACGCAAAATGGTTACTGGAAGCGCAGAACGATTCGGTGAAAAAATCGTGATCACCCTGAGATTGATCAACGTAGAAAGCGGAGAAATATCAAACTCGGACGCCACAGAATACCTTAACCTTCCTGTTGAAATTCAAAAGATGGTTGAAATATCAGTGAAGAATCTTTTGGGCATCGACAATGATCCCACAAAAGTGAATCTGCTTGTTGCATATGACCTGCCTATCAACAGCCCTATGACCACCTTAAAACTCAATGGGCCGAGAATGGGCATCGCCTACATTAGTGACAAAGCTGGTGAACGGCTCCAGGCTCCGAAAACAGATGGCGGATACGATATGTATCCTATTACAACTCAGTTCGGGTACCAATGGGAAACGCAATATTTAAGCGCAGGTGACTTCCAGGCACTCGTCGAATGCATCGCGTTGGTAGGCGGATTGGAATCAGGGCAGTTTGTACCCTCTGTGGCTCTCATGAACGGATTCAGAGATAACCAAACGGGGTTGGAGTTCGCCTTTGGGCCAGTCTTCAAAATTGTCAGGACCTCTAATGGCTATTACGAAAACACACTGCTAAACGGCAATCCGGGAGATGGAAAGTGGCACCAGAATAAAGAATGGGGCCAGGATAAGAGCCACTGGATAGATGGAGATGCCAATCACCTGGTTGGAAACCCCAATACCATCTACACCCTGCCAGATAGCCGTGGTTCAACCAACCTAACAGCCAACCTGGTACTGGCCTTTGGAAGGACATTCAAATCCGGTTACCTCAACGTTCCAGTCAATTTCTATGTGATACCGAAAAAGAACGCCACAGTATATGGAATGTCTGTAGGATTTAACATAGGCCAAAGACGAAGAGCACAATAGGTATCATCTCTACACTGTGGCCTGATCAGAGGCCATCCGCAACTATATAATCGGTACCTTGTTAAACATTACAAAAACATGAAACGAATAGCTATCATATCGCTGCTTATTACCCTAACTCATCCTGGCTTCACACAGAACTACGTTGACCTGGTGAATATCAACTACACTATTTCCCCATCCGTTGGCGACACCAATGCCATGACGGAAAAGAAAGGTGGCTACTTGCAAGTTCCCATAGTCTTGAAGAACAGTGATGTAATTGTGACAGGGTTCGGCGGTTCGGTAACCAATATTCATAATTCACATAAGGGAATGAACTACCACCAGGACCTACACAATCTGATGGTACTTATAGGCTATAAAAAGCAAATAAATGAGACCCTCTCTTTGCTGGCGTTAACACTGAACCAAATCAATGCAGGGCCTGAGAACGTTTCTTTAAAGAATTACCAGCCCGGGTTTTACACACTGTTTACCATCAAAAAATCGAACACCTTGAAATACAAGCTTGGAGCACTTTACAAGTATGAGTTCTCGGGGCCCTTTATTATACCCCTGGTTGGTGTGGACTGGCAGATCAATGACAAGCTCCAGGTATTCGGCACATTGCCTATCACAGCCAATGTAATATATAAGCCTGGTGAAAAGTTGGGTTATGGCCTTTCTTTTAAGGGGTCAATTGCTACCTATGCCCTAGAGACAGGTGGAACGGATACCTACTTACAAGAGAACAACAATGAGATCCATGCGCTTCTCGACTATTACGTGACAGAAAATATTGTACTTCAGGCTAAGGTAGGGTACCAGACTGACAACAAATACAGGAGGTACACAACAGATGACAAGGTTGATGCAAACATGGGCCCCATTGTATTGGGTGACGAAAGAATCCCAATTTCCAGAATTTACGGAGATGGCCTTGCTTATAAACTCAGTTTCATTTATAGATTCTCACTTAACCAGGACTAAACCATTAGTATGGACTTAAATGTTATAGAATTTTCCCTGAACATATCAGTGGCGATCATCATGCTGGGCATGGGCTTGTCGCTGACAATAGCGGATTTTATCAGGATTAAAGAGGAGCCTCGGTCTGTGGCGATTGGTTTGTTCAATCAGCTGATCATGCTTCCGTTGATTGGATTGGCATTGATTCTCGCACTGGGGTTAAAAGAGGAATATGCCGTTGGGCTGATGCTCATTGCAGCATGCCCTGGCGGTGCAACCTCCAACCTCATCTCAAATTTGGCGAAAGGTGACATAGGCTTATCGGTCACCCTTACCGCCATCTCTAGCGTGATCACGGTGGTGACCATTCCCTTCATTGTCAACTATGCATTGCTAAAATTCATGAGTACTGATACGATTGTACAGCTGCCCTACGCTACCATCTTCTTGAAGATCTTGCTGATAACGGTAGTCCCGGTTGCCCTAGGAATGCTCATCAGGGGCCACCGAGAAGCTTTCGCAATTCAGATGGAGAAACCCGTGAAGATCGCTTCCGTAGTGCTGATGGCAGCAATTATCGTAGGCGCGGTAGTCACTAACAGAGAGCAGCTTTCTACGGCGCTTCCCATAATTGGCCCTGCTGTTATTGGCTTAAACATACTGACAATGCTATTGGGATTCTTGTCTGGCAAGCTCCTGAAATTAAAACTTAGGCAGCAAGTGTCCATCTCCATTGAATGTGGCATACAGAATGGCTCTCTGGCACTGGCCATTGTAGGCATGGCCCTGACTCAGTACAAAGAGCTCGCATTGGTGCCTGCCACCTATGGTGTTTTGATGTTTGGAATAGGAGGATTGTTTGCCGGGTACTATGCCCGGCTGGTTACTATTAATGAAAAAAAAGACCATGCATAAGTTAATATTTATACTCGCCGGTAGCGCTAATTGTTGATTAATTCCTAGGTTCAGGCATGAAAAAACTTCAGATTCTTCTTCTTTGCCTTTCCACGACTGTGTTGTGTGGGTGCTACTCAATGTCTGAAATGCAGACCGGTAGGGTACTGAAAAAAAATGAATTTCGAGGTGTTGGAGGTATTGGTTTTACAATGGCTGAAATGGAAACAGCAGAGGCAATAACCAGTGTCAATCCTCTATTACTTAACGCAGTTATAAGAGGGGGGTTGGGTCACAAGTTGGAAGTAAGTCTAAATATGGCGGTTGTCGGAAGCTACTCGGCTGGAATCAAAAGACAATTTATTGGAACGGACAGTTCAAAAGTGGCAGGGAGCATTGCACTAGCCGGGGGTTACTCCAGCATGTTGAATTGGGATTATGGTATAGGATACTATGACATATCAATCCCTTTATATTTCTCCTTTCATCCGTCTGAGGCATTTGCCTTCTACATTAATCCAAGATATCAATACAAGATTCTTAGCGAAGAAACCTATGAGAATGGAGCTAATTCCGCCAATTGGGTTGGTGGAGCAACCGGTATAATGATTGGCAAGAAAACACGGTTTATTTTAGAGGGCTCCTTGTACGTGAATGATCATAATAATCTTCCTTATTACCAGCTTACAACCGGTATAGGGTTTAAGATAGGGTCAAAATGAGAGTAAATAGCGCTAACAATGGCTATACCTAATGCGGGTTTTCTGCTAAACGAAAGGTCAGTGCATTTTATGAAGTCCGCCAATACTTTAATTTGGTGTTTAAGGTGAATAAATTAAAAACAAAATATAAACTCTTGGCTACGTGCAGATTTGAAACTTTCAGCTTTCAATTCCCGCACTACGCATAGCCAGAACCGTTTGCCCAATATAAAATGACAAGAACATCAATCATAATGATCATTTTCTCTTTCCTTTCAACCTTGTCATACTCGCAGGAAAAAGACTCTACTGCCCTCAAACGACTGACCTTTACGACAATTGTTACAGGCTATATCCCAACACTTCAATTAAACACGGCCAATATCAACATCGGAACGGAGGTTTACCTAAAAAATAGAAAAAGCCTTGCCTTTAACTTTGGAGTTGTCAAATCTTATGGACCATCCGGGGGCTGGTTCTCCATTAATTCGGAGAAAACAATTGGCTTTAAAGGACAGGTTGAAGGGAGACATTACTTGAATAAACACAAACTTTTTGAACCCGCAATTCTCCTGTTTTGGCCTCACATCTTTCAATACGAGACACAAGAACTTCACAACACCGGCTACTACATAGCCGTTCATTCATCCTTCCAAACCACAGCTACTGACAGACAAGAAACTGTGCTGGACTACATTGACGATAATCCTTTTCCCAATACTTATCATTACAAAAGGAACATCTACACGGTTGACAGGAATGTACTGACACTTAACATCAAGTTCGGTTATCAGTGTATCAAAAAATCGGGATTAACCGTTGACTATGCCGTTGGTCTTGGAGGACAATACATATCAAGCAGTTCGACCAACAGACAAGGGACAGACGCAAATTATCCGAACTCTGAGAAGGATTTTGGAGGTAAACTGTTTGACAAAGGGACAAGTTTTTATCCCAGCATCGTTTATCAAGTGCGACTGGGATGGAACTTGTAACAAAGAATAAGAAATCACTGGGCACAACAATGGGTATAGGTCATAGCTACTGAAAGCCAACGCTAAAGCCCAGCTACGCCCTATACCCAGAACCGTTTGCCGGGTACTATGCCCGGCTGGTAACTATTAATGAAAAAAAGACCATGCATAAGTTAATATTTATACTAGCCGTCGGATTAATAGCCTTGAATCCTGAGATATCCAAATCTGAAACGATCTACCTGCTACCTGGCCAGGGAGGTGATTATAGGTTGTTTCAAAACATTTGTATCCCCGATCACGAAACAAAGGTCATTCTACTTGAAACACCTCATAAAGGAGAGGGACTTCCAGACTATGCCAGGAGGCTAAGTGTGCAGATAGACACGACAGAAAGTTTTTCACTGGTTGGCGTATCCTTCGGGGGCATGATTGCAGTAGAAATGGCCAAGTTTCTAGCCCCTGAGAAGGTCATCATTATCTCCAGTGCCAAGTCCAAGGATGAATTGCCCTTCAGGTACAAAGTGGTAAAGAACCTGCGAATGTATAAGTTGTTCAACGGGAAATTGTTAAAAAAAATGGCCAATATTGCCAGGCCTATTGCTGAACCCGATAGCAGGGAAGATCATGATATTTTCAGTGCCATGATCAATGATCTGGATCCAGATTATTTAGAACGGGCTATTGAGTGTGTTTTTACCTGGGAAAATACTGAGTACCGGGATGACATTATACATCTTCATGGAACAGACGACCGTACAATTCCGCTAAGAAATGTTGTTAATCCTACCGTGGTAGAGAATGGCTCTCATATGATGGTATTGACTGAGGGAGATAGAATCGGCGCATTGATCAACGAATATCTGGCAGCAAACTAGAATTACAAGGTTTGATCTATAGATTCCTCAAAATAGTAGTGGGCCTTGCAGTTAAGCTCTACTTCCGCAAGATCACGGTAAAGAACCTCGAGTTTGTTCCTGATAACACGCCCATAATATTCGCTCCCAACCATCCGGGGGCCTTTATGGATCCCATTGTCATTGCCTCTGTATTAAAACAACAGCTGCATTTTCTTGCCAGGGGTGAGTCCTTCTCCAACTCGGTGAGCAGGTGGATATTCAGCAATTTGAATATGATACCCATCTATAGACCCAGTGAGACGCCTGACTTGATGCACAAGAATAAGGAGGTCTTCCAAAAGGCATTTGAGCTCCTTGAAGCCAAGGGCGCAATTATCATATTCCCAGAGGGAAGCAGCAAAACTGAACGCCGCATCAGGAAGGTCAAAACAGGGGCGGCCAGAATTGCTATGGAAGCAGAAGCCCTCCATGGTTATAATCTGGGCGTTAAGATCATTCCTGTCGGACTGAATTACGCCAACCTCCACCGGTTTAAGAGTGATGTCTTCATCAACATAGCAGCGCCTATCAGCATGTCAGAGTATGTCAGCGAGTATGAAGAAGATCAATTTGGAACAATCACCAGAATCACCGGACTCATTCAAGCTGAGCTGGAAACACATACTGTAGTCGTCTCTGAAGAGCTGGATGCGTTCATGAGAGAGGTGGAAGAAATCTATAAGCTGGATTTGAAGCGTGAATCCGAAATTGACGGGCGCGACAACGAAGGAGATTTTAGAATCTCCAAGGATATTGCAGAAGCAGTGGCCTACTATCATAGAGAAGAGCCACTGCGTTTGAGCCGTATCAGGCATAAGGTAGAAGCGTATACGCTGGCCTTGAAAAGGCTTGAGCTGAAAGACCACGCTTTGGGCAAGAACAAGCGTGGAGGCGCGTTGGCAAAAGGGGTTGGCAGGACGATCATTCAGGCCATTCTGGGCTTTCCTTTTTTTCTATATGGTGTGGTCAATAACTTCCTGCCATATAGAATTCCGGGAATTTTCGCTAAGATGGGCAAGCCCGATTTTCACGCAGCGGTATCCCTTACTACAGGAATTGTTACGTTCAGCACTTTTTACACCTTTCAGATCTGGGCATTTGACAATTATGTTACCGCTGCCTATTTCAGCAAGTGGGTGACTTTTCTCTACGGCATTACGTTACCTGTTTCTGGCATGTTCTCCATCATCTATTGGCGGGTGTTGATCAAGAAACGCGAGCGGTGGCACTTTGTCTCCTCCTTCTACCGACAAAAGGCACTTACCACCAGGCTGATCGCCATGCGTGAGGAAATTATCACGGAGCTGAATAGTGCGAAAAATGACTATCTCAATATGCAGGAGAATGTTGTTGCACAATAGGATGGCCTGACGGCCAACAGAAACGCAGCTGAAGCTAATTGGCCACAATCATAAACTCAGTCCGGCGATTATTTTGCCGTCCTTCAGAAGTACTATTGGTATCAACAGGCCTGGTAGGGCCGTATCCTTTGGCTTGTAAACGAGAAGCAGAAATGCCTTCCTTTTTCAGATAGCCCACTACCACGGCCGCGCGATCGCCTGATAGTCTCGTGTTCAGCTCCGCAGATCCCACATTATCCGTATGCCCACCAAGTTCAATCACCAGGGAAGGGACATCGTTCAGTAAATCCACCAGCCTGCCGAGCTCCGTATGTGACGTAGGGTCAATAATTGCCTTCCCCGTTTCAAAGAACACGTTGCGCAGTGCAATTTTAGATCCTACCGCAATATTCTTCAGCTCCACATCTTTGTTAACCAAATTATAATCAGACTCGGCCAGAATGTCAAAATTCTCCGAATGGAACAAATACCCTTCTTTATTCACCGAAATACCGTAGTTCTTACCTGCAGGAAGTGACAACAGGAACTTGCCGGTGGCACTGTTAGACTTGAATCTGGAAAACACCTTGCCGGTGGCATTATCAACTATAACAATGTCAGCACCCAAAGGGCTTCTTGTAATATTGTCTATCACCTTGCCCTTGAATACGGTAAGGCTCTTCTTGTCAACCTCCACTGCTGCTTCTATCTGTACATCCTCAATAGGTTCCGCTATACTCGCCAGCAAAAAGTCCTCGCTGCCGATCGCCATTTTCTTGGTAGGCCCCCAAAAAGTGACCTGATACAGATCCATGCTCCCTTGGCCGCCATCTCTGTTTGACGATATATACGCGTGCTTGCCATTGGCAGTGGATGCATAAAAGAGATCATCATAGGGGGTGTTAATAGGATAACCCATGTTCACCGGCTTTGTCCATTGTTCCAGTTTGTTCCTCGTGGTCATAAATATATCATACCCTCCCATTGAGTTGTGCCCCTGCGAGCTGAAATACATGGTATTTCCATCCGGATGTACGAACACCGAACCTTCATTGTACCTGGTAGTTACCGGCTGTCCAATGCTCTGTCCCTTGCCCCATTTGTTATAATCAGCAATCGTATATACCATCAGGCCGCTCACAAAGATCTCCTTGTCGCCTCTGGTCATACCATCAAAAATATAAAACACCTTGATGTCCTGGGGCTCGTATGTGGCATAAGTCTCGTTATGCTCTGTATTGGGAATCTTGGAAAGCTTCTTGACCGGCTCTCCCCACAACACACCATCCAGCGTACTTTCGTAGATGTCCATATTGCCATTGTCCTCCTTGAACATCAACAACCGCTGCCCATCATAGGCAAGCGCCGAAGCCGTTTCATCTTTTGGTGTACTCAGAGGCGTACCGGCATTCTTTGCCGCTGCGAATGTTCTGCCGTTCAACCCCGAGAAATAAATGTCTCCGTCATAGTTGCCATATTTGTTCTTAGCATGTCCATTATCGCGATTCGAAGTAAACATGAGCAATTCACCATCAGCAGAAATACAGGGGCTATAGTCATCAGCAGAAGAATTTACTTCCTTCATATTGTCTACCCATACCCGCTCTGGATTGCCCTTGAATTCCTTGCCATATTTACATTCTTTCTTGTACTTGCCCGAAATCTTCTTATAGTTCTCTGCCAACTTGTTTTTAGCTGTCTCTTCAAAAGTTTTATAATGCTTAATCGCCAGGGGGAAGTTGTATGCCAGTTGTTCTGCCTGGCCAAGGTAGAAGTGCAACATCGGACTCATCTCCTTGCTAAGCTCCTGTGCTCTATCAAGGTATTTCTTGGCTTCATACTTCTCATTAGTGTACAAAAGAGTGTTCCCCAATTTTAAGTTTACTTCAGCATTGTTCGGATTGAATGCTTGTGCCTCACGATACACAGGTAATATCTCCTTAAACTTATTTTTTGGATCCCTTACATTCGAGATATCCTCATTGGCAGACTCCAGGATGACGTCGGCGGCCTTCATATTCTCCACAATTGTGTTCATTTCATCCTTCCTATCCTTGAAATTCGATGCCTTGAACTCTACATTCTGCGCTGTGAGCTGCAGTGCCCCAACCGCTGAAATAACGATAACTAATATTGATTTCTTCATCCTTCGTTCCCTTAGTAACAATTGTTCATCTGGTATTTTTTTCCTTGCACAGACCCAAGCTCCTTCCCTTTGTTCCAGTCGCTACATGCCCCGTTAATATCCCTGATCATTTCCTTAGAGGTTCCCCGGTTCACGTAAGCATTTGCGTATTGAGGATTGCTCTGTATCGCCTTGTCAAAGTCAGCGATGGCTTCCTTATACTTTTCCTGCCGGTGCATAACAGACCCCCGATTGCTATAGGCAGGGGCATACTTGTTGTTGATCGTAATCGCCTGGTTAAAGTCCTTGAGAGCCAGGTCCATCTTGCCCTGCTCGAAGTACAATCCCCCCCGATTGTTATAGGCGATATAGAATTCAGGATTCACCTCCACCGCCTTATTGAAGGCACTGAGGGCCTCCTCATACCTGCCCATCTTCTTGCGCGTGCTGCCCAGGTTATTGTATATAAATGCCAGATCCGGACTTATGCTTGCTGCTTTCTGATAATCCATAATAGCTTCAGCATATTTCTCCAATCTCCTGTAGCTGCTGCCCCGGTCATTATAAGAGTACGCATAGTTATTATCAAGCTTGATAGCCTTTGTAAACTCATCGATCGCAGTGAGGTATTCCTCTTTCATAAAATACATGTCGCCCATATTATAGTAGGCCACTGCATTTCTTGGTTGGTGTTTAATAGTCGTCTTGTAATCAGCAATAGCCTTGTCATATTCGCCCAAAGCCCCGTATGCTTCTGCGCGTTTGGCATAGGCGATGGCCTTGCTATTGTTGGAGTCAATGACCGTTGAAAAATCCCTGATGGCCTTATCATAATCCTTCATCTGAGAATATGCAACTCCACGATTGAAATACGCATTCAGAAAACGGGGAAACAGCTTGATCGAAGAACCGAAGCTGCTGACAGCACCCTTATAATCCTTTGATTCAAATTGTTTTATCCCTTGATTGTATGTTTCCTTGGCTTTCTGCACCGTGGCAAAATCCAGGTTCAACGCTTCAATAGAATCTTTGAATAACTGCTCGTCTTCAGTAAGTCCTTCACCCTGGGCATAAAGATCCGTAGCACCTAACAGGAGAATTACTGGGATAAATTTTATCAGCTTTATCATATCTACACGTTTTTATTATCCTTTTTTGGGGATGGTAAAAATAAAATTTAATCCATTTGCGAACAGATAATTTTATCCACCATTGTTAATAAGATTTGCAAAGAAGACGAATGCAGCTGGCAACACGTCACTTCTCCACTGAACTATCAGTGAAATCCCCCAAATACAACTACTTAATTTCGAAGGAAATGGGCCTTTTTAGGCTCTCCTCCAGGGACAAGATGGTCTCTGTAGTCTGTATGCCCTCTATTGACTGAATTCGATCGTTGAGCACATCACGTAAATCCTGAGTGTCCCTGCAGATGACCTTGACAAATATATTGTACACTCCTGTTGTGTAATGAGCTTCCAACACCTGCGGGATACCTTCCAGGTCCTTAATTACGCTGCCATAGATGGAACCGCGCTGGAGATGTATCCCTAAAAACACGGTGAGGTTATACCCCAATTTGACCGTGTCAATTACTAAACTTGAGCCTCTCACAATGCCCATGTGCTCCATCTTCTTCATTCTACCATGCACAGTCCCACCTGAAACACCAATTCTTTTTGCAATTTCAGCATAAGGCGTTTTTGCATCTCCTATAAGAATCGATAGTATTTCCTGGTCAATATCGTCTATTTCCAAATCTGAAACCACGGAATTTTTCATATACTATAATTTCATTAATTTCTATATATAATTATCAAATTTATATTATTTGTATCTATTTATTGAATATTTACTATTTTTTATACTTTTTATTACAATTATCGCATAACTGCAATATGCAATCCAACCCCACTATGACGGCAAGGAAATGATCTTCCTGGTACCAAGCAAAAGTCCTACAGGTTCTATTGGGCAGCAGCAATCAGCCGTTCCCAAAAACCAACCTGAACAATCCCTTCAAGATTATTATCAGGGTTGCGAAAGTAGAAGGAACGCATGCCCATTCCCCAATCCACCTTCTGTTCTATCTCTATCCCCGCGGCGATTATCTCCTGCTCACTGCCTTCACAATCGACTGCATCTACTTCAAAGGCAAAGTGAATATCGCCAGTTCCATAGTCAGGGGGTATTGCTGTCTTGTTCTTCGTCACCTCCTCATTGAAGCAGAGCAGAACAGAAGAACCCACCCTGAAAGATACGCGATTGCCTTCCACGAAGGACATCAACTCAAGCCCTAACATTTAACTATCGAATGTTTTCGCTGAATTGAGGCCTGACACGTACAAACAAGTCTATTTTAGCTGGTTAATTTTCATATTAAATCCTATTTTCACCTTTTGGTTATAAGAGCAATTCTATGGAAAAGAGATGGGCAGAAAAGGAAAGCGGGTCTCCCACAGAGATCAAAAACCTTTCGGAGGTATTGGGTGTCTCTGAACGCCTTTCTTCACTCCTCATCAATAGGGGCATCCGCACATTTGACGAGGCCAAAAATTTCTTTCGCCCGCAGCTCGACATGCTTCATGACCCATTTTTAATGGCTGACATGGACACCGCCACACAGCGAATCAAAAAAGCACTCGAGCACAAAGAGAACATAATGGTGTATGGAGATTATGACGTGGACGGTACTACCGCCGTATCATTGGTATACTCTTTCTTCTCCAAACTCACAGATAACATTGAATACTACATTCCTGATCGATATACAGAAGGTTACGGTGTTTCGAAATTGGGCATAGACACAGCTATTGACAATGGCGTGACTCTTATTATCTGCCTCGACTGCGGCATCAAGGCTAATGAGTTGATCAGATATGCCAGAGACAATGGAGTGGATTTTATTGTCTGTGACCATCACCTGCCAGGCGCAGAGCTCCCTCCCGCAGCCGCCATTCTCGACCCCAAGAGAAACGAATGCTCTTATCCCTACGATGAACTGTCGGGATGCGGCATTGGCTTCAAATTGGTCCAGGCATATTCACAGAGCAACGGGATTGACTTTAAAGAACTGCACCAGTACCTGGATCTCACTGCGATAAGTATTGCCGCTGACATAGTTCCTCTTACAGGAGAAAACAGGGTACTGGCCTATTACGGATTAATAGAGCTCAATGCACGGCCCCGCCTTGGTATCAAAGCCCTCCTCACACTTGCCAAGGTGAAAAATGCACTCACATTGGAAAACCTGGTCTTCATTATTGGGCCAAGGATCAACGCTGCAGGGCGGATCCAAACCGGACGCAATGCGGTGAGCCTGCTCATCTCAGATGACGAGGCCCAAGCAAGGGAAACTTCTGCACTGATCGACACACATAACCTCGAAAGAAGAGAGCTTGACAAGAACATCACGGAGGCCGCATTGAACATGATCGCAGACAACCCCCAGCTGCAGACGCAAAAGTCTACTGTATTGTATCACCCTGAATGGCACAAGGGTGTAATTGGAATAGTAGCTTCGCGCCTAATAGAAAATTATTATCGGCCTACCATTGTGTTGACCGGCTCAAACGGCAAAGCTTCAGGATCTGCCCGATCGGTTCTTGAATTTAATGTCTATGAAGCCATCGAGGAGTGCAGTGACCTTCTGCTTCAATATGGAGGCCATAAATATGCTGCCGGGCTTACCATGAAAACCGAAAATATAGAGGCGTTTCAAAAGAAGTTTGAGGAAGTGGTGGCCAGCAGAATTGATGAAGATCTGCTTATTCCGACCATTAAGCTGGATGGAACATTACACTTCACAGACATTACTGCAAAGTTCTACCGGATATTAAAGCAATTCGCCCCTTTCGGGCCACACAATATGATGCCTATATTCAATACTGCTACAGTACTGGACACAGGTTATGCAAAAACTGTTGGTGCAGACCAAACGCACCTGAAGCTCTGCGTTTATGAACCAGAGGACATGGAGGGGAGCTTCTCTGCAATAGGGTTCGGACTTGGTGACAAATTGGAGATTGTCCAATCAGGAGAGCCATTCAATATTTGCTATACGATAGAAGAAAATTACTGGAACGACAAAGTAACCCTACAGCTGGTTATCAAGGACATAAAACCTAAGTGACCACTCTGCCCAGAACCTTCGAGATAAACTTTTTCGCCTCTAATAAACCACTGTATTGCTTAAGTAAATTAGCGCGCGTGGCTTCGTCTTCTGACACCTTTATCTTCTCGCGATTCTCAGCGATCAACCGCTTGACCTTTGACATCTTTAATGAATACACCGTATGCTCTACCGCTTTTCTCAGTATCGTTTCCTCGGTAGAAACGTGAATCTGGTGTCGCTCCTCCCAGTTCTTGCTCAAGGCATATGGAGAGAAAACCAGGTCAACACATAGTTCAGCTACCTCCGGGTCACTATGCTGAAGAAAATACTGCTGGTCCAGAGTCACCTTGCTCTTTACCGCTTCCTCATATTCCCTGAATATGTTGCCATAGACCTTCGTTTCAAATTCCAAGCCATCATTGGCTAATTCATTTACGATAAACTGTTCAACAGTAATCTCACCACCTGTCTTTACCTCTTTTTTATTCTCAGATTTTTTTAATTCCAAATCAATCCTGGAATCTCCAAAGTTTAGTAAAAACCTTATGACATCTCGCTCCTGAGGTTCGTTCAATATGGTCTCTCCCTTGTCATATACATTCTCAGATGCTCCAGGAAATCCACTCTTGTAATCGCTGATAGGAATTTCAACAGGCTCTTGCCGGTAATCACCGGCCTGCCGCCGCATTTGGTCTGTGTTCTTCCTCCTTATCTTATTGAGCTCGGTGATCAATATCTGTTCTGAGATATCCATTGTCCTTCCACACTCATGAAGAAATGTTGAGCGCGATATCGCATCAGGAATAACAGCCACCGACTCGAGAATTTCCCTGATCAAGGCAGACTTCTTGACCGGGTCCGCAGAAGCTTCTTCAAGCAAAAGGCCTGTTTTGAATCCTATAAAGTCCTTGGCATTCTCCTGAAGAAAATCATGTAGCTCTTCCGTACTGACCTTCATAGCATAGGAGTCCGGGTCCTCCCCTTCAGGGAACAGTACAATTTTCACATTCAGGCCTTCCTGAAGTATCAAGTCAATTCCGCGAAAGGACGCTTTTATACCAGCCGAGTCACCATCATACAAGATGGTAATGTTATTGGTAATTCTTTTTACCAGGCGTATCTGATCCACAGTTAAAGCTGTTCCAGAAGAGGAAACCACATTTTTAATCCCCGACTGATAAAGTGTGATCACATCCGTATATCCCTCGACCAGGTAGCAATTGTCTTGCGCTACGATGTCTTTTTTGGAATAGTAGATACCATACAGCACCCTTCTCTTTTCATACACTTCTGACTCCGGAGAATTGACGTACTTAGCTGCCTTCACATCCTTCTTAAGTACGCGCCCACCAAAACCTATTACCTTACCCGAGAAATTGTGTATTGGGAATATCACTCTACCCCGAAACCGATCGTAGTGTTTATCCTCCTTGACAATGGTCAGCCCTGTTTTCTCCAGATACTCAAGTTGGTAACCTTTCTCCAGAGCATCCTTGGTAAAGGCATCCCAGTTGTCCAAGCCATAGCCAAGTTGGAATTGCTCAATAGTTTCTTCAGTATAACCCCTTTCCTTGAAGTAAGAAAGTCCGATTGCCTTGCCCTCATCATTCTTCATCAGAATGTCAGAGAAATATTTCTGGGCATGTGTGAGCACTACATGCTGACTCTCCCTTTCACTGCGTATCTGCGAATCCTCCTCGGAATACTGGTCTTCTTCTATTTCGATATTGTATTTCTGGGCAAGATATCGCAGCGCTTCCGGGTACGTGTACTTCTCATGCTCCATTACAAACTTTACCGAGTTCCCGCCTGCACCACAACCGAAGCATTTGTAGATTCCTTTGGCCGTGGAAACAGTGAAGGATGGCGTTTTTTCATTGTGAAAGGGACACATCCCAATCTTATTCACACCCCTCTGCTTAAGTGCCACAAAATCCCCTACCACCTCCTCTATTCGTGCAGAATCAAATACTTTATCTATGGTGCTTTTAGAAATCAAATCAGTCAGTAAATAAGGATAAAAATGGGACAATAAAGTTAGACAAATTATTGCGACGGGCTGGCAGTAAAGCAAGTCAAATCAGTGATACGTCCTTTCACCTGACCAGCTTGAAATCGAGTTCCTCAGGAACCCGCTAAAGATGAGTCCTCTTATGTGCCCAGGGACGATTCAATGCGCTTGATTTGCCTTAAGTGATGCCTAAAGTGTATTTCTGACATTCGATACCACTCCTTAGCATTGAGATGCCCAAAGGCGGGGTGCTTTGTTTTCTCATTCTTGTCAAAGCCATCCAACCTGCCCTCAACAGTTTGGGCAAGATCAAGAGAGCGCCTGAGCTTTTGTCTGATTGAGTCAATACTCTCTGGTTGACGTGGTGTTACTGTCGCTGTCCTGGGCATCTTGAATTTTATATTGGGAAAGCCATTGATCAAAAAGATTACCCTGCCCCTGTTGTTCTTTCCCTTTCCCCGATGGGTGTCCTCCTTATTCAAACAACGCTCTGCCTGTTTTAGGAAAAAATGATCATTCGCCAGAATAGCGTGGACGTACACCTGCCCTATACTCCATGAATCTTCATCTGGCTGTTGAACAAATTGCTCGTCAGAATACCCTTCCAGCCTCTCGAGGTATATGTCCATCATCTTTTCGAATTTCATAAATCAAAGATAGCAATAGTTTATAGGGTGGGTCGCAGTGTTGGCTACATCTCGCTAAAGAATTTATAATTCTCTATCTCAATTCCTTATTTTTGCCAAATGGAAGAGAATAGCAGCAGGACAGAGCTCAGTGAGCTTGGAGAGTTCGGATTGATCGCCCACCTTTCCAAACATATCGAAATCAAGAACTCCAGCTCAATACATGGAATTGGAGATGATGCGGCCATCATTGAAACCAAGGATATGCACACGGTGGTTACCACGGACATGCTCTGTGAGGGTGTTCACTTTGACCTCACATTCTCTCCTCTTAAGCATCTTGGATACAAAGCAGTGGTCGTCAATCTCTCTGATGTATACGCGATGAATGCCGAACCTACGCAAATTACAGTCTCAATAGCCATTTCAAACCGGTTTTCATTAGAAGCTGTTGAGGAGCTGTACGCCGGAATACTACTGGCATGTGAGCGGTATAGTGTGGATCTAGTAGGTGGCGACACCAGTTCGTCGCTGTCGGGATTGATCATATCCATTACGGCCATTGGCCAGGTCAAAAAGGAAGAAATTGTACTGAGGAGCGGAGCCCAGGAAAATGACCTCATCTGCGTTAGTGGCGACCTGGGAGGCGCTTATATGGGCCTCCAGGTCCTGGAAAGAGAAAAGGCAGTCTTTAAGGAAGATCCCAATATGCAACCGGACCTTGATGGGCATGACTATGTTTTGGAGCGGCAGCTAAAACCAGAGGCGAGAAAAGACGTCATCCAGCTGCTGAAAGATTTCAAGATAAAGCCGACGGCCATGATCGATATTTCTGATGGGTTATCCTCGGAACAACTACATATCTCATTGGCATCTCAACGTGGCTGTCATATTTATGAGGAGAAAATACCGATGGACCCTACTACCGTAAATCTGGCCATGGAATTCAATATAGACCCTACGCTCTGTGCCCTCAGCGGCGGAGAAGATTACGAGCTACTGTTTACCATCAGCCAACAAGACTACGACAAGATTAAAAATGATCCTGATATTACCGTTATAGGCCACATGCTCTCTGAGGGGGAAGGATGCTTCCTCATCTCCCGCGACGGCAATTCCCATGAGCTTACAGCACAGGGTTGGGATGCCTTCCTAGATGGAGCTCACGAGCCGGGGCCCAATGACCTGCCAAAACCTTCGGAAAACTAGCCGAATTCTAAGTCCTTCCTGCCAAATTCTCACTGCCGCTTAGCGACGGATGAGACCGCACGTATATTTAGTCACATAAACCAGCTCAGAAAACCTGCTAACCATGAAAATCCTAAAAAATAATCTGTGTGCTGTGCTCACATTGCTGGCAACAGGAACTTATGCTCAAAACAACCCACCAGTAGCCAACGCCGATATTGACAGTACCGGTTCCGGCAACGGAGGGATTATTTTCGTTCTGAACAACGATACAGATCCGGATGGTAATACCCTTTCTCTTGATACGGTTCTCTATAACCCCAATAATAGTACTGCCGTTGTAATCGGCGCAACCGTCATTAACTATACCTCGAATATGGATTTCTATGGTATCGATACCCTGTATTATGTTGTAAGTGACGATACCATACCATCTCTGTCTGATACAGGAATGGTAATCATAGAAGTTACCTATGTGATGTATGAATCCTATGAATATTTGGATATTAATATGGTAAAGGCCAGGTTCAACGCTAATGGAAGCGATTTTTCGAATCAAGGGGGTGGGGCGTCGTACGAAATTCCAAAAGGGGGAGGGAAGCAAACCCTGTTTCTGGCAGGAATGTGGATCGGCGGAAAAGATGACCAGGACAGCCTTCATTTAGCGGCAATAAGGTATAATGGTGGAGGCCAGGACATTTACACCGGCCCTATAATGGATACATCCGCCTACTCTTTTTCACAGGACTCGCTGTGGAACCGGCTGTGGAAGATTAACAAAAACACTATAGACTCCCACAAGGTGAACTGGCAAAGTCCGGGTTACACGCCTGCTGAGGTTATCGCCACATGGCCGGGCAACGGTAACACATCACTCGGGCAGGCCGCACTCCTGGCCCCATTCTATGACCGCAATGGAGACCAGGTTTACGATCCTTACGATGGCGACTACCCTGAGATTCGCGGGGACCAGGCCGTCTATTTTATTCGAAATGACCATAGGGGGCCTCATAATGAATCATTTGGAGGGATCCTAAAAATAGAAATCCATGGCATGGCATACGCATACGATTGTTCAGCAGATCCAGCCTTAAACTATACCACTTTTGTTAACTATAAAGTTGTAAACCGCTCCTCCACCAACTACAACGACACATACATTGGCATCAATATCGATCCTGATATTGGAGATTTTAGCGATGATTATATTGGATGTGATGTCGTGCGGGGCAGTGTATTTGGATACAACGGCCCCAACATAGATGGAACGGGCGCCCCTGGGCATTACGGTCAATATCCACCTGCCCAGGGATTGGTGTATCTCAAGGGCCCCTTAATGGATCCTGATGGGATAGACAATGCATCTGGTAGCTGTGATGCTTCGGTCAATGGTTATGGTTTTGGAGATGCTGTAATCGACAATGAAGCATTGGGTCTAACAAACTTCGCCTATTATTGTAATCCTGGGGCTGGGGGGTGTAACGGCTCCACACAGGGGGATCCTTCATCAGCAGATGAGTACTACAATCTAATGACGTCAAAGTGGAAAGATGGCTCCAGTATGCGCTACGGTGGCAATGGACATATAAATAACTGCACTTCATGCGAACCAACAAATTTTATGTTTCCTTATGTTTCCGATCCCTGCAATTGGGGTACCGATGGCATCGCCCCTGCTGACA
>Ga0302120_10000349_pt1 | contig 20259 bp, 15 predicted proteins | sample AG5_Bottom_MG_FD_203118 | JGI IMG/M metagenome (GOLD analysis project Ga0302120, IMG submission 203118) | Marine microbial communities from Western Arctic Ocean, Canada - AG5_Bottom | ecosystem: Environmental > Aquatic > Marine > Oceanic | place: Canada: Western Arctic Ocean | collected 2017-10-01 | reverse complement strand
GGCCAAGGGAATCAGCGTCAACGGGGGCGGCACCTGGACCGTGATAGGGGGCAAGGAGCCCAAGGAGTGCAGCGAGATCAGCGAGCTGGCCCTCGTTACCCGCAAGACGGCTGAAACAGGCGTGGATATCCAGCGCTACAAGGGTCTTGGCGAGATGAATGCCGACCAGCTTTGGCACTCCACCATGGATCCCGAGACGCGCACTCTGCTGAAGGTTTCGGTGGGGGATGCTTTTGAGGCGGACCAGATTTTCACCATCCTGATGAGCGACGGGGTCGAGGCGCGGCGTGATTACATCGAGAAACACGCGCTTGAGATCACCAACCTGGATGTTTGAGCCAGAATCGGGAAAAGATTTCCGCGTTCTGGGCCCTCAAGGGCTCCAGCCCCAGGCTTGATGCGTTCGATAGTGGGTAGGAACCCCACTTATGGCTCATCACTCTCAACGTCTCGGCTTTAGCCGCTTAGCAGACCACCTTGCCGATTGCGGCAAGGTCGAACCGGAAGTGGTCCAGGGTCTCTATGAGGCCTCACGGGCCGGCGGACAGCCCCTGCCCCAGGCTTTGGTGGAAGGCGACTTATTGTCGGACTGGGACCTGGCTAGGGAAATCTGCGAGGTCTTCCAGTTGGCCTTTGTGCCGGTAGATGTAGCCAAGCCGGACGCCGATCTACTGAGCCTATTTGAGGCGAATTTCCTGCTCGAGCACTGCCTCGTCCCTCTTGCACGCTTTGGAGACTTGGTCACCATGATCATGCCGGGCATTGTGGAGGCGGACACCTTGGGTTCCCTTGCGGCCCTGTCGGACCTCAGTATTCAGCCGGTGGTTGGAACGGTTCAGGGAAACAGGGACTGGCTGGCTAAGCACCTCGCACCCAAGAATGAGGGTGCTCCGGGAGAATGGGGCTCCTTGTTTGACGAGGGCGACGCGGCGGTCAAAGCTGCCCTGGATCCGGACCAAGAACCCTCGGCAGAGGAACCCCTAAGCCCTTTGCCCAACAAGAACGAGCCGAGCCGGGGACCATCCATGGCCCAGTTGCTTGGGGATGAACATCTCGACCTGCCACCCGCTCCTCACTTTGAAGAGCAAAAGCGGGAATCCCAGTAGACCTATCGGCGCGGAATTTCCCAGTCGCCGCCGAGCCGTTTGACCAGCAAACGGTCGGACAGTCGCGGGGCAAAGGGAGTTAGGGCCCCGAGGACCTTCCACTTCCAGCGCAGGGTCTTTTCCGGTTTGGGGTGGACCGCCAGGGCCAGCACCTCTTCGGCCACCGACGCTGCAGGGTCCGCCCGGTTCAGTTCGGGATCGGAGAGCCCCGCTGGGTTGGGTTGGGCGTCGAAGAACCCTGTCGTGGTCAAGGCCGGGCAGAGGGTGCAGACGGCCACGCCGTCCGTGGCCAGTTCAATGCGCAAGGACTCACCAATCGAGCAAAGGGCGGCCTTGCTGGCGGCGTAGGCCGCTTGTCCAGGAATCCCACGGCGTCCCACCACCGAAGAGACGTTGACAATTACGGGCTTGCGGCCCTTCCGTAGAAGCGGCAAGGCTGCCTGGCTCATGAGTAGCGGGGCAAAGACGTTGGTTTGAAACACTCGCTTTAGGGTGTCTGCCTCGAGCTCATCAAGACGAGCGCGGTATCCAATGCCCGCATTGTTAACCAACAAATCCAGGCCCCCGAAGGTGGCGCGTAGCTGTTGGATTGCCCGTTGGATGTCCTCGGGTTCATTCAGGTCTGCGCGGATGACAAGGTGTCCCGACCCGGTCAAGGTCCGGCGGACCTCCTCTAGCTTGTCTGCCCTGCGCGCGAGCAATGCCACGGTGTAGCCTGCAACGGACAAGCACCGTGCGGTTGCCGCGCCGATCCCAGAGGATGCGCCCGTGACCAGGGCATAGGGGACATGGTTTGGAGTTGCGCCAGTCACGTTAGTTGTCGCTGGTTGCCAATTTGCGGTAACGGCGGTAGACCTTGGACCAGGCGGTGATTTCCTTGATCACAATGCGCACCTTCCGGTCTCCATCACCATACTCGTCCCGAATTTTCAACTCCCAGTCCCGCACGTCGTCGAGGGCGGCGGTGAACTCTTCTCGGGCGGCGACGGCCTTGGCCACATAGGTCGTCTGGTCTCCGCTTTTCTTTGCGGCTACGGCCGCCGCGTCAAGGGCTTTTCCTTTTCGCGCGTGTGCTGTTCCGCTCGTCCACGCGTCGGCATCCAACAGATCGTCCGGGGATGAGTCATAGGCGTGGGGGGCCGGCGAGGTCTGGCTGCCCGTGGGTCCGTTGGATTTTGCGCGGATCGGAATCGGGGTGGGCGTAGTCCGGTTCAGGTCCGCGAAGGGGTCGGCCTTTTCGCTGGCGCGTTCGAGGGCCTCTGCCTGGTCTTTGCTCGGTCCGCCGGAAGATCCAGCAAACTGGGAGATCACGACGGCGCCCCCGATGCCAACGAAGGCCACTAGCATTGCGGCCATCAGGGGGCTGCCAAGATTTGGGGCGTCGGAAGGGCGGTTGCTCATGGGGCTCTGATTCTAGCTCAGGGATCACTCTAGGCAGGTGGGTACCACCTGGTAACGGGGTCTCAAGAGGGGAGTTTGGGGAATTAGCCCTTGGTGCGTCGCAGGCGTGCTGCAAAGCCACCGTCCACTGCCCCTGCGGGTCCGGGGAGCGTCAAGAAGGACTCGTCCAGTTCAAAATCCGGGTGTTCGCGGAGGAAGCTGCGGACCCGTTGTTCGCCCTCTTCCGGTTCGATGCTGCACACGGACCAGACCAACTGGCCGCCAGGGGCGACTCGTTGGGCGGCCTGTTCTATCAGGGTGCCTTGCAGGTCGGTCAACGCTTTTATATTGGCAGGGCCAAAGCGCCAGCGAGCTCCGGGGCGAGCACCCAACACGCCGGTGTTTGAGCAAGGCGCATCCACCAGCACGCCTTCGAAGAGTTCGCCATCTGCCAGGGCGGATCCTCCGTCACAAGCCACCAACTGGATCGGCAGACCTCCCCCTTGGCGGTGCATCTCGGGGACCATGAGGGAAAGCCTTCGTGCGGAAAGATCGCATGCTATGACGCTTGCTCCCTTGCGCGCGAGCTGCATAGCCTTGGTTCCTGGCGCGGCACAAACATCAAGAGCACGGTCACCCGGTTTCAGTTCGAGCATGGCCCCCGCGCGCTGGGCGGTTTCCCCTTGGACCCAGACCTTGCCCTGGGCAAAAGCCTCAGACTGCAAGACGGCGCTGATTTGGTTTGAGGGGATGTGCAGGGCTGACGAGACTTTGGAGGGTGTTGCGTCCTCGACTCCAAGGGACGCGATATCGATGACTTCATCGTCGTTGGACCAAAGGCAAAGGGGCGGCTCCTGGAGGTACCATTTGGCCAGTTCGGTGGCGGCCTCTTCACCGTGGCGCGTGCTCCAGCGCTTGAATAGATGCGAAGGAACATTAAGCACGTCTTCGGCCCAAAGAGCGGGGTGTTCTATGGGATCCCGAAAGACGTGGCGTTCGAAGTGCCAATTGCGGTCCGGCAAATCACAGCGGGGGTCACCGCTGAGCCCGAGGTGTACTTGGCGCTGCACTTCGCGCAGAACGCCATTTACAATACGGCCCTTAGACATGCCAAGGGTTTCACTTGCGGCGGATACGGTTTCGCTGATAGCCGCGTGGGGGGGCACGCGATCCAGGAACAGCATTTGGGTCAGGCCCACCCGAATGTGCGCGGCTAAGTCAGGTTTGGGGGTGCCGTGGGTGAAGCGCGAAACGATCGCGCGCAGGGTGGCGCGCCTGCGGATTTCCGTACCGACGATCGCGCGTAGCAACCCGCGGTCCCGGTCATCGAGGTTTTCTTGATACGCAGCGCGGTCCACTTCGCGCAGGGTTTGATTTGCACCGGAGCGCAAAATGGCCCAGGCAATATTTCGTAGTGTCATGAGGTAGTTTCTGCTCCCAGCCGGTCTCCCGGCGTGAGCTTGGAGCCGCGCAGAAAGGCCGCGCCATCCATGGCGGACTTGCCCGCGGGTTTGACCTGCAAGAGGTTGACCGAGTTAGAGCCCGTGGCTGGGTCCTTGCCACAAGCCACTCTAAAGCCTGGACCTCCCAAGAAGGTGCCCGGAGGCTCATTGGTGGGGGAGGATTCTTCCAGCGCCAGGACCGTAAGGACTCTTCCGCCCGGCAAGTGAGTGGAGGCGCCTGGCCAGGAGTTCATGGCGCGCACATGGCGCCGAAGGGTGCTTGGATCGAGAGACCAATCGAAACGTCCGTCCTGCTTGCGAATCTTGCGGGTCATGGTCACGGAACTGGGGTCCTGGGGGATGAACGTTGCGGTGCCCAGATCCAGTTGGTCGAGGGCTTGGACGAGGGCTTCGCCGCCGAGCTCGGCTAGTCGTTCCATCAAGTCCTTGGCGGCTTCCTCGGGTTCGATGCTCGTGCGCTTTTCCAGCATCACATCCCCCTCGTCAAGCCCCAAGACCATGCGTTGGATCGAAACCCCGGTTTCGGAATCCCCGGCCATGATCGCCGCCTGCACGGGAGCCGCGCCGCGCCAGCGGGGCAGGCAGGACCCATGAATATTCAGGGCTCCATGGGGAGCAAGGTCCAAGGCCTCCTGGTTGAGGATTTCCCCATAACTCGCGACCACGAGGATCTCGGGATCCAGGGCGCGCAATTGGGCGAGGGTGCCCGGTTCCTTCAGGCCGTTGGGCTGCAACAGGGGGATCGAGTGGGCGTTCGCTAACTCGGCCACGGGGCTGGCAGCTTGAGCTCGGCCGCGCCGCTGGACTTTTGATTTGGGCGTAACGATCCCAATGACCGGGTGTTTCGAACCCAAGAGCTGCCGCAAAACGGCAGTAGCAAAGGGTGGGGAACCGAGAAAAAGCGTGCGCACCTGCGGTGGCTGTCAGCCCTTAAACGTGGGGCTCGACTGCCTCTTTAAAGGCGGGGTAGGGCATGGCGCCAGAAATCGTGTGTGAAACCTCACCATTCTTGAGCACCAGGAATGTGGGGATCGACATGATGCCGTAGCGTGCGGCCACATCAGGGCAATCTTGCGTGTTGAGCTTAACGACCTTTAGCTTGCCCTCGAATTCTCCCGCGAGTTGGTCAACCGATGGTCCCATCATTTTGCAGGGGCCACACCAAGGGGCCCAGAAATCCACCAGCACAGGGGTGGAACTATCAACGACTTCGGCTTGCCAGTTGGCATCGGTTACATCCAGGGGGGAACTCATGGGTCTTACGGCTGGGGTGTTTTGAGCAATGGCGTCCGCTTAAAGAGCGGTTGCCGGCGCAGTATTCTAGTCATCGGGCGTGGGGTCGACTAGCCCTGATTCGGTCAGGGGGGTATTAGTTCCGTCTGAAGGAGAAGCCCTTAGGGGGATGCCCCCATGGCCCTCTAGGGCCTCATCGGGCTTTTTCTCGTCGGGAAACTCCTCCGGCGGGTCCTCGTCCATGAATTGCGAGGAGCGAATGAGGGACTCAAAATCTCCCTCGGAATCCTCGTGCAGGACGAGCTCGATGGGGTCTTCTTGGGAGGCTTGGATGGCAGTGACGAGACCGAGTTTGACCAGCTCGAGGAGGGCGCAAAAGCCGCCGATCATGCTGGCCCTAGTGGGCGGTTCGCCGTTGATCATCAGGGCTTCTTCAAGAGGTAGGCGTCGGCGGTCGCGGAGCACATGTGCCAGCATGGACACATACCAGCGAAGGGGGCGCGAATCGCCCGATATGGAATGCACGCGATCGGCGAGGGTTTCGCGCATGAGGCGTGAGAACGAAGACAGGAGATCCCAGATGGAGAGTTCGCCCATGTCGAGTTCCCTTTCCGGCGCGAACATGCGCGCCTCCCCCGTGAATCCCCGCAGATGTTCCATGGAGCGGCGCGCGTAGCGGTCTTCCAAATCGTCCGCGGCTCCGCGGAATTTGCGGTACTCGATCAGGCGCTGAATCAGTTCGTCCTGGGGGTCGAGCTCATCTTCAAGGTTCACTTCCTCTCGCGGCAAGAGCGAGCGGCTCTTGATCGACATCAAGGTTGCCGCCATCACGAGGAAGTCGCCCGCGACCTCGATGTCTAGGTCTTTTAGGTGCTCCAGATAGGCGAAAAACCCATCAATAACCCCGGCAATCTTGACATCCTTGATCTCGACCTCTTGCTCGCGCACCAAGTGCAGCAGCAAGTCCATAGGACCTTCAAAAACTTGTTCAAGGTGAACTGTGTACTCGTCGGTCATGACCAGTTGCCTCCCGTCAGGGCCCAGACTAAATCCCATACTGCCTCGGAAGCCCCTCCCAGAACCTGGCGGGATCCGGGCAGTACAAAGAAGACGAAGATGACGATCATCAGTCCAAAGGACTCGAGGCGCATATAAGACGCGCGCAGACCTGAAGGCAAGAGGTACGCCATGACCCGCGAGCCATCAAGGGGGGGGATGGGCACCATGTTGAACACCGCCAGAAAAACATTGGCGATCACGCCCCAGTAAAGCGCGGTAGGCATGAGCGCGCTGGGTTCGTAATGGCCCCAGTAGATCGAGGCCTTGAAAAGTACGGTGAACAGAATCGCCAACAGTATGTTCGAGAGGGGCCCGGCGATGGCGACCAGGGACATGTCCCTCAAGGGGTGGCGTAGACGGTGGGGACTGACCGGGACCGGCTTGGCGCCTCCGAATAGAAATCCCGTGCTCATCCAAAGGAAGAGGGGCACGATCAGGGTCATGACCGGATCGATGTGGGCGATGGGGTTGAGGGTCAGGCGCCCCTGTTCTCTTGCAGTGGGGTCTCCGCACAGATTCGCCACAAAAGCGTGGGCAGCTTCGTGGATTGCCAGAGACAGGATCAAGATCGTGATCACTGCGCCAGTTCGAATCAGTTCTAAGGTATCCATGGGGGGCGGTCTTGGGGGCAGAATAGGCCCTGGAGCCTCAGCTATCGAGGGTCTTTGGCGCTTCTTGCTGTGGGGCGGCCTTCAATCTTACAATGCGATGCCCGTGACCGTTCCCCTTGGACGGCAGCATCTTCCGCGGGTCAGCTGCGGAGCGGCTCACCGAGCCCACAAAACCATATGTCCAAAGGCGCGACCCAAACAAATCGGGTGAATCAGGCGATTGAAGTGATTCGTATCGAAGCGGAGGCGATCAGCAACCTCGCGGAGAGTCTCCGCGCGGGGGGCTCGGAGGGTTTTGATCGGGCCGTGACCGCCATCCTGGCCTGCTCCGGGCAGGTGGTTGTGACCGGCATGGGCAAGGCGGGTCTCGTGGGTCAAAAGATCTCAGCGACCTTGGCATCTACAGGCACGCCGTCCCTTTTTCTGCACCCGGCCGAGGCCTTGCACGGCGACCTTGGGCGCATTCGCTCGGGGGATGTGCTTTTGGCCCTGTCAAATTCTGGAGAGACCAACGAGGTCAACGGCCTGGTGCCGGTGGCGCGCCGGATTGGGGCTCAGGTTTTTGCTCTCACGGGCCGCGAGGACTCGACCCTTGGAAGGCTTGCGGACGGCATTCTAGGGATTGGTCGCATCGAGGAGGCTTGCCCTCTGAAGCTTGCGCCCACTGCATCTACCACCGCCATGCTTGTTCTCGGGGACGCGCTTGCCATGGTCGTCCTTGAGGAGCGGGGCTTTCAACGCACGGACTATGCCCAGTTCCATCCGGCGGGTTCCCTCGGGCGGCGCTTGATGAGCATCTCTGAGGTCATGCGCAAGGACAAGGAGCTTCCCGTGGTCAAGAGCGGTGCGAGCATTCTGGATGTGCTCCGCATGACGAGTGAAACACCCGGCCGTCCCGGCGCTGCGTTGGTGCTCAACACGGACGGCAGTCTGGCCGGCATCTTCACCGATGGCGACCTGCGCCGGGTGATCGAACAAAACGGGTCCAGCGCCTTGGAGGATCCCGTGGACGACCACATGGGCCGAAACCCCAAGTCCCTGTTGCCGGATCAACTGGCCGAGGAGGCCATGCACCTTTTTGCCGAGCATCGCATCGATCAAGCCCCGGTCGTGGACTCCAACAATCACCCACTAGGGCTTGTGGATATTCAAGACCTCATGGATCTGGGAATCTAGAGGGTACCTATGGCGTTTCAATGTACTCCCGAGCTGACCGACCGCTTAGCCCAAGTGCGGCTTGTGGCCTTGGATGTGGACGGGACCCTGACCGATGGCTCCGTGATCTACGGGGACGACGGCCAAGAGGTGCGTTTTGATGTGCGTGATGGCCAAGGTATGGCTTGGCTCGTGCGCGAGTTGGGCCTTGAGCTGGCCTGGATCACGGGTCGGGGATGCCCCGCAGTGGAGCGCCGCGCGGCGGAATTGGGCGTGAAGCACCTGGAAATGCACTCGGGTCCAAAGGCGGAGGTCTTGCGGTCTTTGCAAGAACGCCTCGGGGTCTCACCCGCACAGACATTGGCTATGGGAGACGATCTTCCAGACCTTGGGCTTGCCTCAAGGGCAGGGATTTTCTGCGCGCCGGCTGATGCGCGCGAGGAAGTTCGCGCGGCCGCAACCTGGGTCACAGATTCCCCCGGTGGCCGGGGCGCCCTCCGCGAAGTGGCCGAGGAGCTGCTCCGGGCGAGGGGCTGCTGGGAGGACCTCGTGTCCCGCGCAAGGAAATGAGACGGGCGCTCTTCTTTATCTTGCTCTTCGGCAGCGGAATGGTGCTGCTGGTAATGTTCGACCGCCTCAATCAGGAGCCGGTAAAGCATACGCCCGCGGGGCAGGAAGCACCTCTGGACCGAGCACTGGCGGATACCCAGACGGTGGAGGTCTCGGGTTACACAAAGATGGAGTTCTTTGATGCGGAAACAGGGCTAGTCTTCCGCGAGTTTGAGGCGTCCGACCTGCAGCCGAAAGGGCAGGGTATGGTGCGCCCTTATCTAGCCACAGGCTTGACGATACTTGAGTATGTGCAAGGGAGCGGGGACTTGCTCCGGCGTGTGGATGCGGAGTCGGCGGACCTTGTATTGGATCTTGGCGGCGGCCTTGGCGGCCCCCAGCTTGGGGGTGGATCAAAAATTCAGTTGCACCAAGTGAGTTTGGAACAACTGCGCGACTTGCCCCAGGCGCCTCTGACGGTGACGGCGCCAGAGATCCTTGCGGAATTGGACTCACAGGTCTACAGGGCCGATAACGAGTATCAGGTCAAGGTGGTAGGCGAAGGCCTCACCGCAGAAGGGAGGGGACTGTTTTTTGACGCGCGTGCCGGTCACCTGGAATTTCCCATGGGGGGCACGGTAGATTTGCTCCGAACGGGAATTCGCCGCGGAGTCTTGTCCACAGCCGTGGGCACCCCCCTGGTCTTGAAGCAACAGGACGGCGAGCGGGGAGAGCGCTTTGAGATCACCGCCGATGGGCCTTCGGTCCTGGTTTTAGTTCAAGGACAAGAGCTCCAGTTGGATGCTGAATACTTGCATGTGGAGACGCGCGTTGGCGAGTCGGGGGTGGAGGTGAGCCGCATTATTGCCCGGGGCCCCATGGTGGTGACCCGGGGCGCGGACCGCTTCGGCGGCATCGGTGCCACCGTCCAGTTTGAGTCCGATGGCTCTGTCCGTTTTGAAGTGGCAAGCAAGCCCTGGTTCTCTTTTGGTGATGGAGCCACAGCGGATGCTCCGGCCTTGGTCACCATGACCGGCGAAGGAGTGTTGTGGGCGGTGGACGGTCCGGACGAGCTGCTTTTCGGATTGGATGGGGAGGGCGAGTTCGCCGGGCCAGGGGGATCGCGGCTTGAGGCCCAAGATGGATTTACCGGCACGTTGGCGGAAGACCGAAGCTCGGTGGATTTGGACTTGCGGGGGGAGGTGTTCATGGGTCGAGAGGGGTTGGAAGTTTTCACCAGCAACGCGCACTTAGTTGTGATTGGCGGCGACGAGCTGGAGGTTAGCCTGCAGACCGGCGAGCCTTTGCAAATCATCTCGAACGCTGGGGGAGAACCGACCGGAGCGCTCACCGCCGTTGGCGGGGCGGATCTAGTTCTGGAGAAGGGGGAATTGCAGGTAATTCAAGCTTTTGGGGTACAGGCGGAAACCTTCGGGGGCCTCGAGGGGAACCTGTCCTGTGATGAACTCAAGAATTTGTCGGCGGACTTCCTCAATTTTGACGCCAAAGGAAAGGTGTCCTGGCAAACATCTGATGGTTCCGGTTTCGCTGACCGCATGGTTGCTAAGGGGGACCAAATCGAGCTATTCGGCATACCGGGGCAAAAGGCCCAGCTTGCGTGGCGCGACGAGGGAACGCAGATCGCAGAATTGGAGGCCATGCGCGTTGTGGCGTCCGCAACTCACGCCGAGGCGTGGGATGATGTGCGCGTGGATCTTGTTCTGGCCCCATCACAACTGGGCATGGGGTGTGTTCACACGCGCATCGATCAGGTGGGGCAGGACTTTCACTGGCGTGCGGAACAGGTGACTGATGGGCTTTGGACTGAAGGCGAGACGGTCATTGCCTTGGAGGCCGGAATCTTAGAGGCGGATTGGAGCCGCATCGAGCAAGAGGACGGGTCTTTTATACGTCAGGCCAGCTTGGTGCAAGTGCAAGAGGATGTGCGGGCTCATATAACCCAGGGCAACACCATAAACGTGCAAGCGGACTCCTTGACCATGATCCCGGGGCAGAGCGTCACGCTGGATGCTTTGCCTGGAAGACAAATTACCGCGCGAGGATTGTTACCCGCCACGGGTTTCCCCTTCACTGTTCACGGAACACTGATGGTTGTTCAACAGGACGAGGTCCGATTGCAGGGGGTAAAAGGTGTGCTTGAGGGTGCGCTCCTGCCCTTGTCTCCTGGCGCCCCCAAAGCTGCCGATCACCTGCGTGAAAACTCCGACTTCGCAGCAAATCTCTTTGTGTTGACGAGGACCAGCCTTGAGCTTGAGGGGGAGGCCTATCTTGAGTCCGCTGATCTAGACGGCAACCCTTTGACCCTTACGGCGGATCGAATCTCCAGCGGATATGACTTGCCCCCAGACCGCGCTCGGCCAGGCCCCTCGAACATCCATTTCATTAACGCAGAGGGCAATGTGCGGGCGGCGTACGGAGGTCTTGCGCGATTTGAGGCGGATGAACTACTGGTGGATCACGAGCGAGTGGTTCTACGAGGAAGCCCACTCCTGGCCCGGTCCGAGGGCGTTCGCTTTGAAACCACCGAGGCAACCTTTGGATTGGCGGACTATTTGCTCGATGCGGAAGCTGGCATCATTCGTCAGGGCCCCGCCTGGAGTTTGGCTTTCAGTGGCGCCGCCGGGGTACGCACCGGCCCGGACTTGATGCAAACGGTCAGTGGTCTCGTTCATGTTGATTTTGATGAGACCTCCCGGGCGGATTACATGTCCATTTGGTTGCACCCATCTCGTTGGAGGGCAATGATCCATGAGCGCCTATGGGGAACGCCATTGGACTTGGACTTTGAGGGTTTGATCACCGAGGCGCCGGATCTTCAGGAAACGGATCTGGTCAACAACACTTTCCAGCGGCTGGCCCGGGGCGAGCTGGCTTCTTATGTGCGTGCGTTTCACCTTTGGGGCAGCGTTGAGGTGGCGAGTCAAGGCGTTCGAAGTGCGAGGGCGGAAGAGGCATACCTCGACCTAGAGGGCCGCCGCGGCTGGCTTAAGGAAACGGAGCTTGGGTTTGAGATCGAAGTGAGAGGCAAGAAGGAGCGCTTGCGTGCATTTGCAGGTCGCTTGGACAGCTTGCCTTCGGGCGGCCTCGTGGCTTCGGACGCAACCTTGACCGCATGCAATCATGAGATTCCGCACTATGTCATCGAGACCAAGGACCTGCGCCTTGAGCCACGCGCCGACGGGAACTGGAAGTTTGGTGTGAGCGGAAACCGTCTGCGCTTCCCCGGGGGCTTTGGCTTGCCCTTGCCAGGCATCGGCAGCGTTGTGCTGGACGAAGCCGGCAGTTTTGAGGGATTTGAAGACGGGGACGGCAAGATCCGCACGATTCAGAACATCTTTCTTTCCAGCACGGCTCGTTTTGGAACGGCCCTTGGCACCGAGGGCACCACGGACATTGGATCCCTGGGGCAAGGCGTGGCCACGGTCTTTGGATTTGACAAGACAAAGGCCAGTGGCCAGTGGAAGTACGAAGGCGCTTGGCTGGGATCTCGCGGGCCGCTCTTGGGCATGGGCTTGCTTCTAAGGGAAAATGAGAGCGGCCCCAGCAAAGACGATGTCTATTGGTTAAACCTCTGGGCAAGGGGAATTCATGATCAAGGCGAAGACCGCGGCGTATTGCGTGTAGAAGACGGCGCGGGGAGTGACACGCGTTTGTGGTTGAACGCGCGGGGACGGTATCCCTTCGACAGTCGCCAGTGGATTGATGCGGTGGTCAACTACCAGACCGACCCAGGTGTTCAGTCTGAGTTTTATGAGCGTGAATACCTCGATTATGAAGAGAGGGACACTTATCTGCATTGGCGTAAGGCCCGTGATGGGCACTACTTCAGCGCGAAGGTCTCGGACCAGGGCAATAGTTTCCGGAGCGCAGTGCTCGAAAGGCCCGCCGTCGGGTTCTATCGAGGAGCCGCCGAGGTCGGTCGGGTCCTCGACCACTCGCTGAGTTATTCCGCAAGCGTCGATGCGGCCTATCTAGAGAGGCGCGAGGGCGACCTAGATTTTGAACCCGCCTTCTTGGGCTTGGATGGCAACCCTGACGGACTTGGCGACCGTAGGGTGATGAGGGTGGACACAATTCATGAGCTCGCCTTACCCTTGGGTATTGGCGAGAGTGGCATCACCGCAGTCCCAACGCTCGATTTGCAGGCAACTTCATGGGACCGTTCAGTGAACGACAATAAGACGGTCGGTCGGGCCGGGGTATTTGCTGGACTCGAGATGGGGGGCTCATGGGCGCGTATTTCAAACACGAGCGCTACCTCCATTTCGCCCTTCATCAGTCACAGGGAAGAGCTTTGGATTGACGAAGAGGTGGGGCAAATTGTGCAATTTGATTCCCTCGACCAACCGATTGGCGGGAGCCGTTCTGGGGTAGGCTTGCGTCTGCGGTGGACGCGTCCGGTTTCGAACGATCGTATGGATTTTGACCTAGGTCTGGAGCGCCTGCACGGGAACCCCCAGAGCGCGGCGCAATTGGACACCGCCCGGTTTTTAGGCAGCCTGGGAACGACGGCTTTTGGCATACCCATGGGCGTTCGACATGACGGGCGCTATCTGTTTGATGAGGGCGAAACCGCCTATTCCAAGTCGGTGTTTGCCATCAAGCCGGTGGACTGGTTTGAATTTCAGTTGGTCCATGACCGGGGCAACCAAGCGAACCTGGACACCCTCTATGAAGCAATCACCTATCGCGGACGCATAACCCTCGATGCCAAGTGGGAGGTGGATGCGCTGGCTCAACACGCAATTTTTGGCGGAGGATCCCTGCGGTCAGAACTCCTCCTGCGCCGCATTGGCCACGACTTCATCTTCGAAGTGGGCATCTTTCACCGGGAGGGGGAGGGGTCTGGAATCAAAGTCGACCTTGCGCCCCTTCTTGGGTGGACCCGCCCCAGGGTTAGCATCTTGTCTCCCCGTTAGGTGGGCCGGAGCGCTAGACTGCAGGCGTGTTAGGCCTTTTTGGAAACCTAGATCTTGTGGAGCTGGTGGTTATCGCCGGAGGAGCAATCCTTGTCTTTGGGCGCAGTTTGCCCCAGGTCACCATGCGTGGGGTGACACAAGTGATGAAGCTCCGGCGAGCGGTGACTCAGATGTGGCGCGATGCGGGCATCGAAGACGAGTTGCGGCGCGTGCGCTGGGACCTCGAGCGGGAAGCTCGAGAGGTGAAGGATGTTGCGACCCTCGACCAGCTCGAGCCCGCCACCCCCGCTCCAAGCGTCCCGGACTACACGATCACCGAGCGCGAAAATTTGGAGAGTGAACCGGGGGCTACGTCCTCGGGCCCTTGGCTCGAAGACCCTTCCAGCGAGGGGCCCTCCGAAGAGGAGGCCCGCGCCCAACAGGGTCATGACGAGGCCGGGCACAATTCAGATGAAAAAGAGGTGGCTCAAAGTCCGGACGACGCCGAAGTTGACACCTCCCGTGAGGAATGATCCCCATGATTCGCCTCGGCTACAACACAAATGGCTTGGCGCATCATCGCCTGGATGAGGCCCTGACCCTCTTGGGAAACATCGGCTACCAAGCGGTGGCCATCACTCCCGATGTGGGCCAGCTCGATCCTTATCGATTGGGCGCGAACGAGGCCGCCCAATTACGCCGGCAGTCGGTGGATCTAGGGCTTGCGCTGACCGTCGAAACCGGTGCGCGTTTTCTCTTGGATCCCGCTCACAAGCACGACCCGAACTTAATGAACGCCCATGGGGAGGGGCGCGAGCGCAGGGTGGATTACTATCGCCGCTGCATTGACCTGGCGGTCGAGCTGGGCGCTCCCCTCGTGTCCCTGTGGGCTGGAACGGAGTCTACCGGTGCCACCTTTTCCACGCAGGAAGACCCGCGGGCCCTGTTGGAGCGTCTCGCCGGAGGATTGCGCTCGGTCTTAGCCCATGCCCGTGCCAGGGGCGTCGTCATTGGCTTTGAACCGGAGCCGGGCATGTTTATTGAGGGCCCGGCCGGGTACAAGGCGCTGCTCGAAACCCTGGGCCCCGATGCGGGAGACCTAGGTTTGACTCTGGATGTGGGGCACCTGGTCGTGACCGGCGACCGGCCCGAGGGCGACGTCATCCGCGCCCACAGTGAGCAGCTAGTGAACGTGCACCTGGACGATTGCCCCGTCGGAATTCATGAGCACAGGCCTTTTGGTCAGGGAGACCTGGACCTACCGGGAGTTCTTTCTGCCTTACAGGAGGTCGGCTTTCGGGGCGTTGCCTCGGTGGAGCTCTCCCGTGATTCCCACAGAGGTCCAGAGGCGGCGGCCGAGGCTCTCGGAGCCCTTCGGGCAGCGCTCCCCGAAGCACCAGCCTAGGGATCAAGGCTCGGCCTGCCATCCGCCCTGGACCGGGGCTCACTCGGGGACGAAACCTAAACGGTTCGGGCACTCTCTTGAGGCACCCGCGAGGAGCCCAAAACAGGTATCGCCGCCCTTGCCGAAACCGCCCAGGGGAAAATCCCAACAAATCGGGCAGGTCTAAGGCCATATCCCCCCTCCCCCGGCCGATCTAATCTAGAGTCACCTTTCCCTACCGTTATGGTCCCCAACGAAGCAATTGATCGAACCTGTCCCCAGCGGACTGATGGGCGAGCGGTGCTTTTTGCCCATAAGGTGAGCCCCGCCCAGTGCCAAAAGCAGCAACGCGCGAGCTTCCACAAGTGTTTCACCTGCATGCACAACAACGTGCAGCGCACGGATGTGGGCCTTCCCCCCACCCAGAATCGCTCGGTGACCGCAAAGCATCACGCGTAGGGTAAATACCCCAGGTGGACCTAACAGGCAGGGTCGAAAACGGCGCGACCCTCAATGCCGCTTTCGCAGCGGGTGTGGCTTCCCTTGATTGCCTTGTCTACGAGCTGCATCCCCTCCTCTGACTGCTCGCGCTCCGTGTGGTAGACGTGATACACGATGCCACGATTGAGGATGGCTTGAAAGCCATAGCCTGCCCGCTTGAGTCGTTGCTCGATGTCGAAGTCTTCGTGCCCGTAGAATGTCCAGGCCTCGTCATAGCCATTAACGGCTAGAAAGGCCTCTTTGGGAACTGAGTAGTTGACTCCCATTAGTCGCGGAGGCCTAGAGTGAAGAGCGCGGGCAATTGCCAGGGGGAGGCGGACACCGCGGTCCAGTCGAAGGGTGTCTTTCTTGAACGCGCTCCTAATCAACGGGCCATTCAATCCTTCGAACCGACCAGCCTCGATGTCTTCAGTACATACCGTGGGCGAAAGCTCTGGTCCCAGCTTGACCCGGCGCCCGCATTGAATTGTCTTGGGCCGGGCCGTGGCCATATGGTCTTCCACCCAGCGGGGGTGGGGAAATGAATCTCCATCGAGGAACAGCAGGTAGTCTCCGGATGATTGGCGAACCGCTTCATTGACAATTCGCGCTTTGCGATAGCCCCGATCCGACTGCCATACGTGTTTTACGGGGCAACGCAGGCGATCGCGCCAGCGCTCAACCATGGCCCTGGTTTCGTCACCGGAGCCATCATCAGCGATGATGACCTCATGGGGCATGACAGATTGCCGCGCCACTCCGCAAAGGCCGAACTCCAGCTCGCGGGGCGCGTTGTAAGTGCAGATGATGAGGGAGGGGATCATGTGGACGCTTAAGCGTTGGTATTTAGGTCGAGAACTCGGCTCTAGAATATCCCTTGGCTTTGCGTGAGAAAACCCTGTGCTGTTAGAAGATCCTAGCCGTGACCTGGGAAGGGCATTATTGTCTGTACCGAGAAATTGCCGGGGACCTAGGGGCGGGTCAGTGGCGTGCAGGCTCGTTTATGGCCTCCTACCGCTTCCCATCAACTGAGCGTACAAAAAGGCTCGCGAGGGCCACTTCTCCGGAGCCCTCGATTGAAAGGGGGCCCAGCTTGAACCCTGGTTTCAGCGTTTTGGGTTCCGGGAAGGTGTGGCTGTTGACCGTAATCCAGAGGCGGTCGCCCACGAGCATGACTTCGATACGGTTCCAGCCTTCGTGCAGGTGCTTGCCTAGGAGGGGCGCGCCGAGGGCGATTTCTAATTGGGTGGCGTCGTTGCCTCTCAAGCGAATTATGGCGCGCGAATCCAGGTCCTTGAGGTGAACATCCGCCAGGAAGCCAAAGTCTGCCAGGGCGAATTGTCGAATGATGGTGGCCGTGCCGGCGGAGGCCTTGTGTACGAGGCGCCAATCTTGAACCTGCCACTCATCCAGGTCTCCTTCCCAGCCGTTGTGATTGACGCCGGTGTAGATCGTGTTGTAGCCCCGGTCGAAAATTCCGGACTGTTCGCACTCGAGGATGCCCCCGGGGAGCTCCTTGATTTGCAGGTTGCGGTAGTCCACCTCGCCCCCTTCGGATTCCAGGCAGATGTAACCCATGCGAGGGTTTGCGTCAGTGCCCTGGGTAACCATCACGCCATTGACCTTGAGGGAAATTGCACCATCGATGCAGGTGATCGAGTAGTGATTCCATTCAGGGCTCGGTTTGGAGTGCAGTTCCGTTGGGAAGGCGCGGCTGCTGCCACGGCCGTTGATCGGGGTCATGACCGCGCCGTGGATTGGAAAAATATCGCCGTGGGTTGTGTGACCTCTGGTGTTGCCGTAGGCGTGGTCGAGAACTTGCACCTCGACGCTGCGGTGAAATGGAACACCGACGGAAGTGATGTCATCGGCCCAAACAAAAACCCCCGCGTTGCCTCCCGGTACGAGGTGGCGCCATTCGAGCTCCAGTACGAAATTCTGGTACATGCGGTCTGTGCGCAGCTCGCCGGTGGGCTTGCCCGTGCAGTGCAACACGTTGTCGCGAACAACCCATGTGGATGGGGCTGTGTTTACCGGGACCCAACCCTCAAGGTCAACGCCGTTGAAGAGCGACCTAAATTCTGGAGGGCCTTGTTGGCTGGAATCATTGGGCGCGACACAGGCGACCAACAGAAAAAGGGGGATGAGGGAACGCATGGGGGCATATTAGGGCCGGCGCGGCCCCGTGGATTGATTTTTGGAGTCGGGCGGGTTGTGTAGGGATGCTGAAAAAAGCCCTTTCAGGGCCCCACGGATTGGATTGATAAGGCAATCCTACGGAGTGGTCGATCATTATCCCGACCCCAACCCTCCCCATGCTGTTACCCGTATTGCTCTCCCTGTGCCTGCCCGTCGGCGGCGATCTTGTCCAAAGTCTTGAAGTCCTCGCCCCGCGCGCGATCGGTCCCGCTGGAATGAGCGGTCGGGTCGCATCCCTAGCGGGTGTTCCCGGGGACCCGCTGACCGTTTGGGTTGGCGCCGCGACGGGGGGTCTTTGGCAAACCACCAACGGAGGCCTCTCGTGGCAAGCGCGCTTCGAGGATCAAGAGTCTAGCTCGATTGGCAGCATCGCCCTTTGGCCCACCGATCCCGATGTGATTTGGATTGGTACTGGAGAGGGCAACCCACGCAATTCATCTTCCGTGGGAACGGGGATGTACCGCAGCTTGGATGGGGGCAACACATGGCGGCACCTAGGTTTGGAGTTGTCTGAAAAAATTCACCGAATCCTGCTCGATCCGCGTGACCGCGATTCGGCTTGGGTTGCAGTGCTGGGCCCGACCTGGTCAGACGGGGAACAGCGCGGCGTGTACCACACTAGCGATGGGGGAGAGTCTTGGCAGCGTCAGTTGTTTTTTGATGCAAGAACCGGTTGCTCAGACTTGGCCGCCGATCCGCGCAATCCCGAGCACATGTTGGCGGGCATGTGGTCCCACCGCCGCAGTCCGGACTTCTTTGAAAGCGGCGGCGAGGGCTCGGGTCTCTTTACAACTCACGATGGGGGCCTGACTTGGCGCGAGCTTGGCGTGGATGACGGATTGCCAGAAGATCCCATGGGACGCATTGGTCTAGCCTGGAGTCGATCTCACCCGAACACGGTCTATGCCCTCGTTGAGGCCGAAACCCCTGTTCTCTTGCGCTCAGATGACGGGGGTAACAGTTTCCGCACGGTGAACTCCAAGCCTGATGTGGCGCCGAGGCCGTTCTATTTCTGCGACATTCGGGTGGACCCAAAAGATCCCGAGCGTGTCTATAGCCTTCACACCATCGCTACGGTCTCCACCAACGGCGGCGCGGATTTTGAAACCCTGATCCCTTACAACCTGATCCACCCGGACCATCACGCTCTTTGGATTGACCCCACCAACCCCCAGCGCATGATCAACGGCAACGACGGGGGAATTGCTTTCACCCATGACCGGGGCAAGAGTTGGCGTTTCGCACGCAATTTACCCCTCGCCCAGTACTACCACATTGCGGTGGATATGGCCGTGCCCTTCAACGTTTATGGGGGCATGCAGGACAACGGTTCCTGGCAAGGACCTTCGGCGGTTTGGGAGAACGGAGGAATCCGAAATCACCATTGGACCGAAGTGGGTTTTGGAGATGGTTTTGGCTGTGTCCCCCTTCCCGGATCAACCACGCGAGGCTATGGCATGAGTCAGGGCGGGTCACTCTATCGCTGGGATTCAGAGACGGGGGAGCGCTGTGCGATTCGCCCCGATGGCCCGGACGACACAAGACTGCGCTTTGCCTGGAACGCGGGCATTGCGGTGGACCCCTTTGAGCCCAATGCCCTTTGGTATGGCAGTCAGTTTGTGCACCGCTCCACCGACCTTGGGCGCACCTGGCAGATTATCAGCCCGGACTTAACCAGTAACGATCCGCGCTGGCAACGGCAGGCAGAGTCCGGCGGTTTGTCCCGTGACGTGACTGCTGCCGAAAACCACTGCACGATCTTGGCGATTGCTCCCAGTGATTTGGAGGCGGGCCTCTTGTGGGTTGGAACCGACGATGGCCGTCTGTGGCGAACTCAGGATGGGGGTCAAGAATGGACGAGTCTTGAGGAACGGCTTGAGGGCGTGGCCCCCAACACTTGGATTTCCCATGTGGAGGCGGGCAAGCATTCCGCCGAGACTGCGTGGGTGGTGCTTGATGGGCACCGCCGGGGAGATCGCGTTCCCCACTTGTATGTAACCCACGACGGCGGTGAGAACTTTGAACGTTTGGCACTCGAAGGTGTTGTGGGGCATGCACACACCTTGGAAGAAGATCCGATCGATCCAGAGTTGCTTTTCCTTGGCACGGAGGGAGGCCTTTGGGTCTCGTCCAATGGGGGCGCTGCCTGGACAAAGTGGGGCAAGGGTTTTCCCACCGTACCCGTGCGTTCACTCGTGGTACATCCGCGAGATCATGATCTAGTCATCGGTACCCACGGGCGTGCTGCGTGGATCGTGGACGACATTCGCCCCCTGCGGGCTGCAGACGCTGACCGGGAGAACGGACCGGTCCAGGTGGTGCAACCGCCTCCAGCTATTGCTTATCAAGTGAAGCAAACCGGCGAGTCTCGCTTTCCTGGTAGCGAAGAGTTCCGCGGTAAGAATCGCTCGCGCGGGGCATTGATTTCATTTCGTTTGACCGAGCCCGAGGGAGGCTTTGAGGGTAAGGGCACCTTGGATATTCTTGATGAGACCGAAGCCCAAGTCCTGATGCGGATCAAGTTTGATCCGACTCCGGGCCTGAACCGTGTGACTTGGAACCTACGGAGCCATGGCCTTGGGGTGGATGCGGACAAGACGCCTCTCTTGGAGCGTTCGGGAGGCCCCGCGGTGGTTCCCGGCCTTTTCCATGTGCGCGTTCGCATGGGCGCGGGCGAGGCTGAGGCCGAGGACTCTCAACCCCTTCAAGTTCTTCCTGACC
>Ga0302120_10000347_pt1 | contig 20272 bp, 13 predicted proteins | sample AG5_Bottom_MG_FD_203118 | JGI IMG/M metagenome (GOLD analysis project Ga0302120, IMG submission 203118) | Marine microbial communities from Western Arctic Ocean, Canada - AG5_Bottom | ecosystem: Environmental > Aquatic > Marine > Oceanic | place: Canada: Western Arctic Ocean | collected 2017-10-01 | reverse complement strand
ATGCCACTTTTCAGGCGGCCACTCGGCCCGCCCTAAAAAGTGGCATTAAAACTAGGAACGACCTCTATCTATATCGGGTCGGCATGCACGGTGACCTCGCAGCGGGGGACCGCTTGCTCTATGGCCAGGCCGACTTCTTCGCTGAGATCATGGGCTTCGATAAAACTCAAATTCCTCTGGAGGTCCAAGTGAAGTTCCAAAAAGATGTGCGCGCCTGAACGACGGGTACGGAGGTCATGAAACCCGAGTACATTCGGCCCAAATCGGAGGACTGCTTGCAAGACCGCAGCCTCTTCCCCAGCCTGAAGGCCTCGATCCATGAGCATGTCCACAGACTCTAAGAAAATTTCTCGGGCTGTATTAAGGATTAGCAAGGCGATGGCCACGCCCACCATGAGGTCGGGCCAAACGGCACCCTCTAGGATTGTGGAAACGATAAGCCCTGCAATGACCGCGAGATTTGTGAGGATATCACTGGCATAGTGGGCGCTGTCGGCGTGCAAGGCGGGAGACCCGGTGCTTTGGGCCGCCTTGCGCAAACGACGAACGAGCCAGAGTGTGGCCAGGGTACTGACCAACATGACTGCAATGCCCACCCCTTCCATAGCCAGTCGTGGATTTGGGCTGAGAAAACGGCTGACTGCATGAAACCCAAGGCCAAGCCCAGAAGTTAAAATCAAGAGGGACTGAAAAAGCGATGCGAGAGCTTCTGCCTTTCCGTGGCCCCAGGGGTGGTCGGCGTCGGCGGGTTGAATAGCCGTGGTGACAGCCCAAAACACCAAAATGGATGCTAGAACATCCAGGATTGAATCAAGGGTGGAACCCAAAACCCCGCTGGATCCGGTGGCCAGAAAGGCACCAATTTTGAGGACGACCAGCCCCAGCGCCACCTGAATGGTGGTTTTTGCTGTTTGAGTGGGGGAAGTCATGCGGGAAACCGGAGTGAGCCGGAGCGATACTGTAAGGGTTCATGGCCTCCAAACGACCCTCATCCGGCTTTCCTTCCTTTCTAATAGGTGGTGTCTTGCTACTTTTGGGTACTTTATTCTGGATGATTCTGGAGCCGGTGAGTCCACCCATGGATGGGCCCTCACAAACTACCCATACTTTTGAGGAGGAGCCGGGTTCGCAAGAAAAAACGCCGGCTGTGGCCACCGTGGATCCGTCGGAATATCGATTACCCGGTGAGGGTCCCGTTCAAGTGGAGTTGCGTTATTTGGGTGGTCAGCAGGAAGAGCGAATTGCCCCCAAGCAAGGAGGACGGTTGGAGGGTTTTGTGAAGACGCCCGCGCAAGAACCTTTGGCCGGGGCGCGGCTTGTCATTATGGGCGGTCCGCAAGATGGGTGGAGTGCGGTGACTCGGGGGGACGGTTCTTTTTTATTCCCTAATATTCTTCCCGGCGCACACTTTTTTCAGCTGGAACATAAGTCAATGAAGGCCTTGCGTGTTCATCGAGTGAAACCCATCAGCACTACGCGGCGGAGTTTTATTTTGGGCCCGCCGATTTCATTTTCGGTTTTAGTCCGAGATTCAAAAAATGAAGCGCTTCCTGGTGCCCAAGTTTTCGTGGATGGTGGCTTGCAACAAGAAGAAACCGATGAGGATGGCCGCGTTTGGTTTCACGGGGTAGCGTCTGGTCCTCGCGTTTTGGTTGGCGTGCGTGCCGATGGCTTGGTGCCGGTTCGGCAAGAGTTGAACCTATATGCATCTCCGCAAAAAGATGTGGAACTTCCACCGTTAAGAAAGGGTGGGGTGTTGCGTGGCCATGTGAAGTCTTGGCCCGGCAGCCCCCTTCCGGTGATTACGGTTGCACCGCGCACCGCAGCGATTCAGCCATATCAGGTTATTTGGGAAACATGGCAGGCCGTGGAGGTTTCTTCCGACGGGCATTTTTTGCTGAAGGATTTGCCAACGAACCAGTTGATGGATGTTCGTGTTTTTCATCCCGGTGGCGTTGGCGAACCTCGTGTGCGCGCCGTTCGTCCAGACCCTCGCGCAAGCACCACGATTTCTTTTATTGTTAAACAGGGCGTTGGGAAAGTTGCGGGAAAAGTGAAAGACGCCGATGGATTTTTTCTCCGCGGGGCCCAAGTTGTATTGGAGTCTGCCAATCCGGTTGCGTTGTTAAAAACGTTGTATCCCGCCTTGTCGCATGCTCCATCTTTATCTCGACTGCCTATGCCCGCCGCTTTACGTCGGGAAGTTTCTACGAATTCCAACGGTGCTTTTACTTTTGCGGTGGGGGATCACCCCAAAGGGACAGGGGCTTTGGTTTTGACTGTGACGGCACCTGGGCATCAACCTTTTCGACAGTCCATCAAGCGCGCGTATGAGAAGTTGGAAATCCAGCTTTGGCCCGAGAACCGTGCCGCTTCTTTGCAATTGGATTTTGGGAAGACGTCGGATTTACCGCCGGTGGAGTGGTTTTTGGATGGCGCGTCGGCCAAGACCACGAAGGCCCTGCAGTTGGACGCTTTGTTGGCGGGATATTACGAAGTGACGGTGCGTCGTGGGGATTTGGTACTGATTCATGAGCCAGAATTCTCCATTGGCCGACGGACCCACGTAAAATGGGACAATGCGGCAACTCCAACTCGGTGAAGACCTTTCTGTCGACGATTTACTTGCGGTAGCTCGTGGGGAGTCGGTTCAAATTAAATTTGGCCGCGATGCTTTGCGGCGGGTCAAGGAGTCCCGAGCTACGGTTGAGTCCATTGTGAAGGCAGGCCGACCGGTCTACGGCGTGAATACGGGTTTTGGGGCTTTGGCTAAAGAGAAAATTGATGCGCAAGATTCTGGCACGTTGCAAAAAAATCTCTTGTTGTCGCATGCGGCCGGGTGCGGATTAGATTTGTCGGCTAATGAAAAGCGTTTAGCACTCTTGTTACGCATCCATTCTTTGTGTCGCGGCGTGAGTGGTGTTCGGCCCGCGGTGATTCGATGGATGATGAAGCTGTTTCAAAGTGGATGGCTGCCCCGCGTTCCGGAAAAAGGAAGCGTGGGGGCTTGTGGTGATTTGGCGCCGCTTGCGCACTTGGCTTTGCCTTTGATTGGAGTGGGAGAACTCATTTCACCCGGCGGCAAGCAGATGTCGTCGGCACGTGCTTTGAAAAAAATTGGCTTGGCGCCGATGGAGTTGGCGGCCAAAGAAGGTTTGGCTCTCATCAATGGCGTTCAAGTGAGCAATGCCATTGGACTATGCGCATGGGCACGAATGCGCGTATTGTCGGAAAGCGCCGATGTGATCGGCGCACTTTCGGTTGAGGCCGTCCAGGGAAGCCACCGACCGTTTGATGCGCGGGTGACCAAAGTCCGGCCTCATCCGGGCGCTAAGGAAACATCGGCGAATTTACGTCGGTTGTTAAAGGGCTCTGAGGTGGCGAAGGCGCACAAAGATTGTGACCGCGTACAAGATCCGTACTCGTTTCGTTGTATGCCGCAGGTTCATGGTGCCGCAAAAGACGCCTTGGCGGTCTTGGAGAAAGCGCTTGTGATTGAGGCGAATTCCGCCACGGACAATCCCATTATCTTTTCCGGACAAGGAGATTCCGTTTCTGCTGGTAACTTTCATGGTCAACCCATTGCAATGCCAATGGACGCAGCGGTCAATGCGTGTTGTGCGTGGGGGAACATTTCAGAGCGCCGGGTGGCCACGTTGATTCATCCGGCGATGTCCGGGCTCCCTGCTTTTTTAACGCCGGCGCCGGGTTTGAATTCAGGGCTGATGATTCCGCAAGTGGTTGCTGCCGCATTGGTCAGTGAAAATAAAATCTTGGCGCATCCAGCAAGCGCAGATTCAGTGACGACCAGCGCGGATCAAGAAGATCATGTCTCCATGGCGAATTCCGCGGCAAGGAAATTGCGCGAGGCCGTGACGAATACCGAACGTGTATTAGCCATTGAGTGGCATGCGGCGTGTCAAGCGCGCGAGTTTAACCGTGGCGTTAAAGCAGGCGTGGGGGCAGAAGCGGCTTATGCTTGCCTGCGCCGGAGTATTCCCCCTTTGAAGAAGGACCGGTATATGGGGCCGGAGTTGGATCGAGCGCATGCATTGTTGGCGAGTGGTTGCCTTACACCCAGGCGTCTGACACCCAGACGTCGTTCCTAGTCAAATCTGCCTTCGGTCACTTGTGTGGACCCACTCTCTCCAGATTTCCAGGTTCGACGAGGCGGTAGTGGGGGCTTAGACAATAGGGCAGAGAAGTAGGGCAAAAGCAAGGCTGAGCACGCCTCAATACGAAACAGAAATCCTAGACTAGGAGGAACCATCTAGGGATTTTCGGGTATTGTGGGGTATGTTCTCCCTACTCATCTCCCTCCTTTTTGTGCCTCAGCAGTCCGCACAAGAGCTCGCCGACGCCTACCTTGCCGCACATCATCTCCAAGGGAACGCAGTTTTCCAGAAAGATCAAGGTTGGTCTCAAACTGCGCAACGTACTTTGTTTGACCGGCAGGTTCTGGGCTATCCCATCCGAGACGAGGTCATCAAGGTGCTCCAGTTCCGTGACGGAAGCACCCAGGTCATCGGCGTAGAGTCCGATTACACCGACGTGTTCGCCACGGTTTCTTTTTCCATAGAGACTGCGGAAGCCCTGGCTTTAGCCGCTCGCGCTGACGTCATGGATCCGCCTCCTACGATGGGTAAAGGGAACCTCCCCATGGAGGGTGTGCGTACTCCGGTTCAAACGCGTTTGGTTTGGCAAGACCATCAACTCGTTTATGAAGTGCGCTTGCATGTAGACGGTGATGGCACATGGCATGAAGATGTTCTGGTGGATGCCGCAACGGGCGCCATTGCGGATGTTGATGATTTACGTTTAGCTTGTTGTTGGTCCGTGAATGGAACGGGGGATGTTTTTGACCCAAACCCCGTGCAGACTTCGGATAACCACAATCTAAAAGACCAAAGTGATTCCAATAGTGCCGTGCCTTCGTCAGAGTACTTCACGCGAACGCTTCAGGGTTTAGACGGTACGGGTTATTTGCAGGGGCCTTACTGCTCCACTTCGCCGACGTCGGGCCGTGCCCAGGAATCCTCCTTGGTCTTCCAGTATCAGCGGAATAACAATGACTTCGAAGAAGTGATGAGTTACTACCATATTGATGAGTTTCAACGTTATTTGCAGGCCATCGGTCAAATGAATGCGAGTAACCGTCAGCAACTTGTGGATGTGAATGGAAGCAGTTCGGATAATTCTTGGTTTGATACGGGAAACCGTCGTATTACTTATGGTTACGGCGGTGTTGATGATGCCGAAGACGCGGACATCATTGTTCATGAATACGGCCATGCGTTGCACTATGACGTGCAAGGGAGCATTGGCGGCAGTGAAAATGGCGCCATGTCGGAGGGTTATGGGGATTACTTTGCCGCCAGTTTTTATGATGACGCCTTGGTCGGTGAGTGGGATGCGGTGTCTTACACGGGTGGTCCTTATCACTACTTGCGTCGGGTGGATGAAAACTTATATTACCCGAACAACTTGAATAACCAGGTGCACCATGACGGGCAAATTTGGTCCGCGGGACTTTGGGATTTTCGTGCCGCGGTGGGTCGTGAAGTGGCCGACAACATTATTGTGGAAGGCATGAGTTTGATGTCACGCAATACCAAAATGGATGCTGCGGCAAACTTTTTGCTAACGGCAGAGCAACAGTTGTACGGCGGAAAGTGGAAGCCTTACCTTGAGTGGGCCATGGATCGCCGAGGGTTTATTTCTCTGAATAGCAACACCGTGGTGTTGAGTCCGCAAGACACCACGCCGATTTCGGGAAGCACCGTAAAATTAGATTTGAATGCGCCGGGGCATGGTGGGGCCGTCTTTCAGACCGTCGTTTCAAGGCGGCCTGGGGAATACACCTTGGGTGCACCGTATAACGCCACAGTGAACGTCGGCCTTGACATGCTCAACATTTCGTTAAACCTTCCGGGCTTCGGCGGAGTTTTGCCGGCCAATGGTCAGGTCACGATGTCGGGGTCTATCCCTGTGGGTCACACCGGCATGCCTTTTGTCTTTCAAACAGCAATTTTGGGTGCTGGAAGCAGCATCGTTGCCGTTTCCACGCCATGTGCCGTGCGCGAAGGGATCCACTAAGAATCCTTAGAATCGGGGGATGGCACGTACCCAAACCCCGACACGCCTTGTCCTGACCCCGGGCCCTCAGCCATCGCTGATCGGGACAAAACTCCATTGCAAAGATTGGCAGGCGGAAGCCGCGCTTCGGATGTTTCTCAATAACCTGCATGCCGACGTGGCGGAGCGTCCTGAGGACTTGGTGGTCTACGGTGGAACCGGCAAGGCAGCTCGCAATTGGGAGGCGGCACAAAAAATCGTGGACACGCTCCAACGTTTGGAGGTGGACGAAACCATGCTCGTACAAAGCGGGAAACCCGTCGGCGTATTTAAAACCCATGCCCATGCGCCGAAGGTTTTGATTGCCAATTCCAATCTCGTGGGAAAGTGGGCGAATTGGGATCATTTCCGAGATTTGGAAGACAAAGGCTTGATGATGTATGGCCAAATGACTGCGGGAAGTTGGATTTACATCGGCACCCAAGGCATTCTTCAAGGAACGTATGAAACTCTGGCTGCGGTCGCGAACAAGTGCTTTGATGGCACCTTGAAGAATACGCTGACCGTAACGGCAGGCGTCGGTGGAATGGGCGGTGCGCAACCTTTGGCGGTCACCATGAACGAAGGGACTTGTCTGATTGCCGACGTAGAGCAAAGCCGTATTGATTTTCGTTTACGCACGAAATATCTGGATGAATGCGCAGAAAATTTAGAGGCAGGAATCACGCGTGCTTTGGAGGCGAAGGCGGCGGGCGAAGCGGTGAGCATTGGCGTGTGCTGTAATGCCACGGAATTATTGCAGGCTTTGGTGGATCAAAACATTACCCCAGAAATCCTCACCGACCAAACCAGCGCGCACGACCCCCTCAACGGTTACGTTCCCGATGGAATGAGCTTGGCCGACGCCGAAGCTTTGCGTGAAGCAGACCCCAAGGCCTACCAAAAAGAAAGTTATCGCACGATGGGGCGTCATGTGGAGTTGATGTTAGAGTTCCAACGTCGGGGCAGTGAAACTTTTGACTACGGCAACAACCTTCGCGCCTTTGCCCGGGAAGAAGCCGGGGTTGAAAATGCCTTTGATTTCCCAGGCTTTGTGCCGGCTTACATTCGCCCGCTTTTCTGTGAGGGCATGGGTCCGTTTCGTTGGGTGGCGCTCAGCGGTGACTCAGAAGACATTCGGAAAACTGACGCAGCCATTTTGCGGTTGTTCCCGCACAAAGAAAGTCTGTGCCGATGGATGAAAATGGCCGGCGAGCGTATTGCTTTTCAAGGACTTCCCAGCCGCATTTGCTGGCTTGGCTACGGAGAGCGTCACATCGCAGGCCTAGAATTCAACCGCATGGTGCGTGACGGGGAACTCAGCGCACCCATTGTGCTTGGCCGAGATCACTTGGACTGCGGAAGCGTAGCCAGCCCCAATCGAGAAACCGAAGCCATGAAAGATGGCACGGATGCCGTTGCGGATTGGCCACTCCTCAACGGCATGTTGGCTGTAGCCAGTGGCGCCAGTTGGGTGAGTATGCACCATGGGGGAGGAGTGGGCATCGGCTATAGCCAGCACTCCGGTCAAGTTTGCCTCTGTGATGGCACCGCCGAAGCTGACGACCGCCTTCGCGCTGTGCTCACGAATGACCCCGGCACGGGGGTCATGCGCCATGTGGATGCAGGTTATGAAGAAGCGATTGACTGCATGAACGCACGCGGTGTCGATATTCCTTAGAATACCTGCATGCACGTTACACCAGCCTTTGCCCTAAGCTTCGCGCTTATTTCTTTCATCGGCTTTGCTCCGTCCGCCCGTGCACAGGGCGCATGACCTTCATGAAGTAGCCCTTCCGCGCTCATGCCCGGGGGGTTGGAAGCCAGTTTGGCTTCGCTAGAAGAGCAGTCCGTCCAATTCCGTTTCACCGTGTCAGCGGGCTTCGGTTTTCGTGGTGATCATGTAGAAACGGCGGGCTTGGATTCTAATGGTGATCCAACCACCCCCGGTCAGCATCAACATGAAGTCACCATGAACATGATGTCCATTCAACCGTCATTTACTTTTGCAGCCTTGGAAGATTGGAATCTAGAGGTGCTACTTCCATTACGTTTGATGCAACGGAAAGCAAAAATTGTTCCTATAGACGATATGAATGATGAACAATTGGCAGATGCGCAACGCAACTTAGATATTCACCATCCAAGCAAAACGCTGAAGGGCGTCGGAGACCTTGCGGTGATGTTCCGCTCGCGCACTCCTGACGTTCCATGGTCTTGGGGAGTCACTCTTCCTACGGGAACAACCGAAGAAGATCCGTACGTATTAGGGGCCGACCACCTTGCCCATGAGCACGTTCAATTTGGCACAGGCACCGTCGTGCCTCGCTTGGAATACCGCGCTCTGAATGACGGGTGGATCACCATGGTTGCCCTTATGGCTCCGGTGTATGCCAATCGCCACGGGTTTACCGCACCTCCGGAACTTACGCTTTTTTCTGCTCGCCGAGGTCAACTGACCGACGTAATTACTTGGACTCTTGGAGCGTCCGCACGCGCACAGGGTTATGGGGATTGGAATGGCACGCGTGACATCAACACGGGTTATGGGGCTCTTGTTGCCGATGCGGGCTTGTCTTGGAATACCGAGTCGGGCACCTTTCACCTAGGCGCAACCTTTCCCTTGGCGCAACGCCTTTGGCAAGACGGGAGCGATGCTTTCGAACTTGGCCCTTCGGTGGCCTTTTCGTTTGCGCCTTAGGTAGGCTTGTAGAGACGGCTTGCGGAGAATAGAAGCATGGGGGCTTCTCGCACAAAGCGAAAAAGGAGGTTGAGGTGTGCGTGACCGCCTTGCTTTTCAAGCTTCCGCAATCAAAGCCAAAACGTCGGCGCCAAACTGTTCCATCTTCACTGGCCCCATGCCAGTTACGGCAAGAAGCTCTTCCTCCGAAGCTGGGCGAGCGTTGGCAATGGCGATAAGCGTGCGGTTGTTGATGACATGAAATGCCGGAATGCCGAATTCCTTAGCTTGCGCGATTCGCCAGGTTTTGAGCGAGCCCTCTAGGCCATCTTCGGACACGGTCGTGCGTTCCGGCCTTTTCTTTTTTACCGTCTTTTCTTCCAAAGCAAAGGAAACAAAGATTTCCCCATCATCCAACGCAGTAGCACCTTTTGTACTGACACCCACCACCGGATATTCTGACCCACTGGACACCACATAACCTTCATCCATCAAAGCCTGCAGCAACGCCGTCAACATCGGCGCCGACCATGCGCTCAAGCCCCCGTAAAAATCCAAATCCATCGGAATCCCCGCCGCGCGGCTGCCCTTCAAAATCTGCACGGTCTTTCGTTTTCCATATTGCACCGGCCATTGGCGCACTGCCTGCAACAGAATACGCGCGGCTTCGTCATTTTCTCCCGTTAACGCAGCCTTCGGGTTCGCCGCCGCCCGTTCACATCGGCAGCACGTCCCACAACCCTCTGGCAACTCCACCGCTTCCGGGTCGCCGAAGTATTCCAGCACGCGCCGCCAAGAACAGGTTCCCCCTTGCACCCAATCATAAATCCGGCCCAGCCGCCGAAGCCCGCCTTCCACGACTTCGGGGGTTGGAGGTGTTCCATCCACGCTTCCCTGCCGAATCAAAAAATCCCAGGTCCGATAATCCTTCCCGCGCCAAAGTAAAACGGCCTGCGCCGGCTGCCCATCGCGCCCCGCGCGCCCAAACTCCTGATAGTAATCCTCAAAACTCTGCGGGAGGTGCATGTGAATCAACAGCCGGATGTCGGCCTTGTCCACGCCCATTCCAAAGGCATTCGTGGCCACAAGCGCATCCAACTGATCCGTCTGGTAATCCTCCTGCGCCTGCCGCCTCGCCTCGCCGGTGCAGCCGCCATGATAATAAGCCGCGGTCAACCCATTTCGCTGAAGCTCTTCGGTGAGTTCTTCGCAAGCCTTGCGCGTGCCGGCGTAGATTAACGCGGGCGCTTTTCCCGGACGGTTTTGCACCAATCCGACGGCATGATCTCGGCGTGCTTCTTCCTGGGTAAACTTTTGTGCCGAGAGTTGTAGGTTCTCCCGACGGAATCCGCGAATGAATAGCTGTGGATCCGAAAACTGCAGGGCCACACCGAGTTCTTCACGGAGTTCCGGGGTGGCCGTGGCGGTGAAGGCGGCACGTCGGTGTGGGTTGCCGTTCTGGAGAAAGGGGCCAATCTGCAAGTAGTCCGGCCGAAAGTCATGGCCCCATTGCGAGACACAGTGAGCTTCATCTACAGCAACCAGCGGTGTGGGCGTCGGAGCTTGTTGAAGGAGGTTTTGGAAGTAAGGGTTGTTGAGGCGCTCGGGCGAAATGTAAAGAAGTTTCAAGGTGCCTGCCCGAAAATCGGCTTCGGCTTGGTGAAGTTCTTCCAAGGGGAGCGCGCTGTGAATACAAGCTGCGGAAATGTTGAGTTTTCTGAGCGCACCGACTTGGTCCTGCATAAGTGCGATAAGCGGGGAGATGACAAGGGTGGTGCCTTCGAGGAGCAAGGCTGGAAGCTGATAGCAGAGGGATTTCCCCGCGCCGGTAGGTAAGACTGCAATGGTGGGTCGCCCGGCCAGGATGGACCGAATAATGTCCGCCTGGCCCGGCCGAAATTTGGTGTGGCCAAAGGTCTGGTTGAGAGCGTGGTAGACCTGGTTTTTGGTGAAGGCGGGGGTGGGGGTCATCCGTTGTTAGACTAGGTGGGCCTGTTGAGGTGAGGTGAAAATATGGAACAAATTCAAATAAAGGTACAAGGAGAGGATTATTGGTTCCTCGATGGTTCACCTTAACAAGAGAATCTAACAGAAGCGGGAGTGCCTTCATTAATGCTTAGGCGTGGCCAAGCTAAGTAAAAAAGGCTCGAGGCCCCCCTGTTTTTTTATGTACTGAAATCGCTCCCACTCCGTCATCGCCCACAAGTTTTTTTCCATGTGAGCCAAAAGCCCGCGGATAGAGTTCCGAAACCACTTTTGTGACAAGGCACGTTTTTTTAATCGATAAAGAGATATCGCTATTTTAAATTTAAGCCTGGAAAGTGATACATGCTTTGCTCCAAACCAGTCCTGCTTAATAGAAAGGGACCCTCGCAATAGGTTCAAGGCGTCGGCGTCCCGGCCTTGCAAGGTCCTCAGCTCAGAAAATGATTCCGAAAAGTCAGCAAGGAGAAGTCCCTTTCCGTCGGTTTTCATAACCTCTTTAATTGCTCTTTCGAATCTCCCTTCCGCTTTTTCGTAAAGACCTTCTCGCAAGAAAATCTCTCCAAGCAGATTTGTTATTGAAGAAAATTCATTGGTTCTGCGGTGTGCCGGCCCTAGGATTTTTACTGCTTTCCTAATCACTTTGTGGGAGTTGGGGTAATCTTTCGACCACATAAGGTTGCGCGCAATTTTTTCTAATATTGAACCTATGCGAAGTGCGCTTTCACTAGAGGATTTTTCAAGTATCTTCAGTGCCTCTTGATATTGCACAACTGCGCCGTCTAAAGAGCCCCACCGACCAAGGAATTGAGCGTATTCCATGTGGACTGAAGCCAAAGTTGTATTGCTGACTCCATCGCTTTGCTTAATCAAAATATCAAACAAATACCTCGCCTTAGGGTATTCACCTAAAGAAGACAGGGTTTTGGCAAGATTTACACGACACTGGCTCAAGACTTCAATGCTCTCGATTGACTCATGTTCAGCAAGAGTCAATGCTCGCTCAGCAAGAGAGGCGGACTTAAATAGATCTCCGCGTGAGAAATTTAATTCCGAAAGAGAGAGAAGGAACTTCACTAGAAGCAGGCCGTCATTCGAGCCGAGCTTCTCAGAAATTTCGACTCCACGCAATAAATACTTTTCCGATTCCTGCAAATATTTTTTTCGGACAGAAAGGAATTCTCTTTGATTTATTACCGAAACCTCCACAATGTGATGGTCGTCCATCCCAAGCCGATGCAGTTCCTTTCCGAGAGGCAATAGCCGTAATGCAATATGTTCACCTCGGCTTACGGGGATTGATTCTGCAACGGCCAACCTCGCAAGTAACGGGCTTAAAGTGTCATGAGAGGTTGCGAGCCCCATCGGGATATCTGCCTGCGATTGCAAAGAAGCCAAGAAATAAAGAAATGAGGAGGCGAATAGCATGGCTTCATTCTATCAAGCTGTTTTTAGTAATCGCCTAGAAGTGCGTTCGCTGGAAAACTAGCCGGCTAGCACTATATGGGGTCGCCAAATATTGCGCTAAAGGGGGAATCGCACTTTTCTATCTGGTCAAGTGCGCTGGAACTTGAGTTTTTCTAAGTCACCAGCAGGGATGCTGGCATTGCCCTTGCTGGGGTCTTGATCCGGCGCTGGATGAGTTAGGATGCCTCTATGATTTTTGCCATAACGCTCACGCTCTTCTTTGCGCAATCCACACCATTGGCGCTTTCAGGCCGCCTGAAGGCCGGGGACGATTTCATTGATGTCACCGTCGGTCATGCTGCTCCTTTTATGAAGGACATGAATGGGGATGGTCTCATGGATCTACTGGTGGGTGAATTTGGAGACGAGGACTTCCCCGTGTCCCGTTTGCCCGACAGCATGCAGGATTCCAAGCCTGGGCAGTACAGCCAGGGAAAGCTGCGCGTATATCTCAACCAAGGAACGGCGTCGGTGCCAAAGTATGAGGCCTTTGCCTATCTGCAAGCCGGCGGTGAGGACGCGTCGGTTCCCACCACGTGATGCATTTGCTTCTGTCCACAGTTTGTGGATTATGACGCCGATGGCGACGAAGATATTCTTTCCGGTTCCTACACGGGAGAGGTCTATTATTTTGAAGCCACTGCGCCGGGTGTGTGGAAGCAGGGGGTTTATTTGCGCAACATGGACGGCAATGTTCTCAATGTAGGCATCTCTTTAACTCCCGAAGCGCACGACATGGACGCCGATGGAGATTTAGACTTATTGATTGGCACCCGTTCCGATGGTGTCTTTGTCTTTGAAAATAGGGGGACGCGTTCCCTGCCGCAGTGGTCGGCTGACGGTATTCCGCTGAAAACCTCACCGGGCGATGAACTGGAAGGCTCCAACGCGCATCTTGCGGATTGGGATGGCGACGGGAAATTAGACATCGTGGCAGGAAGCGAGTGGGGCGGTGCGCATTGGTACCAAAATGTTGGAAAAGCGGGCCAATTCGTTTTTGCGGCATCGCAAGAACTGGTGGCGCGCGGAAAGTTCATGGAGCGTACGGAAGAGGATGGGCCCGTTGGACCAGGGAGCCGCACGAAGGTTCACGCCATGGATTACAACGCCGACGGGAAAATGGACTTACTTGTGGGGGATGTGCAGTGGTTGGAGTATCAACTCCAACCACTGACCGCGAAAGAGAAGGCCGAAAAACAGGCGTTTAAGCCAAAGTACAAGGCGGCTGAGGCCACTTATGACCAAGCGGTCGATGAGCGTAATTCTCATGTTGGCAAACCCGGGGGCATTCCCGAAGAAGTGCTTCAGCGCTATCAAAACGCCAATGACGTTTTTGCGCCGTTTCGTCGGCAGTGGTCGGGCTACAAGCGAAGCCGCACGAATACGCACGGCTGGGTTTGGTTGTATTTAGGAGAATAACCCTAAGGGATTACAACCGAATTCACCGAGCTTAAAGCGCCAACATTCCCAGTATTTGCCAAGGCCTGAAAATAAAGTGTGAGCCCGCTCCAGCTTGCTTGCACGGGAAGTTGCAAGGATTCAAATCCAAGCGCTCCGACGGAAACATCATGAACGACTTGCATGTGGCTTTGGTTCAGCCCGAGGTCTCCAAATGCCGTGCTCATGCTCCCTGTTCCGGAAGATCCCGCGATACGCAAGCGCCACTGAGGTTGTGCCAAACTGCCAAGAAGAATTTGTGTGGCGTCGGCAGGGTCCACCTTTGCCCAAAGCGGTGGTTCACTGGCTTCTCCTTCTAGGTCAATGTGAAGGGTTTGTTCTAGCTCATAATAGGTGTCCTCTTGACCCATGATTTCAGCAAGCAAAAAACTGCTCGCTAATTTACGGTAAGCTAAATGCTGAGAGTCGTAAGAAAGAGATCCGAAACCCCAAAGTAGGTGCACATCGGAATCTGTGGATCCAAAGTGGTCGCCACCATGAATGAGAGCCCACACTCTCCTATTTGAATTTTCTGCTTTGTTGTACCAAGGTCGAACAATCGAATTCCAATTGTTCGTTAGATCCTCGTCACCTGTAACAACAAGGGCACTTCCAGAATAGTCATCAAATGTACTAAATCCATTTTGTGTACCTCCAAGAAGTGTTCCTTGGTAGGGTGACAACATAACAACAGACTCAATGCGCGGCTCTTCTTTAACTAAATACGAGAGTGCGCCCCCGCCCATCGAGTGGCCACAGGCAGACCAGGGGAAATTATCCGTCATGCCATAGAGCCACGATGTTGTGTTCTGAGATTCGTCTTCCACCCATTGCATGAGTGCGCGAGTGTCCTTGGCCTGGCGCTGCATTTTGACAAAGAGCAGTGCGGTTTCTGTGTCATTGGACATGACTACAAAACCCCAACTTGCAAGATGTGTGCAAAGTCGATCATAGTCGCTGGCGGGTTCGATCCAACCGTGCATGAAACCGGTTAAAGGAAAAGGGCCGGATGTGGTGTCCGCGGTTGCGTCCCTGCCTGCAATGACTGCGGGGTAATAAATGCGCCCATAAACGCGGCCGCGGCCATAGTTAGAGTCACGGAAATCAATATCGCGCCAGCCGACGGAATGGGGGCCGGGGTCGCCGAGGTCTTGTGCGGGGAGTGGAGCCGAGGCTCCGGACAAGAGGATAGTGATGAAGAGAAGTAACTTCATTGACCTTTATTCTACTAGGAGAAATTGAGTCCGAGGGGATTTTTCCTGCAAACTCGTGACTCCTTCGGCGGTGCATGCCGTGTTCCAAAGCCAAACTTTTTGCAGAGAAGGCAGGGTTTTGAGCTGGGAAATTCCGACGTCCGTGACACGAGTGCTCACAAGATTCAGTGTATGGAGGGTAGGATGATGGCCGAGGTTTTTTAGGCCGGCATCAGTGATCGCCGTTTCTCGTAAATCAAGTTTTTCAAGCCGAGGCATTTCTTGAAAGAGAGGCATCAGTTCATCCGTGATGATTGTGCGGGCTAAGTTGAGCTCAACGATATGTTGTAGCACGGGCCGAAGTAGTGCCCGAACTTGTGCGTCATCCATGTCCGCGCAGGGTGCACTGAAGTCAATCCAAAGGGCGTCGGTGTTGGCGGCAAGGGGTTGAACATGAACTAATGCATCTTTTAGGGGCGCAAGATTCATGGGTTCCAGGCTTTCTTTCTCTTCCTCTACGGCAGCCACCTCTAGGGTCTCTTCTTCTTGCCCTACCCAAGGGAAGGGGTCTTCGAAGGATGCTCCCGCATGAATCCATGTTTCGAGAAGTTCCAACTCGGATGGTTTGAGCTGGCGCTTTTCCTCCGGTGGCATATGGTCTTCATCTTCCAACGGGAGGTGAATGCGGTAAAGCAATTCACTCTCAAGGGGGGCATTAGGCTCTATGGCCAGGCCCCCTTCGCCGCCGGCCAAAATCCAATCAGGTGTATCCAAACGCAGTTCCCCTTTTTGTTTTCGAGCACCGTGACAATTGACACAACGTGCTTTTAGGAGTGGCGCAATGTGCGAAGAATAAGTGGCGTCGGCAGAGATTTCTTTCGCTTGCTTTAAGGGTTCCCACAAGAAGTCGTCCCCATGCGTCATCATCCCACCGAAGTGGCCTGCGGGAAGAAGAGCCGTGACCAGAAGACATAAAGTACGTCGGTATTGCTTTACTTTTCCTTTGCGGTGAAGCCAAAGGCACAGAATGCTTCCCAATGCAATGGCGATGCCAAGTCGTTCATGCCACTCCATGACCCAATCCTCTCCGCGTCCGGGTTCTTCGTGGAGCAGCCACCCAGAAGTTGCCGCAAGAAGGGCCGAGGCTGTGGCAAGCGCCACCCAAACCCTAGGTACAGGCCCCTGACTTTTACGCCACGCCGTCCATTCGACAAAACCTAAGGCAAAGAAAATACCAAGAGGAAGATGGAGAAAGACAACGTGAAATCTTCCAAAAACGAGGAGGAGTTCCGTCACTGTTTATGCCATGAGGCCAGGGATGACTTTCCCGAAGACGTCGGTAAGCCGCATATCACGCCCCTGTGTGGGGAAGGTCAGATTTTTATGGTCAAAGCCAAGGCAGTGCAGCAAAGTGGCGTGAAGGTCATGCACGCTAACGGGGTTTTCCGTGATGTTATAGCCGAAGTCATCCGTGGCGCCATAGACCGTACCCGGATTCACGCCTCCGCCCGCCATCCACAAGCTGAAACATCTTGGGTGGTGGTCCCGACCGTAATTCGTTTTGGTCAAGGTGCCTTGGCTGTAAACCGTGCGGCCAAATTCACCTGACCATAAAACTAAGGTGTCATCCAATAGCCCGCGTCGTTGCAAGTCTTTGACGAGCGCGGATTGAGCTTGGTCCACTGCCTTGGACTGCGCGCGAATTTCCTTGGGCAAATTACCGTGCTGGTCCCAGCCTCGCATATAAAGTTGGATGAATCGTACGCCTCGCTCTGCAAGGCGTCGGGCCATGAGGCAATTAGAGGCAAAAGATCCTGGCTTGTGCACGTCATCTCCGTACATCGCCAAGGTCTTTTCATCTTCCGTACTGATATCGGTGAGTTCCGGAACAGACATTTGCATGCGGTACGCCATTTCGGCTTGTGCAACGCGCGTGCGGACTTCGGGGTCTAAACTGCGTTCATATTCCTTTTCATTGAGTTCGCCGACGAGATCTAACATGCGTCGACGGTCTTCTCTGGAAACCCCGGCCGGGTTATTGAGATATAACACCGCATCTTTTCCAGACCGCAACTTGCAGCCTTGGTGCTCTCCTCCAAGGAAACCAGATCCCCAAAAACGCGCGGACAATGCCTGCATATTTCCAATGCCTTGGCTGATGAGCACCACAAAGGCTGGCAGGTTGGCGTTGGCGTTGCCTAAGCCGTAAGACATCCAAGACCCAAACGACGGCCGACCTGGTTGTTGATTCCCCGTTTGGAAGAAAGTAATTCCTGGCTCATGGTTGATGGAGTCGGTGTGCATGGAGCGCACCACACACATGTCCTTGGAGAGCTTCGCCGTATGGGGGAGTAGTTCAGAAAGCCAAACACCATCTTGGTTGTTTTCATACTTGTTGAAGTTGAAAATACTCGGGGCAATCGGGAAGCGTGCCTGCCCGCTTGTCATGGTGGTCAGGCGCTGGCCTTTGCGGATGGACTCAGGCAAATCCTTGTCATAATAATCCTGAAGGCCTGGCTTGTAGTCAAAAAGGTCAAGCTGGCTGGGCGCGCCTTCCATATGCATGTAGATGACGCGTTTGGCTTTGGGGCGAAAGTGCGGGCCATGGATGGGTGTTGCGGCAAGGGCTGATTTCGGCAGAATCGATTGGAGTGCCATGGCACCCAAGCCGGCGCCAAGAGAGCGCGCGGAAAGTCCAAAGAAACGTCTGCGTGTGAGCATGAGTTCACGCTCTTGGAGGGGGTCGAGGGGAAAAGGAGGAGACATGATTAGTGTTTAGTGACCACTTCGTCGAGCGACAGAAAAGCGTTAGCCATCATGGTCCATGCGGCAAGGGTGGCTGGGTCTTTGCTCATGTCCGGTTGCGCAGACTCCCCAATTTCTAATAAAGACATTGCATCGGTCGGCGATTCTTGGAAGCGCGCGAGGAAGGCCTGGTAAGCAACCTCAAATTTTTCATTTTCCTGTGCCGACGGGCGTCGGCCCGTGCACCGCTCAAACATGTTTCGAATTGGCTTGTCCATGCTTTTTTGTGCCAAGACACGTGCCGCCTCAAGAAACTGCACGTCATTCCACAGCACCAATGCCTGAAGTGGGGTGTTGGTGATACTCCGTTTTGTAACACAGAATTCTCTGGTCGGGGCATCTAAAGTCAAGAGTGCGGGCGGAGGAGAAGCCCGTTTCCAGTAGGTGTACAAACTACGACGCCAAAGCTCTTGGTCGTCTCCTTGTTCGAAAATCCGTGTGTTGGATTGGGGCATGGCTACTTCTTTCCAAAGTCCTTCGGGTTGATAAGGCTTGACCGACGGCCCGCCTTGTCTTTCAATGAGCAACCCAGAGAGCGCGAGCGCTTGGTCACGAATTTCTTCGGCACCCAAGCGTCGCCGGGGATAAGAAGAAAGCAGGGCGTTGTCCGGGTCAATAGCAATTGCAGCCTCTTGAAAACGTGACGACTGTCGGTACGTTTCTGAGGTGACGATTAAGCGCAAAAGGTGTTGCACGTCCCAACCACTTTCTTGGAATTCCACAGCCAGCCAATCAAGTAGCTCTGGATGACTTGGCCAGGCGCCCTGTAGGCCAAAGTCTCCACTGGTGCTGACTAGTCCAGCTCCAAAAACTTGTTCCCAAATACGGTTCACCGTGACGCGCGCTACGAGAGGATTTTCTTTGCTCGTGAGCCATGCTGCGAGTCCTCTTCGATCTTGCGGGGAATTTTCCGGCATACTTCCAAGGGCCGACGGCACTCCGCGCTGGACCGGGCGGTCTTTGTCTGGCGCATCATATTCACCGCGCATCAAGACATAAGCCTGCTTCGGCTCTGGAAGTTCTTTCATCACCATAGTGAGAGGAATTCCCTCCTTGATCTTTTGAATCGTCCCTTTGAGTTCTTCTTCTTGAGCAAGTAGCTTTCGAAAAAATGGCGACTCTTGACGTCGCCAGTCATGGAGGAGGGTTTCGTTGAATTGTGCAACGCCACGGTCCCGGATTTTTTCTGGGACGAGAGACCATGCAAGTGAATCTTTTAGTATGGATTTTTCTGAAACTAATTCCACATAGAGCCCACCCGTGCCCCCTGTATTAATCACTTTAAAGAGGATCATGTGTTTCCCTGCTTCAAGGTCAAGCTCTACTTGATCTTGGTTGGCTTTTGCGCCACGGTTAACACGGTTTTCAAAGACTTGGATTCCGTCTACGTAGACTTGGATTCCGTCATCACTCCCGAGGGAGAATTTCAGTTTTCGGCGAGAAGGAACGAAGAATTCTTTTCCCGCAAAGCTTACGATGGAACCGGCAGGAAGCTGTGCATTGACAACATCGTCCTTCAGGTCTCCTCGGAAAACCCAAGTGTAGTCGTCGGGCGCAAACTTTTTGGTGAAGTCAAAGGTGGTCTCTGTTTCAGGACCAAAAAGAGTGTCATATCCCGGGTTATCTTCATGGGGCTTATAGGGCCATGTGGCATACCATCTTGAATCGGCAACCGGAAGAGCGTTAAGGCCTGAGTCCGTGAGAGGGGAAGACTGCAAGCGAATGCGACCGAATGTATGTTGTTGGTAATCAGAATGGTATTGCAACTTGACCTGAAGGTCCGTGCCCCCTTCATAACCGAAGTCTTCCTCTGCAAGGAGCAAAGCCATGCGCCCCCCTTCTTTGTTGTGCGCGTCAACGGCCCAACCTCGGTCTGTGTTTGGATCTAAGAGGTTGACCACCTCAAAGTCCAAATTTTTCTGTTCATGGTCCGCCCAAGCCCAAGTGATGGGCATCGTTTTGGAAAGAGTTGGATTTTGAGTGGACCTCATTGTGATTTCTATAGAAGAAAGCACAGCGTTTCCATTCGTCGCGCGGCCGACGCGACCGTGGGGCAGTGATGGATCCTGCAGCACCTCCAGTAAAACTAACCGTTGATTCCGCCCTTCTATATGTAGATTTACGGTGACGATTTCGTTTTCTGGATTGTCACCGCTCGACAAAATGGACTGATCCTCTAGGATAGAGAGCGTGGTCCCATTTTCTGCCGATGCCGAGGTGGGAATCCAAGGTGTCCATTGGATGCCATGTTGAACGGGCGTGGAAGAGAGAAAATCCTGAAACGCAATCCGATCTTTTTCTTTCGGCACCTTCTTGGATGCTTCGACAGCCTGAAGGTCTGCTCTTACTCTGCTTAATTGCGTGATTTGATGTTCATTCGGGACTTCAAGGAAGGGCTCAAAGGCGCGATTGGCGTCGGGTGCTTGCGAATAGAGCCCAGGCTCTTCATTCGAATTAAAGTAAGAGAAAAGAGAAAAGTATTCTTCTTGCGAAACGGGGTCAAATTTATGATCATGGCATCGAGCACAACCAAGATTCAGTGCCAAGAAGATTGAGCCCGTTGTGTTGATCCGATCGGCGGCGTATTCCACAA